>PVBE010412978.1_pt1 | contig 14922 bp, 10 predicted proteins | sample 1631181 | NCBI WGS metagenome assembly PVBE01 (sample SAMN08397723, study PRJNA350692) | Marine metagenome, whole genome shotgun sequencing project. | isolation source: water | place: Pacific Ocean | collected 2012-04 | reverse complement strand
GAGACGTGCTTCTCGTACCCGAGGGTCGCGACCCACTCCGCCGTCTCATCCACACCCTCGGGCAGCGTCTGGTACGGCACGAGCGGCCCCGGCTGGTCGAACATCAGGAAGCTGACGTCGCGGTAGATGAAGCGACCGAAGACCCGGTGCCCACCGGACTCTCCGCGCCCGTACATCGCGGCCGCCACCGCCTCGTCGTCCGCGATGCCGCCCGTGCGGTCGGGGTTCTCGAGGGTCTGCGCCAGGTAGGTCGCCTCCGCCGCCACGCGCCAGCCCGTCTGAACGCGAGGTGCGTTCCACGGCTTGATCGGGTCGGCGCTGTAGAAGCGCGTGTCGTTCCCCGGCTCGTACGGCAGCCCGCCTGAGTACGCGATGCGCCCGGTGATGCCGCCAGCGTCGACCGGCTCGCCGAGCACGGCGTCCTTCGGGTTTGTGCCCTTCTGGACGTAGCCCGCCTGGACGTCGATCCGCACCCCGTCGTCGCGCTTGCCAGCGCCGATGCCGGCGAAGACTCCGTAGAAGGCCTCGATCTGGCCGTTGCGGTCGACGTCGGCGGTGTTGAGCACCATGCGCGCGGTCTTGAGCGTCGTGAAGACGTCCCACCACTCGGCGCGGAACTCGAGCTTCATCGCCGGCGTCGCCTCACCGCCGGGGAAACTGCCGTTGCCGCCCCAGGAGACGTCCCACAACCCGCCGAGGCGCAGGCGGTCGCTGTCGAAGGGCATCAGCACCGCCGCGAAGGTGCCCGCCTGACCGCGGTACTCGATGTTCAGGAAGGTGCCGTCGTCGTGCAAGGCACGGGGATCGCCCGAGATGACGCGCGAGTGGTCGATCTGGATGACCACCGCCGCCTCGGTGAAGACCTTCTCGAAGTACCCCTCCACCGCCTTGTGCAGCACCAGGTGCGTGCGCCCGAAGTGGAGCGTCTCGGACTCTTCGCGCCCGTCGTAGAATTGCGTGTAGCCAGCGCGCCGCTCGAGGTCGAATTGCTGTGACGGCGGCACGGTCGTGCCGGCGTCGGTCGTGAAGTCGTCGTCGCCCGCCACGAAGACGATCCGTGTGTCGACGAAGTCGCTGGCGACCGCCGGCACGGAATAAAGCAGCGCGAAAAAGAGAAGTCTTCTCAAGGCTCTGCCTCTCCTGAGCTGACGAAGTCCTCGAGAATGCGAGGCTCGAGGATCCAGCTCGACTGGATGCCGGGCGCGGGCTGCAGATGACGGATGTGACCGAGGACGCGGGCGTAGACCTCGCCGGTGTGCTCGGTCACGTCGTAGCGGCCGCCGAGGGTGTCACGGGTGCTGACGAAGACCTTGCCGGTGCAATTCGGCGGCATTTCGTCATCGCACCCGAGGCCCGCCGCGAACTGGCCGAACTGCTCGAAGCTGGTCAGCGTCGTGCACAGCGGGTCGTCGGCGCATTCGTTGGCGCAGTCGCCCTCGGCGCTCCCGAAGTCGATCCGGCCGTCCTCGTTGATGTCGCAAGGCTCGAAGCGGGTGCCGACCATCACGTTCTCGAAGGCCACGAGCGCGTGCTCGTAGGGCTCCATCTGGAAGTTGTCGCGGCAGCAGTCGAGCGGGGCGGCGCGCAGTTCCTGGAAGGTGAGCTCGGCGGCGGCCTCCTGGCAGTCGCTCGCGTCCTCGAGCCCGGAGATGCGCTGCCCGTTCGGCCCGCAGAGCGAATAGAAGTCGTCGGTTGGCGCGATCTGCGTGCCGCGAGGCCGGTCACACCGTTCGCGCGAGGGGATGTTGGCCACGTCGGCGCTGGTGAGCAGCTTCGGCTCGGGCTCGGCTGCGTCCCCGACGAGCTCCGGGCTCGGCAGGTCGCAGCGGGCCTGCTCCTTCTCGGAGATGGTTCCGCTGAGGTCGGTGTCGGCGTTGACGAAGCTCGGGAAGTTCAGCTGCGTGTTGCCGATGAACTCCGCCACGTTGCCGGTGATCTCGCAGAGGCGGTCGCCACGCCGGACGCCCTGGGGATTCGAGAAGGTGAAGAGATAGACGCTGTTGTAGCCACCCGCAGGTCCGGTCAGGTCGGTCACGTAGAGCCCGGATTGGGTGGTCCCAGTCACCACCAGGGTGCCGGTGGCGATGTTCAGGTTCTGCCCGCCGAGCGGCGTGTCGGTGTTGCAGCGCGGGCTGAATTGCATGTCGCGGATGCGCGGCCGGGCGAAGGTCAACGTCGGCGAGATGCCCGTCGAGAGCGTCGCCTTGGAGGCCGTGCCCTCGGCGCCCGCGGCGCAGTCGACGTCGAACGCGTCGACCAGCCCGTCGCCATCGTCGTCCCGCTCGTTGTGGCACTCGGCGTCACCGACCTCGCCGATGTCCTCGATCCAGATGTGGGTCGGGCCGTAGCTGAAGCGCCACCGCGCATGGATGCCACGGGACAAGCAGCGCGCCGTGGGCTCGTCGCAGACCTCTGTGTCGGGGCAGCCCGCCGCGCAGGAGGTGCCGCTCGGCGACCACGCCACGCCGTCGATGAACAGCACGCGCGTGTCGCTGATCAGCTCACCGGGCACCACGCTCACACCGGCCCGGCCGTTGTACGGAAAGGGGTCGCCATTCTGGTCGACCGCGATCGCGGTCATCGTGACCTCGGCCGGGATCGCGCTCGGAAACAGGAGCGGCTCCTCGGGCGTGCCGGCCGGCGTATTCGTGGCGAGCTCGACCCGGAAGGAGGAGACGCGCTTCGCGCCGGCGTCGTAGTCCTCGTGGGTGCAGCCCGCCGCGAGCAGGCAGGCGATGAGGACGCCGCGCCTCAATTGGGCTCCTCGTCGGTCCCGATGCCCGTGAGGTCTTCGACGTCGCAGCCGGCGCGGATCGCCTGGGTCGCGCAGAGGTCGCTGCCCAGAAGGCTCTCGTACGCGGCCTCGGCGCCGACGTAGGTCTCGAAGAGCTCGGTCTCGAGCCGGTCGTCGGAGCGCCCCACCACGCACGCCAGCTGCCGGCACTCGGCGTCGGCGGTCAGCTGCGCGCCCAGCCGGCACTCGCACAGGTCGCTGGGCGATAGCACGCCCATCCGCCGGAACGCCTCGCGCAGGTTGTCGGCGGCCTGGCCGACACGCACGCCGTTGGCGACGGCGTTGCGCTGCACCAGCGTCGACACGTAGCAGTCGTCCGGGATCGTCTCGCCGGCGCTCAGCGACTGCGCCTGCGTTCGCACCCCGCGGCAGTACGTCTGCAGCTCGCCGAGCGTCTCTTTGTCGGGGTCGTTGCCCGCGTTGGCCTGGTCGACCGAGTCGCAGAAGTCGCGCGGGTCACGCTCGTCGAGGGCGACGCAGAATCGCTCGTTATAGGTCGTCACGTCGGAGCCGCAGTTCGAGAGCGCCTCGCAGCCGCTGCTCCCGAGCGGGCCCTCGAGCGCCTCCAGACACGCGCCGTCTCCCGCGCAGCCGGCGACGCACACGTCGAAGCACGTCGGGAAGGAGCGGAATCGCCCCGCCACGGCGTCGCGGATGGAGATGTCGGTCGGGAAGCGGGCGTTGTTGAACTTCAGCACCCGGAAGCCCGAGCCGCCGCGCGCGATGTAGTCGTTGACCGCCACCTCGTAGATGTGGAGCGGGTCGAGCGGCTCGCGCGACGCCAGGTCGCATTGTTCGGGGGTGCCGCGCGCTTCGAGGCACGCGTCGTAGGTCGCCTGGTTCCGGATGGCGACCTCCGAGGCGAAGCTGCACTCGGGACGGTCGACGACGCAGTTGAGTTTCACGTGCGCGCGGTCGGAGAACTGCGCCTGGGGCTGACAGCCTCGGCCCGCAGAGCGCCGCGCGATGAACGTCATCATCTCGCAGATCTCGCGGCCGCTCATGAACATCTTGGTGATGAAATTGTCGAACGGGAACACGTTGAACATCTGGTCGCGGGTGATGGGTCCCCGGATGATGTCGGTGCGGATGCCCAGCGTGTTGGTCAGCGCGAAGTCGGCCTGTACGCCCTGCCGGTCCGCCATCGACTCCGCCGCGATGTTCCCCAGCTCGCTGCCGGCCTTCTCGCGTCCGAAGCGCGGCACGAAGTTCGGCGCGTAGGCGATGATCCCCGTCAGGTCGAACTTCCGGTTCAGCTCGAGCACGTAGGGGTCGAGGAAGGCCACCATCTCAGGGTCTTCGGGCACGTTCCGGTCGAGCGGGAAGAGGTGGTAGCGGTGGGACGAGACCTCCCAACCGAAGTAGGGGTCGCCGGAGTCCTCGACCACCACGTCGAGCCGGCCGAGGTACTTCATGAACGCCCCCGAATGCGTCAGCACCACCGGGCGCCCCACGCGGTCGAAGCGGACCTGCGGCGGGTCGAGCACGACGTGCAGGTGGCCCCCGAAGACGAAGTCGAGGCCGATGGTCTGGTCGATGACCTCGTAGTCCTCGATCCGCGAGTCGTGCCCCGTGAGGCCCATGTGACTGACGATGCCCACCAGGTCGACCTGGCCGGCGAGGAAGTCGATGTAGAACTGGACGGTCTGCACCTCGTCGAGCGGCTGCACGCCGATGGAGTTGGTGCCCTCGCCGATGCTGTTGAGCGAGGAGAGGTTGGCCATGCCGATGATGCCGACCTTCAGGCCGCCGACGGAGACGATCACGTACGGCTTGGTGACTCGCGCCATCGTGGCCGCGCCTTTCTTGTCGCGCTCCCACAGGTAATTGGCGGCGAGCAGCGGGTAGGTGCCCCAGCGCTCGTATTGGTGCGCGAAGTTGTCGAGGCCCTTGTCGAATTCGTGGTTCCCGATCACCACCGCGTCCGCGCCGAGCTTCGACATGGCGCGCACTTCGACCTCGCCGTTGAACGCGTTGAAGATGGGCGCGCCCTGGAAGCAGTCGCCGGAGTCGAGCCACAGCACGTTGGGGCTGCGGGCACGCTCGCGCTTGATGAGCGTCGCCATCCGCGTGACGCCGCCGATCTGCACCAGCGGCTGGCGGTCGGTGACGATGGGCGAATCCGGCGCGTAGCCCTCGATCAGCCGCCGGTCGGTGGCCGCCAGCTGGAGGTCGTACGGGATCAGCCTGGAGTGCCAATCGGACGTGTGCAGGAAGGTGAGCTGCACCGGCTGGTCGGTCGGTGCGGGGGGCGCCCCTTCGCGTGTCTGGCACGCGCTGGTCCCCACGGAGGCGACGGCCAACAGCAGGGCGGTTCTGAGCAAGGCGGGGGCATGATACGTAGGCCCGTTCCGATTGCAATGGAGTCACGGCCTCTTGAGCCCCGAAGACATCCTCGGCTTCTGGTATTCAGACCGCGTCAAGCCCCATTGGTGGAACCTGTACATGCCGTTCATGCATGCCGAGTCACGCGAGGCGCAGGTGCGGTGCTGCGAGCTGTTCCTGCATCCGACGGTCAGCGGCCAGCACGACTACGCCGTGATGCACCACGACATCGTCGACCGTTTCGGCCGCTTCCCGCACCGCAACGCCATCCTCGGGCGCGAGTCCACCCCGGAAGAGGTGGAGTTCCTCGAGCAGCCCGGGTCGAGCTTCTGAGGAGCTCCGCGTGAAACCGTTCCTCGAGCTCGCTGAGCGCGGCGGGCTGCTCTTCGACGGCGCCATCGGCTCGCTGCTGTACGAACGCGGCGTGTTCCTGACGCACTCGTTCGACATGGTCTCCGTCAACCAGCCCGGGCTGGTGAGGGGCGTGCACGAGTCGTATCTGCACGCGGGCGCCCAGGTGCTCACGACGAACACCTTCGGCGCCAACCGCTTGCGCCTCGCGCGGCACGGGCTCTCGGACAAGGTCGAGGTGATCAATCGCGCCGCCGTGTTGCTCGCGCGAGAGGTCGCCGGCGGACGGGCCTACGTCGCCGGCTCGGTGGGGCCCTCCGGGCTGACCTTCGAGGAGCTGACCGGCCCCGACGGCGCCCGCGCAGAGGAGGCCACCAGCGAGCAGATCCGCCTTCTGCTCGACGCGGGTGTCGACGTCTTGTGCATCGAGACCTTCACGGTGCTGGCCGAGCTCGAGAACGCCGTGCGCCGCGCCAAGGTGCTCGCGCCGTACAAGCCGGTGGTCGCCTCCTACACGTTCCAGCCCAACGGTCTGGGCGGCGGAGGCCAGACACCGCAGCTGGTCGCGCAACGCCTTGTCGCGGCCGGCGCTGATGTGGTGGGCGCCAATTGTGGTGGAGGTCCCGACCTCATCTTCCGGGCCTCGACACCGATGGTCGGCCACGGCGCACCCGTGCTCGCGCAGGCGAATGCGGGGCGGCCAGAGACCATCGACGGGCGGACAATCTACGTCGCGAACCCGGAGTATTTCGGGGTGTTTGCGCGCCGTCTCCTCAAGTCAGGCGTGAAGGTTCTGGGCGGCTGCTGCGGCACCAACCCCGACCACATCCGGCGCATGGCGAACGCGGCGCGGATGATGAGCGCCGACGACGGGGTGCCGGCGCCGCGCATCGAGGTCAGCAGCACCGCGCCACCCGAAGCGGCGCGTCCTCCGGAGGACCTGGAGTCGCGCAGCGAGCTCGGGGCGAAGATCGAGGCGGGCGAGTTCATCGTCAGCGTCGAGGTGAACCCGCCGGTCGGGCTCGATCTCAGCAAGAAGCTGAAAGCGGCCCGCGAGCTTCACGCGTTCGGGGCGACCACGGTGAACATCGCCGACGGGCCCCGCGCGAGTCTGCGCATGAGCAACCTGGCGATGGCGGCGACCATCCAGCGCGAGACCGGGGTGCAGCCCATCCTCCACGTGTGCTGCCGCGACCGGAACTTCCTGGGCCTGCAGGCACACCTGCTCGGGGCGCACGTGCTCGGGCTGCGCAACCTCGTGGTGATCACCGGCGATCCGCCGAAGATGGGGCCCTATCCGCACGCGACGGGTGTCTACGACGTCGACAGCGTGGGGCTGCTGAACGTGGTGACCGGCTTCAACCACGGGATCGACCCGTCCGGCGCGCAGATGCCCGAGCCGACGGCGTTCGTGTGCGCGACCGGGGCGGAGCCAGCGGCGCTCGACTACGACCGGGAGCTGCGCCGGCTCGAGATGAAGCGCGACGCCGGCGCCCACCTGGTGATGACCCAGCCGGTATACGACCCCTACAAGGTGGAGCGATTCCTCGACGACGTCGCGGGGCTGGGGCTACCCGTCCTGCTCGGCTTGTGCCCGCTCGCGAGCGCCCGCAACGCGCGCTTCCTCCATGAGAACATCCCCGGGATGCAGGTGCCCGCGTACATCCTCGACCGCATGGAGCAGGCGGACGAGCGCGGCGAGGGCCAGGCGGAGGGGGTGCGGATCGCGCGCGAGGCCCTCGAAGGCGTGCGAGATCGCATCCAGGGTGCCTACATCATGCCTCCGTTTGGGCGATACCGCGTGGCGATGCAGGTGCTCGACGGGTACGTGAAACCCAAATAGCTCACTGATTCGCTCGCCAGTGCCGTACAACGAATGTGGAGGCGCGAGCGTGAGCGATCCTTCCCTGGACGATGTGCTGTCACAGCTGTTCCCTGTCGATGGGTCGGCACCCGAGACGTCCGCCAAGGCGCCACGGCGCGAGCGCCCGCAGACCCCCAAGCGTGCATCGGCCGACGACGACGACGGCAACGGCCTCCTGATGACGCCGCCTCCGCGTGGTCGTGCGGCGCCGGAGCCGGAGCCCGAGTCAGTTCCCGAGCCGCCGCCGCCCCGGCGTGCCCGGCCGCCGGAGCCAGCGCGCGCCCTGCCCGATCCGGAGCCCGAAGCGCTCCCTGACTGGGCAGCCGAACTCGGCGACCAAGACGATGGACCGCATCATCAACGTCTTCCCCACCGACCAGCAGGACGGGGTGCGCCGGGGCCTGGCGTCGGTCGTCCGCGGCGTCGTGGCCCAGCAGCTCCTGCGCCGGACGGGCGGGGGCCGGGTGGCGGCGGTCGAGATCCTGCTGCAGGCGCCCGGGCTGTCGGCGCTCATCCGCGAAGGCAAGACCCATCAACTCGGCGGCTTCATCCAGCAGGGCGTCGGACGTGGCATGGTCACGATGGACGCGAGCCTGCGCGCGCTTGTGAAGGAAGGCGTCGTCGACGCCGAGGCCGCGCTGGAAAAGGCGCTGGCCAAAGACGAGATGCGGAAGTGGCTCGCCGAGCGCGAGGGTGCGGACCCCGACGCGACCTGACGGCTACCAGCGCCCCGACGTCAGGATCTTCCAGAGGACCCGGAAGCCGAGGTAGCCGCCCAGCACGTACAAGACGAGCGCCACGCCGGGCAGCCCGAAGATGGTGAACCCGTCGGTCGCGCGGGCGAGCGTGCCGCACAGGATCAAGGTCGCCGCCGAGCCCCCCATGATGGCGCGATTCACCCGGCGGTCGTGGCCGTCCTGGACCTCTTCGAGCTGGGTGTGCTCCACGCCGATGGCGAGGCGTCCGTCCTCGATCTGCTCGAGGAACTGGTGGGCGGTCACCGGGAAGGTCCGCCCGAGCTTCGCGAAGGCCTGGATCATGTCGACGGTGACGCGCATCACACGCTCGGGGGCGTAGCGCTGGGCGATGAGGCGTTCGACGTAGGGGCGGCACTCGCTGATGAGGTCGAGGTCGGGGCTGACGATCTTCCCGATGCCCTCGACGGTCATGATCGCCTTGAAGAACATCGTGTAGTCGGGCGGGATCCGCACGTCGTGACGGACGGCCCCCTCGACGAGCTCCCGCAGGAACATCCCGAAGTCGACCTCGGCCAGGGTCGCGTTGTCGAAGTAGCGCGCCATCAAGTCGACGGTGTCGGCCTCGAAGGACGGGTAGTCGACCCGCCCGGAGCGGACGGAGATCTCGTAGAACGCGCGGGCCACCCCTTCGTAGTTGCGCGTGACCATCGACATCATGAGGTCGGCGATCTGGTCCTTCATCGCCTGGGACATGCGCCCGACGAGGCCGAAGTCGATCAGGCCGATGCGGCCGTCCTCCAGGACCCAGAGGTTGCCGGGATGCAGATCGCCGTGGAACAGGCCGTCCTCGAAGACCTGCTTGAACAACATCCGGACGCATTCCTGGGCAATCGCGACCATGTCGTGGCCGGCTTCGCCCGCGTCTGTGATCTTGTGCCCATGCAAGCGCTCCATGACGAGCACGGTGACGCTGCTGTGCTGCCGGTAGACCCGCGGGATGTAGACCGTGGGCCAGTCGACGAAGTTGCGGTCGAAGCGCTCGAGGTTCTGGGCCTCGAAGGTGAAGTCGAGCTCCTTCGAGATGGCCTTCTCGAACTCGCGCGCGATGGAGACCGGGTCGAAGGCGCGCGCCTCGGGGATGGTGGCTTCGACCTGGCGCGCCGCGAAGTACAGGATGGATAGATCCGACGCTATCGTATCGCGGATCCCGGGGCGCTGGATCTTGAGGACGACGTCCTCGCCGCCCTCGACGAGGCGCGCTGTGTGGACCTGCGCGATGCTGGCGCACGCCAAGGGCTCTTCGCTGAAGTCCGCGAAGACGTCTTCGAGCGCGCAACCCAGCGACGCCTCGACGACTCCGCGGGCCTCTTCGAGCGTGATCTGCGAGACGCTGTCCTGCAGGGACTTGAGCTCGTCGCAAAGCGCCTGTGGGATGAGATCGGCGCGGGTGGAGAGGATCTGGCCGAGCTTGACGAAGGTTGGGCCCAGGTCCTGCAACGCGGCGGTGATGCGTTGGAAGAGGGTGACCGGTGCAATCTCGGCTTCGCGGCGTTCGACGAGCAGCCCGACGATCGCTTTGTCCTGCAGGTTCCAGGCTTCGACGACGTGTCCCAGGCCGTGGCGAATGAGGACCGCTGCGATCTGCCGAAGGCGGACCATGTCCTTGATGGCCGTGCGGGCGGCCCGGAGATTGGTGTACACGGCGCGCATGGTCGACATGGCACGGGAGATTAGACCCGCACGGCGGAAATCGCGACCGTCGCGATTTCAGTCGGGGGGGTCGCAAAGGTGAGCCGAAACATCGGCATTGCCTCTGTCGTGTGGGCGACCGGGATTTTGCTCTCGCGCCTGGTTGGGCTCGCGCGCGAAGTCGTCATCGGGCGCACCCTCGGGGCGAGCGGCGAGGCCGACCTCTACTTCGCGGCCTTCATTCTGCCGGATTGGCTCAACTACCTGCTCGCCGGCGGCGTGCTGTCGATCGTCTTCATCCCGATCTTCCAGAGCTACCTCACGCGAGAGGACGAGGCCGGGGCGTGGCGGGCGTTCTCGGTGGTCGGGAGCTTCGCGACCCTGCTGATGCTGGTGGCGACCGCGGCTTTGTGGGTCGCGACGCCGTGGCTCGTCGAGACGGTGGTGGCGCCAGGCAAGTCAGCGGCAGACCACGCGCAGCTCGTCGGCCTGGTGCACATCATCCTGCCGGCCCAGATCTTCCACGTGTTGGGCGGCTTGCTGTCCGCCACGCTCCAGGCCCGCGACCGGCATGTGCTCCCGGCTGCCGCGGCCGTGGTCTACCCGGCGTGCATCGTGGCGGGCGGTCTTCTCGGCGGAGACGCCGAGGGCTTCTGTTGGGGCGTCCTCGTCGGCTCGGCCGCGGGGCCCTTCGGCCTGCCCCTCATCGGCAATCTCTTGTTGGGGCTGCACGCCCGCCCGTCGTTCGAGCTGCGCCACCCCGACTTCCGGCTCTGGTTCTGGCGCATGCTGCCGGTGATGCTCGGCGCATCGGTGGTGGCCCTCGACGACCTGGTGGTCAAGGCGTACGCCTCATTCCTCGAGGAGGGGGCGGTCGGCCGGCTCACCTACGCGCGCACGCTCATGAAGGTGCCGATGGGCGTCTTCGGGCTGGCCGCCGGCATGGCCGCGTACCCGACGATCACGCGCATCATCGCCGAGGGCCGGCCGGTCGACGCCTATCAGACGCTGGCCCGCGCCGCCCGCGCAGTGTTGGTGCTCGCCTTCGCGGCCCAGGCCGGGCTGACGGTCGCGGCGAGCGACGTGGTGACGGTCATCTGGGGCTTCGACGCCGCCGTTGCGCAGGAGGTCGGCCTGTACTGCGCCGTCCTGTGTGTGGGTCTGTGGGCGTGGTCCGCGCAGCTGCTGGTCGTGCGTGGGTTCTACGCGCAGGGCAACACCTGGTTGCCGACGCTGCTCGGTACCGTGGTGCTGGCGCTGGCGTTCCCGCTCTACGGCTGGCTCTCTCGAGAGCACGGCGCCGTCGGCCTCGCGGTCTCCTCGTCCGTCGCGATCTCCGCGTACGTCGCGGTCCTCGCGTGGCAGGTCCGGCGGACCCTCGGCGTGCCGCGCGAGGTGCCCGGCATCGGCTGGACCACGATTCGGTTGGCGGCGTCGGCCGCGGCAGGCGTCGGGGTCGGCCGCTGGGTTGAGGGGTTCGTCGCAAGCTGGCCGGCGCTCCCGCGCGGCTTCGTCGCCGGCGGCGTCGCGGCGCTGCTCACCCTCGCCGTCGCCCGCCTGCTCCGCGTCGAGGAGGTCGCGCTGGTTACCGCCCGGCTGCGGCGTCGGTCGTGAGCAGCACGGAGGTCAGCGCGAGCTCACCTTGGGTCTGCACCTCGACGCGAAACCGAAACCCGACCGGATGCGCGTCTCCGATCGCCTCGCACAATCGCGCGTCGAACCCGTCGCCCTGCCAGCGTAGCGTGACCGCCTCGAACCCAATCCAGCCGGGCCGCAACGGATAGAGCGCTTTGTAGGCCGCCTCCTTCGCCGAGAAGACCAGCGTGAGCCGGCGCGGGTCGCCGTCGATCCACCGCTGCTCGTCTGTGTCCGCGACCTGGCGCGCGATCGCGATGTCTTCGAGCCGGTCGACCTCTTCCAGATCGACGCCAACCCCCGACGTACGCAGGCTTGGGGCCACTGCGGCGATGGCAAGGCCCGCCGTGTGCGTGATCGCGCCGACGATGCCCTCCGGCCAGATGGGCGCGCGGTTGGGGTCGCGGTCGATGGGGATGTCACGACCGAGCGCCTGCCTCGCCGCGGCGCGACCGAGCGCGAAGTCACGACGCCGCTTGGGGACCGCTCGTTCGGACAGCAGCGCTTCTTCGGCGGGATGAAGCGCACCCGGGGTGTCGACCTGCGCGAAGCCGACCCACGCCGGAAACGGGGACGGGAAGGGGATCAGACCTCGACCGTCGAGCTGAAGGTGAGCTCGGGGTACTGCTGCGCGGCGTAGTTCACGTTGAACTCGGACTGCGCGATGAAGGTCAGGTTATCCACGATGTCGCGGTAGCAGCGGCGCTTGTTCTCGCGGACGAACTTCTCGAGCACCTCGTCCGGCCCGTCGACCCAGCGCGCGGCCGACGCCGTGAGCTGCTCGAAGCGCGCGTTCACGCCGTACTCGTTCTGCAGTCGCGACGCGATGACCTCGAACTGCAGCACGCCGAGCGCGCCGAGCACGTAGTCGGCCCCCTCCAGCGGACGGAAGAGTTGGGCGGCGCCCTCTTCGGAGAGCTCCTGCAGGCCCTTGAGCAGCGCCTTCGCCTTCAGCGGGTCGAGGAGCAGCGCGCGTCGGAAGAGCTCCGGCGCGAAGGCGGGGATGCCGGTGAACTTCAGCGACTCGCCTTCGGTGAAGGTGTCGCCGACGCGGATGCCGCCGTGGTTGTGCAGGCCGATGATGTCGCCGGGGAACGCCTCGTCAGCGATGACCCGGTCGCGCGCGAGGAAGGTCGTGGCGTTGTTGACCGTCTTCGTCTTCCCTAGGCGCACATGCGACAGCTTCATGCCGCGGGTGTACCGCCCGGAGGTGATGCGCACGAAGGCCATGCGGTCGTGATGGCGCTTGTCGAGGTTCGCCTGGATCTTGAAGACGAACCCCGTGAAGTTCTCCTCATCCGGCGCGACGTCGCGCGTGAGCGTGCCGCGGCCCTGGGGCGGCGGCGCGAATTGCACGAAGTGGTCGAGCAGCTCCTTGACGCCAAAGTTGTTGATGGCGCTCCCGAAGAAGACGGGGGTCATCTCGCCGGCCCGGTAGGCCTCGACGTCGAAGTCGTCGAGCGCCCCGAGCAGCTCGACCTCTTCGCGCAGCTTGTCGGCGAGCAGGCTCGGCACCCAATCCTCGAGGTCGTCGAGGCTGTCGAGGACCACGCGTTCGTTGCGCTTGCCGCGCTCGGTCGGCTGGTAGAAGACCACCTGCCGATTGGCGATGTCGTAGATGCCTTCGAAGCGCTTCCCCATCCCGATGGGCCAGGTGACCGGCACGCACTGGATGTTCAGCGTCTTCTCGACGTCGTCGAGCAGGTCGAAAGGGTCGAGGCACTCACGGTCGAGCTTGTTGGCGAAGGTCATCACCGGCGTGGTGCGCAGCCGACAGACATCCATCAGCGCGCGCGTCCGCTTCTCGACGCCTTTCGCGCCGTCGAGCACCATCAGCGCGCTGTCGACCGCCGTGAGCACGCGGTAGGTGTCCTCGCTGAAGTCGGCGTGCCCGGGCGTGTCGAGCAGGTTCACCGCGCGGTCCTGGTAGTCGAAGCTCATCACCGCGGTGCTCACGGAGATGCCGCGCTCCTGCTCCACCTTCAGGAAGTCGCTGGTCGCGTGGCGGCTCGCCCGACGCGCGCGCACCGCGCCCGCCATCTGGATCGCTCCGCCGAACAGCAGGAGCTTCTCGGTGATCGTCGTCTTCCCGGCGTCCGGGTGGCTGATGATCGCGAAGGTCCGCCGTCGGTCGATCTGCTCGGTGAAGGCACTCATAGCGGCGCGGAGTTACTACATCTGTGGCCCCGTTGCACGCATCCCTGCGTCGGCGGTGCCACGCTTGTTGAGCGTCAGCCGAGCTGCCAGGGCGGCACCCAATCCTCGTCGACGACCAGCGGCAGGCGCCGCGGCATGACCGTCACGCGATAGTGGAATCCGGCGACCCACTCCTCGCCATCCACCTGAGCGGCGATGGGCTCGTGACCCTTCCGGTCGAGCCGAATGTCGAACGCCGCCGCCGCCAGGCCCTGTGTATGCGTGACGCCGAGCGCGTCGAGGTGCTCCTGCCACACAGGCACGTGCCGCAGGTCGCGGATCGCCTTGGAGAAGAGCTCGCGGCGTCCCTTGAAGGGGACCAGCTCGAAGATCCCATCGTCGGGCTCCGCGAGGCGCTCGAGCACCCACTCGCCCCCGTAGATGGCGGTCGCGGTGATCACCAGGTCGGTGAGTCGTTCGTAGAGGGTGGTCTCGCCGTCCGCGTTGACGGTCGCGGTGAACTTGGTTGGCCGCGTCCACGAGCTCAGATAGCGATTGAGCGCAGCGCCCGCGTACACGGCCTGGTCACGGTAGAGGTCGCGCAGGAGTGGCACCTTCGCGATCCGCAGCCGGTCGCGGTTACGCACCCGGAGCACGTCGGATTGGAAACCCCAGCCGACCGAGTCGAAGAAGAGGTCCTCGTCGACCACCGCGCCCTCGGCATCCAAACGCTCGATTCGGCCCACGTCGATCACCTGGACGTGGCCCGCCTCGATGACCTCGAGGTTTCGATCCAGCGCCGCTTCGTCCGAGCTGATGCCGAAGGACTTGCCCTGGTCGTTCGCCGTACCCGACGGGAGCATGCCCATCGGACAGGGGGTGCCGGCCGCGAGCAGACCCTTGGCCACCTCTGCGAAGGTCCCGTCGCCGCCGAGGTAGACGACGACGTCGAGGTCGGCCCCGGTGACCGCGTCGCGGACCACTTCGACGGTGCGTCCATCCGGCTCGGTGGACAGGAAAGTCGCCGCCCACCCGCGCACGCCCATCGCCCCCAAGGCTCGACGTATGCGGGCCTCCGCGAGTCCGGACCGTGCTGTTGGGTTGCCGACGAGCAGCGCACGCGGCGCCATCACCCGCCTCCGTTCAGAAGAGCTGGGTGCATCCTCGCATTAGAAGGTGTTCAGCCCGAAGACCGACAAGTGGTAGCCGTCGCCAGAAGCATTGCGGATGCGGAACCGCCGGCGCTTGTTGAAGCCGCCGTAGGCGCCAAACGTGTTCACGGTGCCTTCGATGACCGTGATGCTGAAGTCGGTGACCCAGCTGCCCCACGAGCGGTGCTGCAGCGAGTGGGTGACGTTGTTCCGGTAGGGATTCGCTCGGGACTCCATCGAGAAGCCGCGGCGGTCGACGGTGGCCGAGCCGGTGATGCG
>PVBE012902038.1_pt1 | contig 14924 bp, 8 predicted proteins | sample 1631181 | NCBI WGS metagenome assembly PVBE01 (sample SAMN08397723, study PRJNA350692) | Marine metagenome, whole genome shotgun sequencing project. | isolation source: water | place: Pacific Ocean | collected 2012-04 | reverse complement strand
CACGTAAATGCCTTCATACGGCATGATCCGCATACCGTAGTGCTTCGTGGCTAAGGGGTCATCCATCTTGGTCCGCCTGATGACCGTTACCTTGGGGGACCAGTGAATGAAATCTTCGCTCTCGATCCTGCTGATCAGACGGGTGTTGGGCGGCCCGTACCGAAGATATGCAACGTATCGCCTGCGCCGATGGTCCCAGTAGGGACAACTAAGGGTATCACTGAGTGGGATCAGAGGATTGGCCGGTTCGGCGGTCCAGTGGATTCCGTCGGGTGAATAGGCGGCGTTTGTCGACAGCGTTTTTGCGGTTCCGTCGGATCTGTCCCCGTACAGCATCTTGTATCGCCGTCGGGGGTCGGTCTCGACCGGGTCCTTAAACACGCAGTGCGGATTCGAGGCCACCGGTACGTCCACAGTATTGTTCCCGTCCTTTGCATTTATGATTGGCTTTTGCCACTTGATCCCGTCGCGGGAGATTGCATAACACAGGATCTGTCCCCTTCGATCCGGCGAATAGCCGATATACCACATTTTGTAAATGTGTTCTTCGTCGTCGTAAAGCACCGCCCCACGGTTGAAACCGTTCTTGTCCCACGGTTTGTCCGAAACGATGAGCGGATTGCGGGGGTGCTTTACCGGCTGGTTGAGGATCTTTTCAGTCCCTTTGAGTTCTTCGATGATGTAGTCATCGATGAACAGTTGCTTGCCGTTAATAATGATCGCATCGCCGACGATCTCGTCGTTGAGGTCCTTGAAAAGGCCCGGAGGGGCCTTCAAAGATTTTCCTGAAACCACCGAACTCGTTAAGAAAACCAGAACCGCCGCGACTGATGCGCTAAGGAGGCTGTTGTTCATGAGGGGGGCCTTTCAATCGTACGACTGAACGTAATGTTTGTGACGGATTCGCGGCGTGAATGAATAGAGTTTGGCCTTTTTCAGATAAAACCGCGGGCGGATCGGGCGGGCCGGCGGTCCTTCCCAGCAGGGGCTCGAGCCACAGTTCTCCCTGCTGGAGGAAATTCGCCGCGGAGAAGTAGGCGTTTTCGGCGGCCCAGAAGATATCGGCCGCTTCGTCGGCGGCGCGGGTTGTCTTGGGGGCGAACATCTCGGCCATGGTTTCGCGCAGACGCCCTGCACGTCCCTATAGGGGTCGTCGAGGAACTTGTCGGTGCATCGCATGGTGGCCTCCTCGGCGGGATTGATCGGCGGTCCGGCTTGAACCATGGCGGCCTGCCTTACCGGCCCCCGGCAGCCCTCTGGCATCCAACGCCGGAGGTCTATTGCTCGACTATTCGACCACCGGTACCGGCCCGGCGAGGGTCTCGAAGTCGTCCACGATCTGCGTGTCTCCGCAGCAGATGGTCTCCTTGAGCATCCGCACCTCGGGCATCCGCCAGGTGATCCATCGCCGCGCGAGTGGCTCTCTGGTTCGGCTGGCTGCGGCCTGGTCGCACAGCAGGGCCGCTATGATAAGGTACGTAGCCATGTCCACCAGTTTGCGGGCGTAGAGGTCGCGGTGGGTGCTGCCGGGTTGGGCCTTGATAAACGCCACGGCATCATCCAGCAACACCAAGCCCCCGCGGACCTGCTCGATCAGCGGGTGGAGGTCTTTGGGCCATGCGGCCTCCGCCTCGGCGGGCTTGGAGGGGCCGGCCAGCAACTTATCGGCAATCGCCCTAGCCGTCCCTCTGACCACTCCGGCGACGGCTGCGATTACCTGCAACTGGCTGGTGCCTTCGTAGATGGTGGTGATGCGGCTGTCGCGAAGGTGGCGCTGGGCGGCGTAGTCCTTCATGTATCCGCTTCCGCCCAGGACAGCCACCGCGTCGTTGGACACCCGTATCGACATTTCCGAAGCGTAGTACTTGCTTATGGGCGTCAGGAGCTTGGTGAACCGCCCATAGGCGCGGGAGTCCTGCTTGAGGGACTTTTTGAGGTCCTTGTCCCGTGCGGCCTGGTCGGATTCGAGTTCTCTCAGTGCGCCGTTTTCCAGGTCCACGCAGAAACCGGTGTAATAGGTCAGGGTCCTGGCGGCCTGCAAGTCCACGTGCATGTTCACCAGCAGTTCGCGGACGGCGGGGAAGTTTTCGACGGCCGTGTCGAATTGCCTGCGTGTGTGAGCATACTCGCGTGCGACGCGATAGGCGGCCTCGGCGATGCCGATCGACTGGGCGGCGATGCCGACCCGTGCGCCGTTCATCAGGCTCATGACGTAGGTAATCAGCCCGCGCTGGCGCTCACCGATGAGTTTAGCGGGACTATTGTCGAAGAATATCTCGCAGGTGGGGCTGCCGTGGATGCCCAGTTTTTCTTCCAGGCGGCGGATTTTTACGAGCGGACCGCGTTCGACCAGCAGCAGGCTGAGGCCGCGCCCGTCGGCAATCTGGGGTTCGGTGCGTGCCAGCACCAGCAGCACCTCGCCGCAGCCGTTGGTGATGAATCGCTTGACGCCGTGGACGTACCAGTTGCCCTGATCGTCCTGATAGGCTTGGACCTTGACGGACTGGAGATCGCTGCCGGCGTCGGGTTCGGTGAGCACCATGGCACCGGTCCACTCGCCGCCGGCCATGGGCGGGAGGTACTGCTGCTTGATGTCTTCGGAGGCAAAGGCGTTGATCGTATCGGCTATGCCCTGGAGGCCGTAGAGGTTCATCAGGGCCGCATCGGCGCGGCTGACGATTTCGTTGCTCATGGTGTAAACGAGGTTGGGGCAGTTGATCCCGCCGTAGCGGTACGGCAGGGTGAAGCCCATCAGGTCGGCCTGGGCGAGGCGCTTCAGGGCGTTTGCGATGCCCGGCGCGTAGGTTACCGAACCGTCTTCGTTGAGCGTGTTGCCCACCTTGTCGGTTTCCTCGGCGGTGGGGGCTACGTCCTCGGCCGCTATCTGCCCGGCGGCTATCAGGATGCGCCGATAGTTGTCCACGGCGTCGGCGGCATTTTCGGGGGCAAAATCAAATTCCTGGTGAAAGCCAAAGCCCTCCTCAATGATCTCGGCCAGCCGCGCCACGTCCATGTATTCGAAGAGGAACTGAATATCCTCGTTGTCGGTATAGAAGTTTGCCATGGCTTCGCTCCCACGATCTGGCGGACTACGCCAAGACCGATTCCGACGTGCCGTGCCGGATAGCCTTGATGAGTTTTGGTATCACGACGTTCATGTCGCCGACGATGCCCATGTGCGCCACCTGGAAGACCGGCGCGTCGCGGTCGGTGTTAATCGCCAGGATTCTGCTTGCCTCCTGCATGCCCGCGCGGTGCTGCACGGCCCCGCTGATGCCGCAGGCGACGTACAGCGCCGGGCGAACGGTGGTGCCTGTTTGACCGACCTGATGATCGTGGTCCACGAATCCCAGGTCGACGGCCGCCCTGGACCCGCCCACCGCGGCGCCCAGGCAGTTGGCTAGATCCCAGATGAGATGGAAGTTTTCGCGGCTGCCCACGCCCGCCCCGCCGGCGACGATAGCCCTGGCCGCCTTGAGGTTGACCTTTTTGTCCCGCCGGATCGACTCGAGGATTTCCAGCGGCGGGTCAACGTCCTTGAGGACTTCCCGGACCTCGGCGGTCACTATCTGCCCGGTTCGGCCTTGCTGGTCTTGGGGCATCACCATCACGCCCTCGCGGACGGTGGCCATCTGCGGCCAGCGGTCGTAATTGACGATGGTGGCGATGATGTTTCCGCCGAAGGCCGGGCGGATCTGAAACATCAGGTTTTTGTGGACGTTCTCGCTACCTGGCGGCTTGTGGTCGCCAATCTGCAGATCGGTGCAGTCAGCGGTGAGCCCGCACCTGGCTGCGCTGGCCACCGTGGGCGCCAGGTCGCGCCCCATCGGTGTGGCGCCGTACAGGACGATCTGCGGGGCCTGCTGGTGAATGAGGTGGCAGATTACACGGGCGTAGGACACGGCCTGGTAGTGGGCGAGTTTTTCGTGGGCGGCTACGTAAACCTTGTCGGTCCCGCAGGCCACCAGGCGGTCGGCCAGCGCGCCCACGCCGGGCGCGCCCAGCAGAATCGCCGCCAGCGGCACATGCAAGACCTCGGCCAGTTGGCGCCCCTTGCCCAGCAGTTCCAGCGGCACGTCGGAGAGCCTGCCGTCCTCGGCCTCGGCGAACACCCAGACCTCACCCTGTCGATTCACGTCGATCATCGCAAGCCCTTGTCAACCCACCGACCGGTGGCGGGTTCATTTGTCGGCCGGCCGACGGTTTCGGTTCCTGGCGAATCAACCAATCGCATGGTCCTTTATCAGCTCGGCTACCAGTTCGGCCGCGCCCTGTTCGCTGGGGGGATACTCCTTGTACTGGCCGCCCTTGAGCACTACCGACTGGATGCGGTGGACTTTGGTGGGGCTGCCTTCGCGCCCGCACCAGTTCAGGTCCGCCTCGATGTCGTCCAGGGACCACTGTTCGATCAGCAGTCCGGCGACCCGAAGTTTTTCGCAGTACTTTTCCACTTCCCCGGCCTGCAACTCGGCAGTGTAGTTTTCGTAGTCGCCCATGAGCAGTTGCTCGGCGGCGGCTTCCACTTCCGCGCGGGACCGGGCCTTTTTGAATTTCATGGTTTTCCTGGCCGCCGGCGGTCGGGGCATGTTTGCCGTCTCCATCACGGTCACCAACACGGGCAGTTTGCATCGTACGACCTCAAAGCCACCGCCGACGTTTCGCTGCACGGTAATCCGGTCGCCTTCCAGCGACAGGAGACGTTCGAGGTAGGTGATTACCGGCATGCCCAGTTTTTCAGCCAGTTGCGGGCCCACCTGGGCTGTATCGCCGTCGATGGCCTGCCTTCCGCACAGGACGATGTCGGGTTTGAGTTTTTTGATTGCCTGGGAGAGGATGTAGGAGGTGGCCAGCGTGTCGGAGGCAGCCGCTCGGCGGTCGGTAATAAGGATGCCCCGGTCGGCGCCGCGGAACATTGCTACTCGGAGCACCTCGCAGGCCGCCGGCAGGCCCATCGTCATCACCGTCACCGTCCCGCCGTGGGCGTCCCTGATGGCCAGGGCCTCCTCCAGGGCGTTGAGGTCTTCTGGATTGAAGATGGCCGGAAGCGCAGCGCGGTTCACCGTGCCGTCTTCCTTCATCGCCTCACCCATGATCCGCTTGGTGTCGGGCACCTGCTTGACGCACACCACGCAGTTGTATTCCACGTTTACCGCTCCTGTCGCGCCGGGGTAGCCGGGGTAGCCGGGCGCAATGCCCGATACGACAACGGCCCGCCCATAGCGGACCGCCACAGATGGGGAATCATAGAAGCCCCCCAATCGCAAGTCAAGGCGATTTGCGGGCATCTGGCGGCGCCACAAGACCTATGGCTCCTCGGTCTCCAGCCAATTGAGGTGTTCGCGGGCCAGCGGTCTCCAGGGGTTGTCCGGTGCGGCAACGACCAATTCGAAGTATTCCCGGGGTTTCTTTAGGTTCTGGATAAGCGCCACGACCCTTCCGTCGGCGGTGCCGGTAGCCAGGATGCCCAGTTCATAGTTAGCCTGGATGGCGGCATCGGTCGGCGGGCGGACCTCCGCCAGGACGATCAGAGCCCCCGCTCGCTCATAGGGGTTGGCCACGGCACCGGCAAAGGCGAGTTTCAGATTATCGCCGAGCTTAGTGGCCTCGAATTCCCCGGCCAGCTCGCTTAACTGCCGGCGATAGTCCGGGCGGTTCGGATCCAAGTCGACGTACCTGCCCAGCGCACAGACCAGTTTCCTGGCGTCGGCTTTGGCCTGCCGGTCGTCGCCCTGAGAGGCTGCCTCCCAGGTTTCTGCGACCTCATTTGCCTCGATCAGCCACCGCAGGCACTGGACTGTGAAGAGTGCCTGGCGGTAATAGCCCTCGGTGGGCAGTGGTCCGGTGGGCAAGAAGACCCGGTCGATGAACTCCCGGCGGTTGCGGCTGTCAAAGTCGGCCACGATGACGCTCAGGCGTTCTTCGGCCCATCGAAGGCGTGTGGCGGCCCGGTCCAGGCGCTCGCTGATCCGCCAGTCAGGGAGTGACTCGGCGGCAAGCTCCCTCATCGCCAGCTGCCCCAGTCGCCAGTGCGCCAAGGCCGCCTGTGGCGATGCGGGGTATTGTTCGCTCAGGCGAGCCCAGGTGTTCCGGGCGGCCAGGGAGGGATGCGAGGCGTAATACCTGATCAGCCCGTCGGCCAGCGCGCGGTAGTCGACCCGGAGGCTGTGGCATTGCCCGGCCACCCACAGGACGGCGGCGGCCCGCCTTCCGGTCCCGTATCGCGCGACGAAAGCCTCGCAGTCCCGCACGAGTTTCCCTCGCCGGGTCTGCAACTTGTCGGTGACGGCGTTCCGGAAGCCCTCGGCGGTCAGACCCTTCTGGCGGTTGTCTTGCTTCCAGGCCTCCAGGGCCAGCGGTTTAAAGACTGCATCGCCCGGAGCCATGCGGGCAGTGATGATCGAGTATCTCAGTTCGTCGGTGCCGACCCTGGTGTGGAAGATGACCGTCACGCCGGCCAGCAGAAGGGTCAGCACCGGCCAGACCACGCCCGGACGATAGGCCACCAGGCGCGCCAAGGCCAGAACCAGCGCCCCGGACAGCACCGCGCCCAGCAGGGCGATAAGGAACGGCGCGCCGGCCACGCCGCGCTGAAGCGGCTGGACGGCTGAAGAAAAGACCACCGGCAGCGCGAAGACATAAATGTACACCGTCACGGGCACCATGCCCAGCAGGATGGCCAGGAATGGCATGTCGCCGCGCAAGGGCGTTCTGGCCGCCAGCAGGCACCCGATGGCCAGGGTGGCTGCCAACAGCGGCGCGTGGCCAAGCACGGCCACCACCAGCACGAAAACGATTGCAAAAACCAGCCGGTACAGCACGGCCACCAGAATCGGCACAAAGATAATCATCGCCAGGAGCAGCCCGGTGACCAGAACCATCCAAGGATGCGTAAATATATTCAGCGGCTCAAGGAGCACCCTGCCCAGCGGGACGGCCAGGTCGCCCCGGAACGTTTGGAGGTCGAAGTCCGCCCATCGCCCGGTGGACAGATGCCACCAGAACGCGTTGACCGCGACAAACCCGGCGAGGTTTAACAGCAGGGACAACCCCGCGCGCCACTTACCGGGGTGAAGCAGCGGGGCCGTACCGCGATGCAGCAGGACCGGTCGCGATTTCAGTTGGCCAGCAGCCGGCATCGGCGGTTTCCTTTCCTGCGATATTTTACCGGCCAGGCCGGTGCGCACAGCGCGTTTACTTCTTTCGGCTGGCAAGAAATGCGCGGTACAGGATGTTGTTTCTCAGGAATATCTCGCCCAGGGACTCATTCGGCCAGGGATAGACAACCTCCACGTCGTGGAGTTGCCCGCCTTCAATTCGGGCCTTGAGATTGAAGATGGGCAGGCGGCCCAGGCGCCAAGTGTGATTCCACTCCGCTGGCTGGGGATTGCCGATCAGGATAAGGCCCACGGTATATCGCCCGATGTTCTGCGCGTCGGTGTCTCCCATGATGTAGAGGTCGTAGGTGTGCCCATCGAAAATCATGTCGTTGGAGACCGACCCATCCGCCAGGAACTCGGAAAAGCTGGTCATCTTGCGGTAGCGGTATTTGGCCAGATTCAACCCCGGGAACAGTCGCGTGACAAATGTGGGTGCGGCCCGCCCCTGGGTCATACCGTCGATGGTGACTGTTTTTGCCGTTCCAACGGGCCTAAGCGGCACACGGAAGTCAATCGCGTTGGCCAGCAGGTTCACCAGCGGTACGCGCATGTCGCTCCGGCGGTTGAAGAATCCGTACACCGTGTTGCCGGGGAAGAACAGCGCCAACTGCGGCTGAATGTTCTCCTTGGCAGCCAAGTCCTTCAGTTCACGCCGGAGGGCGACAATCGGGCTCTCCTCGGCCAGTTCGACCTCTATGCTCCCGCGTACCGTACCGCCGTTGAGCCCGTTGGTGTAGGCCACCGTCACGGCCCCGCGGTCGAGCGACGCATCAACCAGTATATTTCGCACATCGTAATAGTGGCTGACGCCGGCGTTCCAGGTTCGCAGGTGGTTGATCTTGACCGTTCCGCGCAGGCGGCTGCGGCACAGCGTTGCCTTGTACCTGCCGACCATCTCCGCTGCCCGGGCCTCGACCGCGTCGCCCTTCGGTTTGGCCAGCCACCGGATCAGGTCCCTCTGGTCGATGTACTCCGCCAGCAGGTGGACGTCACCCGTGAGCGAATCGGCCAGTTGCGACAGGTCGGCGATGAGCCACAGGTGGTTCTTGCCAGCTTGCAGTTCCAGCCCGTCGGTGCGTAGTCGGCCGACCTTCCAGCGGCCTTGGGTATTTCGGCGCAGGTCGCCCAGGAGCAGCCGACCGGAGACGACTGCGGTCTTGCCGCGATAGTATCCCCGCAGCGACTCGGCTCCCACCGAGACGTATCGCAGATATCCACCGTGATGGTTGGTCCACTCGGCCTCGATGATCGCATCGCCTTTGAGCCGGTAGGGCCCGAGCCCTTCGGCCAATCGGACGAGGGTATCGGCGCGGCGCGTCCAGGCGGCAAGATGGAGGTCGACCAGATCCACATCCCACCCCCGGTCGGTGGGGCTTCGCAGTTGTAGCGATCCGCCGGCCAGCAGGTGCACGTCGCCGGCGCGCAGTTGCAGGTTGCTGACATGGAATCGCGACAGGTCAGCCGGCGCGCGGGCGGCCAGGGCGGCGCGGGCGGGCAAGCCGACCGGCTTGGAGACGCCCTCGGCCAGGCGAAAGGCCAACCGGTCGGCATCAATATGCCCCCACAGCGTGGCCTCGTTCTCATCGGCGCGAATGTTCGCGTCCACCTCGGCGGACCCGTCTAGACCGTGCCGTCGGCCCAAATCGCCCACCTCCGGGAAAAGTGCCGCCAGGGCCGGGTCGAAGGCGATCAGGCCGGTCAGTTTGGCCTCAAATTGTCGCAGTCCGGCGGCGGCCCAACCACGCGGGTGCGACAAGTCAGCGGCCGGGGGCCGCCCCTCGGCATCCAGAGCCACCTGGGCCCGCCCCGCCAGCCGCACGTGCGAACCGCCCAGGTCCAGTGCAAGGGCATCGACTTCCACCGCGACCGGGGCGGCGGCGCGGCGCGCCAGTTGGCCGGCCAGACGAATCCGCAGTGGCACGCCCGGTCGCTTGGATCGCCGGTGGGAATCGCCGGAGACATACTCCAGGGCATCGGCGTCGCAACAGAGGTCGGCCCAAAGCCGCCCGGGGCGCCAGGTACCCTCGGCCAGCAGGTTCGCCGCGCCGCTCAGTCGCCCGCCGGCGAGGGCCTTGGGCAGTTGCGGCAGCGTATCGAGGAGCCAACGGGCATCCTTGACCTCGGCGCGGCACGACCAGCGGGCCTGAGGACCGTCCGGGCCCGGCCCAAAGGCAACCTCCGTCCTCAGGTCAGCCTGCGGATCGAGCCACCGCCACCGCAGGAAGTTTCGCTGCCAGCTGGGCATCCGCCGGTCGGACAAGAAATCCACCGTCGTTTTCAGCCGCCGGCCGAGCGGTTTAACAAAGATCTCGCCCAGTCGTACTTCCAGGTCCGTCAGATCGCCCGACACATGCACGCGCTGCACGTCGGTGGAGAGGCGCAAGAGGCACCGCCCAGCCAGCGACCCGCGAACCCGGCGAGGGGAGACGCCCAAGTGCGGCAGGCGCGCCAGCAGGTCCCCAACGCCGACGGCCTCGAAATCTCCGGTCAGTTCCACCTCGGCGATCCGGCGGGAGGCGGCGAGATGAGTGATGAGCCGCACTTGCCCACGGTCGATCAAGACGCGTCCCCGGCCGGCAACCAGACCCAGTTCCACTTCCTCCAAGGCCAGCCCGTCGGCAGGCACCATGGCGCCGGCGAACAGTCGCAGCGTCTCCGCGGCGCGGGGCGGGTCGGCTTTGACCGGCACGTTCAGCTGCACACGCAGTTCGGTACCCTGGCGGTTGTCCACCAGCAGTTCGCCGGTGACCGGTTGATGAAGTTGAAGGCCTTCGAAGGCCGCTCCGGCCGGGCCGGCCAGCCGCCGGAGCGAGTCCAGTTCGCGGATTTCGATGCGCCCGTTCCACTGAACATCCCTCAGGGCGTCCCTTGCGGCGGTCAGGGCCCCCACGGAATCCTCCACCGGCACGAGGAACTTTCGAACGTCCCCCAGGCGACCGCTGCCGGTAGACATATTTCCGCCCAGCGCGAGGTTCCAGCGGTTGACGGCAAACTGCCAACTGCGTTCGTCGAGGATGCCGTCCAGTTCCATGCGCAGTTTCTCGCCGGACGGTTTGAGCACGCCGTCGGCCCGGCGGATAGAGGCGCCGGTCGCGTCGGCGTGGCCAGACAGACGGACGGCATAACCGTCGTGGTCGAGCTGGATTCCGGTGCGAATGGGACCGCGGACCTCCAGGCGTCCCGGTCCGGCGGCGCGCCCCGTCAGCAGAGCCGCCAGGCGTGTGGGATAAATCTCGCCTTGAAGTTCCAGTCGCTGAATGGCCTGCCAATTGCCCTCCATGAGCGCCTCTGGAAACAGTGTGGCCCGCCCGGTCAGGTCTATACCCGGCAGGCGAATGTTGAGTGACTGGAGATCGATCCGCCCTCCGGCGAGATCGAAACTGGCCGAAACGCGAAAGCCGGCCTCCCGGATGACCGGAAGCCGCAGGTCCGGGTCCAGCGGCTGCAAGTCCAGCTGTCGCACGGTGAGATTGCATCGGACGCGGTCCACCCGACCGTCACGATTGATCTGGAGGTCCAGCGACCCGCCGCATCGCCCGCTGAGTTTTCGCAGCGGGAGCCCGAGCAGGCGCACCAGGTTCAACTGGGCCAGGTCCACATGGGCGAAATTGAACGACGCGGTGGCGGCCACCGACTTGCCGGCCGCAGTCGCGTCGAGGCGCAGGGCCACCGGGGCTGGCGCCGGCCTCTGGTGGAGTTGGGCGGACATGGTAATGCGTCCGAGGGTTTGCAACCGCCCCGCGACGAACTGCATGTCCGTGACCTTCAGCAACAGCAACTGATCATGGTGTGGCAGGCGAAATGTGGCGGCGGCCCGCCGGATGCTGAAGCGGTCGGGCTCGGCGTCGAAATGCATCCGCTCCATGACGCGAACGTTGACGTTGCCCTGGGCGTCGATCTCGGCCGCCAGCCGCGGGCGATCCATCTCCATCCACGCCACCCGCTTGCGAAACAGGAAATTGACGGGCGACAGTTCGAATCGCAACACCGGTACATACGCCATGGTGCGGGTGTCAAAGCCCTGTGGGGAGTCGATTTCGAGGCCGCGTATCTCGATCCCGTCGGCCCAACTCAACGAAACCTTTGCAATGCGGACCTCCACGCCCATCTGTCGCGACATTTGGCCGGCCAGGTATCGGCGGACCCACGTGCCCGGCAGCCACCATGGCAGCATGACGTACGCCGCGGCCAGCAGCACACAGGCCCCCACCGCCGCGCGCAAGAGCCGCTGCCACCAACGGCGGGCGGATTTCCCGCGGCTGCGCATCGCGAGTTTCTTCAGAATCGCTTTCACACGTTGAACCGAAAGTTAATGATGTCGCCGTCGGCGACGATGTAGTTCTTTCCTTCGAGACGGACCTTTCCGGCCGCCCGTGCGCTCTTCATATCGCCGGCGGCATGATAGTGGTCGTAGGCGACCGTTTCGGCGCGAATGAAACCGCGGGCGATGTCGCTGTGGATTTGTCCGGCTGCATCCAAGGCCGACGTACCGGCGGGAATCATCCACGCGCGGCACTCGTCGGAGATGACCGTGAGGAACGTCACCAGTCCCATCGCGGTGCAGCACGCGTGGATCATCCTGTCGCTTGCCGGCGCGGCAAGGCCCAGGTGGGCCAGGAACTCGCCGCGGTCGGCGGCGGACAACTCCGAGATTTCTCGCTCGATCCTGGCCGAGAGGTACAGACACGAGCGGCGGCAGATCTCGCTCCGGCGGCCTGACGACGCGCCGTTTGCCGGTTCGGTCGCCGCCGATTCGACGCTGGCGGTCATCTCCTGCTCTCCGCAGTTTACCACCCCCAACATCGGTTTTTGCAACAGGAACGCAAAACTGCGGATCATCTTGGCCTCGGCTTCGGTGGAGACGGCCTCGCTGATGGGGCGATCCTCTTCCATCGCCGCATCCAGTCGCCGCATTAACTCCAACTCGTGTGTCTGCTCAAGTCGTTCGGCGGTCGGCTTCTTAACGGCGGCTTCCAGTTTGTCGATGCGATTTGTCACCTGATCCAGATCGGCAAAGAGCATCTCGGCAAGCAATTCCTCCACGTCGCCGGGCGGATCGATCCGCCCGCGGTACGTCGGCACGGACGGATCGGGGAACGACCGGACCACGAAGACCAACATGTCGCTCTGGCGGATAGCCGCCCAGTGGGCCTTTGCGCGGTGCCGCCCGGTTTCGTCCCGCAGGTCAAAGCCCGGCAGGTCCAGCAACTCCAATTCGGCGTGGGTGGTTTTCTTGGGTTTGTACTGCTCAGCAAGGCGGTCCAGCCGCTCGTCGGGAACCTTCACGACGGCCAGATGGGCCTTATCACCGCGCGAGACGTCCGCGTGCGATCCGCCGCCGACTGCGACGGCCGCAAACAGCGTACTCTTGCCCGACTGAGGTGGACCGATTAATGCAACACGCATCGCTGACCTTGACCTCCGCGCATTTATATAGTGCTTTTGCTTACCGCGCAAGGGCCCGAAAAGCAACATCTCCGGGCAATGACAACGCCGCCACGCCCGACGGACCGCTCGGCGACAGCAGGCAGATGGTTCCGCGGTGTACCTGCTGGTGGTGTCCGTGGCACAGCCAACGGACCTCCAGCAGCCGGTCGTAGTCCTCGTGGTGGGCGACGGTTTTTCTGCGGTCGGAGGACCGGCCGATGCTGGTGCAGATTTCACACGGCCGGCGGACGAGGTCACCCATGGCCAGGGCGGTTCTGACGGCGGCGTGCGCGCGGCTTTTGTGCTTGTTCTTGCGCCTGTAGGCGACGTAAAGGCGTTTTGCCTTTCGCAGCAGCGCCTCGGGGGGGGACTGAAAGGTAGATTAGGACTCTTACCCGCCGGGGTTTTAGGTCAAGCCGACAGCCGACAAGCGGTATCGACGATTTTCTTTGGCCAAAGTGCGGGCGATTGCCTAGCATGGCCCGTATGTTTACCGGGATCATACGGCACGTAGGCACCGTAACAGCGGCCAAGGGCAACGCCGATGGGGTTCGCCTGTCGGTTGACCCGGGCCCGCTGGCCGAGGGCCTGCGCGGCGGCGACAGCGTGGCCGTAAATGGGGCATGCCTCACTTTGGCGGGACGAGACCCAGCGGCCGGGACCCAGACAGTGGTTGAGTTCGACGTGGTGGCCGAGACACTGGCCCGCACCACGCTGGGCGCCCTGCGCGGGGGAAGCAAGGTTAACCTCGAGAGGTCCGTGCGCCTCGGGGAGGCCCTCGAAGGGCACATGGTGAGCGGTCACGTGGACGGCGTGGCGGCTGTCAGGCAGGTTCGGCGGGGCCGGTCGTGGCTGGTGGAGTTTGAAGGCAGGGGCGAACTGATCGCCGGAATGGTACCGAAGGGGTCGGTGGCCATCGACGGGGTATCGCTGACGCTGGTGGACGTGCGGTCCGGGCGCTTCAGCGTGGCGCTGATACCGTCCACGCTGGAGGGGACAACCCTGAGCCACCTAGCTGGCGGCGACAAGGTGAACATCGAGACCGACATGATCGGCAAGTATGTGCTCAAGTACCTTCGCCAGATGGGCCGCAACCCCGCGGCTGGGGATAAGGGGGCGGAAGTGACCCTCGAAAAACTGAGACAGGTGGGGTTCCTGTAGCCCGAACTGTCGTCCACCAAGAGGACTCAGCCGGAAACCATGAACACCGATCAGCCGGTAATTGGGATCACGATGGGCGACCCCTGCGGGATAGGGGCCGAGATCATCCTGAAGGCGCTGACCGACTCCGACCTGCGTCACCGGGGCCGGTACGTGGTTTTCGGGTTCTCCGAGCAGTTATCGTATACAGCCGACCGGCTTGACGTGGACGTGGAGTTTTTCCGTGACCACCACGAGGGCATCCGCCGCTACCCGCACCAGGCGGTGGTGCTGGACTATGACGAGTTTTGTCCGCCCCCGGCCATGCCGCGCGGGCCGAGCAAACTCGGGGGGCAGGCGTCGATGGCCTTCTGCCAGGACGCCATCGATGCCGCCCAGAGGCACTTGGTTGACGCGATTGTGACGGCGCCGATTTCGAAGACGTCCTGGAAGTTGGCCGGGATCACGAAGTACCCCGGACACACGGAACTTCTGGCTGACCGTTGCGGGACGAGGTACGTGGCGATGATGTTTGTCGCCCCGCGGTTGAAGGTGGTGCTGGCTACCATTCACGAGGCGCTGCTTGAGATTCGCCACATGTTCACCATCGGGCGCGTGTTTAACCCGATCGACCTGGCGGACAAGGCGCTGCGGGAATGGTTCGGCATCGCATCGCCTCGGATTGGGGTAGCCGGGCTGAATCCGCACGCCGGGGAGGGCGGGCAATTCGGCGACGAGGAGAACCGCATCATCACGCCGGCGGTGATCCTGGCCAACGAAGCGGGCATCAACGCCACCGGCCCGCTGCCCGCGGACACCTTGTTCCTTAAGGCGATGGAGGGGCAGTTCGACTGCGTGGTGGCGATGTACCACGACCAGGGGCTGATCCCCGTCAAACTGGTCGGCTGGAAGGAGACGGTGAACCTGACGCTGGGGCTGCCGATCATCCGCACCAGCCCGGACCACGGCACGGCCTTCGACATCGCCGGCAAGGATAAGGCCGACCCGTCCTCGATCAAGGCCGCCATCCGACTGGCCATCGATCTGGCGAACCGGCGAAAGCAGACCGCCAACGCGCAGGCCACGGGCGAGAGCTAAGTTGAACATTGCATGATTTTTTCACGTCTGGCGGCGGATTTCGGGGTTGGCTTTGGTGGACGACCATTCTTTTGCAATCGGCTTGATTGATGGTATCTTGGT
>PVBE011382374.1_pt1 | contig 14926 bp, 13 predicted proteins | sample 1631181 | NCBI WGS metagenome assembly PVBE01 (sample SAMN08397723, study PRJNA350692) | Marine metagenome, whole genome shotgun sequencing project. | isolation source: water | place: Pacific Ocean | collected 2012-04 | reverse complement strand
CACCGGTGGCACCTGCACGGATCGCCCGCTCATAGTTGTCGTCGATGAGTGCGCTCGAGACCCCGGCCGCTATCGAACGCTTCAACATCCAACTCTCGTTCAACATGGGACCGATGGAGGACATGTCACCGCTGCCGGAGATGATGTCGGCCATCGGCTGGACGAACTCCTGCATGCGGCTGAGCAATTCGATCGTGTCGGAGGTGGCAGAATCCTGTGTCTCCAGAATCTCCGATGCGTTGCGCTGCTGCCCGGTGTAGAAGAGCAGGAGACGGTCCTCGAGCATCTCGAGCCTGGCCGACTCGAAGAACACCGGTTCTACCTCGACCGTCTCGTCCTGGTTGAACGAGTAGGTGTTGAGTTTGCCGTAGGAGGCGGCAAAGTGGTCCTGCTTGCCCATGACACGACCGAGGATGTCGATCTCGAGGTGCGCTGCCTCGGAGGCCATGGTGTGCTTGGTGACGCGCTGGCGCCTGAGCGCGTGAAGTGCATTGACGAGGCCGACGGCGAAGGTGCTTGACGATCCCAGGCCGGTGCCGGCCGGGATGTCCGAGAAGGTCGTCAACTCCATCGGTGACTCGACCTCGAACATCCGGAACGCCTCGCGGACGATGGGGTGCTGGATCTCGTCGATCTCCCTGCAGAACTCGACCTGGCTCCAGTTGATGCGGTATCGGTGCTCCACAAACCCGACCTGCTCCCGCAACACAACATAGAGGTACTTGTCGATGCCAGCGCTGATCACGCGACCCGGTCGCTTCGAATAGTAGGAGCGAAGGTCGGTACCCCCACCAAAGAAACTAATCCTGAGCGGGGTTCGGCTAATGATCATCTCTCGAACCCTTCGTAGAACTCACGGATGACTGGCATGGCTTCGCAGAAGGTGCGCACGGTCCACTGTGGCATCCTCGACACCGGCATCTGGCCATCTTCACCCTCGGATGTTATGTAGACCATGCCGCAGCCCGCGCTGGCCGCTGCCCTGCAGTCCCTGATGTCATCCCCAACGTAGACGACCCGGTCAAGTCGGAATCCGAGTTCCTGCGATGCCCGGTAGAACAGTCCCGGATTCGGCTTACGATCAAACGCCTCCTCGTCCCAGTGGTGAGGCGACACGTAGACCCCCCTGACGGCGATCCCCCGCTCATCCAGCGTCGAGACCATCCCCTGATGGATCCTCTCAAGTTCATCCGAGTCGACCATTTCCCTGGCGATACCCGCCTGGTTCGTGATCACGGCGAACTCGAAACCCTCCTCGGCGAGTTGGGCCATGGCGTCGACGGCCTCTTCGATGAAGCTGAAGTCCTCCCATCGAGTCACATACTCGCCCGGCCGTGACTTCTCGTTGATCGTCCCGTCACGGTCCACGAGCAGGATCCGCTTCGGCGACATGAACTCCCTGGTGCGTTCAAGCCGCTCGGGATCCGAAATGCTCTGGTACCCACCAAACGCCTCGACCGCATCGAGGGAGTCGCTATCCGACAGGGCGACGAGGACGTCTGCAAGTTCGACATTGGGTGAACCGGCCAGCCCATCCAAGGTGTCGAACGTGGGGTCGCGCTCGACAAGCATGTAGCCGACCTCGACGTGGGTCGAGGCGTCAGAACGACGTCGGCTGTAGGCGACGCCGTGGCCACTGACCGAGACGTTTCCTACGGGCTTGCGCACTATCGTGAGCGTCGCCTTCGCTCCTGACTCGATGTGCCTGCCGAACATCCCGACCAGGTCGATCGCGGCGAAGTTGTCCGAGTACATGAGGAGGAAGGTCTCGTCCAGCATGGACTCCGCCTCATGGAGTCTTCGAGCCGTTGACCATGACGTCGGACCCTCCGAATACGTGATCTCAGCTCCGAGCAACGACCCGTCACCGAAGTGCTCCCTGATGCTTTCGCCACGGTAGCCAGTGCACAGGACGAACCGTTCGACTCCCTGTTCTGCAAGCTGTTCGATGAGGATTTCCAGAAACGGCCGCCCGGCCACGTCGACCATCGCCTTGGGCAGAGAGTCCGTGAAGGGCCGGAGCCGCTCACCGAGTCCCCCGCACAACACCACGGCCTGCTCCACCATCAGCCGGGCTCGACCAGACGGCCACGAGCGCCCACGCCGTCAGGCGATCCGCCGCAGGTACCCGCCAGGAGCAGCGGTGACCATCAGTCGGTCCGTCACCGACCGGTCAACGACATACCGTCCCGCTCCGGACCCGGCGAGGTATGCATCGACAGCGCTTCCTGGGCTATCGCCGGGTCGCCACGGTCGATCGGTCGAGGCGAGGTACCCCTCCGACAGCTCCTCGATGAGCGTGTCGAAGACTATGCAGAAACTCCCGATGCTCACCATGGGCGCGTAGATCTCAAGTTCGTCCAGGACATGGGCGTGGGTGTGGTTGCTGTCGAGACAGACCATGACGTTGTCGACGGCTGAAGCCATATCGGCGATCTGAGCGAAAACCGCGGGGTCCGTGCTCGAACCCTCAATCATCCTGATTCGGCTGGCAAGCGGATGGTTCAAGATCGCCGACCTGTTGTGCGCCCGGATGTCGATATCGACCCCGACGACCTGGGCATCGGGTGGACCCCCGCAGGATGCGTTCAGTTCGAGCAGGGAGGCTGAGAGGACCAGTGACCCTCCGTGGGCGATGCCCGTCTCGATAACCAGGTCCGGCTGGAGCGCCCAGACGATCTCCTGTACTGCGACCACGTCCTGCGGGAACTGGATGATCGGTCGCCCCAACCACTCGAAGTGGTAGCTGTACCGATGCTCCATTGCACGCTCGGTCCACACCCGCGTGCGCTCGGAGAACTCGTCGTCTGCTCCCTGAGCTGCCACCTCCTCGTCGCATTCAGCCCGGAAGCGCTCGTACTCACCCACCTGTACAACCCTCGCCGTCCCGTGCCAGGCCCGCCTCGCACATCGCATACCAGGTTCTACGGATACCCTCGCCAAGCGGTACCGAAGGACGCCAACCGAACACCTCGGACACCTGCTTCAGCGAGGCGTACAACTCGCGTTCCGCCACCTGCGCCGATACCGGCCTGAAGTCCGCTTCGCCGGCGTGCCGACCCCCGATCGTGCGCATCGCCGCGTCCCGGACATCACGGATCGAGGCGAGTCGACCACTACCGAGGTTGAAGGTGCCCGACGGCGAGCCAGGATCGACTGCACACCTGAACGCATCGGCGACGTCATCGACATAGACGAAGTCCTTAGCCCCATCGGGATTCCTCAACTCGGGAGTGAGGCCGGAGGCGGCCGCCCGCAACATCAACGGAAGCAGGCCGCCATTGCGTTGACCGGGACCGTAGGCGAAGAAAATCCGGAACCAGACGAGGTCGATCGGGGAGTCGTCGGTGGCCAGTAGCAGATAGCGACGCAGTGACTGCTTGGCCCAGGCCACGTAACTGCTCGGAACCGCATCCTCGTCCTCGGTACACGGACCGCCGCGCGAACCGTACTCGAAGCAGGTCCCGGCTCCGACCACTCGCCGAACCGACTCGATCCCGACCACCTGATCGACGAATCGGAGTTGGTCCTCGAGATTCGCGACACTGCATTCGGCTCCGTAGTCGGGAATGCCCGACCATGCCAGGTGAACGACCGTTTCGGGCCTCCAGGCCCGAAGATCGTCTGGAATCGGATCACCGACTGACTGGACGGTGACACCCTCGATGCCGTCCGGAAGATCCTGACCGTTGTAGTCACGTCGACCCATGACCCAGACACGGTGGCCGTCCGCCTGGAGCAGTTTGCAGAGTGGACGGCCGACGAAGCCCGACGCACCTGTCACGAGCACCCGCCGCACCCCGGGGAGGTCAGGGAGATCAGCCGACATGATCTGGCCAGGCGCGGTCCTTCTCGGATATCACGGTCGGCTCGATCGGCCAGTCGATGCCGATACGCGGGTCATCCCACCTCAGTCCAGCCTCGGAATCCGGTGCGTAGAACTCGGAGGCCATGTAGAAGACCGACGTATCGTCCTGGAGGGTCACAAGTCCATGGGCGAAGCCGCGGGGAACGAAAACCGCAAGTTGGTTCGCAGCGCTGAGCTCGACGCCGAACCACTCCCGATATGTCGGGGACTCAGGCCTGACGTCGACTATCACATCGAAAAGAGAACCGGCGACACATCGGACGAGCTTGGTTTCCGGGTACGGGGGAACCTGATAGTGGAGTCCCCGGAGCGTCCCCTTCAGCCGATTGTAGGAAAGGTTCGCCTGAGACAAGTCTGGTTCGATTCCCGCGGCCGTAAACTCGTCTCTGCAGAACGCCCGTGCGAAGAATCCGCGCTCGTCCTCCCGACGCTCGAGCGCAACCGTGTAGGCGCCGGCCAACGGTGTGGGTTGTATGATCATCCGACGTGGTTGCGCCAGTAGGCCAGCGTGTCGTCCAGGATCCTCTCGAAACCCAGCGATGGCTGCCAGCCCGTGAGGGCGACGAACTTGGCCGCGTCGCACAACAGGAACGGCACCTGGGTCGGACGAACATAGCGGGAGTCGGTCTCGTACATGATCCCGTCAACTGATGATCGAGCGATTAGTTGCTCCACGGCATCGCGGAAGGACCTGATGTCCTCGTCGCGACTGGAGCCGATCAGATAGAGTTCGCCCGGCTCGCAGCGGTCAATGGCAAGGCTGTACGCCTCGACCATGTCGAGCACGTGGGTGAAGTTCCGGCGGTCATCTATGTGACCTACCTTGACAACAGGCTCCTGAAGTCCTCGCTCGATTCTTGAAACCTGGTAGGCGTAGGAAGGAATACCAAAAACCTTGCTACGCCGTGGGCCTTCATGGTTGAAGGCGCGTGTCCGGATGATGTCCATGCCATAGGAGCGGTGGTACACGTAGCCAATGAGGTCCTGAGCGATCTTGGTGACGGCATACGGATTCACCGGCCGCAGGATCGTCTCTTCGGTGATCGGGAGTTCCTCCTCTGGAATCTCCCCGAACTCCTCACCGGAACCCGGAATGAGGATTCGAGGGTTGATGTCGTTGGTGAGGCAGGCCTCGAACAGGTTGACCGTCATCTTGTAGTTGGCATCCATGTAGAGGTGCGGATGGTCCCATGAGGGGCTCACGAAACTCTGGGCCGCCATGTGGAAGATCCGGTCGGGAAGTACGAGGCCGATTGCCTTTGCGACCGCCTTCTGGTCGGTCATGTCGCAGTCGACCCAGTTGATGCGGTCCTCGATGTGGGAGACGTTGTGCATCGGCGACAGGTGGTAACGACGGAAACCGAACACCTCGACGCCTCGCTCGAGGAAGAGGTCCGCCAGGTGAGACCCCACAAAACCCGTGATACCCGTTATCAGGACCCTGTCAGGTGATGTCGCGCCTGGTTCGCGAGGTGATCGTTCGTCAACCAAGCTGCAGCCGATCCCGCTCGATCAGGTAGTCGACGACCGCCAGCAACCAGGTCTGGTGGGTGATCTCGACCACGTTGTACGAGGAACTGTCGACCCACAGGTTGACGTCACCCATCGTGCGAAGCCGATTCGCGGCGTCAAACCCCGAGAGCGTCAGAACCGACAGACCCATCTCCAGCGCCCGGGCTGCACCGTTAACGATGTTGTCCGACTCTCCGCTGCTACTGATGAGAATCGCCACATCTCCGGCATCGGCGAAACTGGAGATCGCCTCGGCAACCCAGTCGGAGTAACCGAAGTCGTTGCTGTAGCAGGTGAGCAAGCTCGGCTCGTTGAAGGTCATAGCCCGCCGGCCCGCCGCCTTTACGAGATCGACGGCAACATGTGCGGCGATTGCAGCACTCCCGCCGTTACCGACTACGAGGACCTTTCCTCCATTAGCGCTCACCCGATCGACCAGGTCGGCCGCCTTCAGGAGGTTTGAAGACGAAGCACGTACCGCCTGCGCTGCCAGTTCGGCAAAATACCCGGTGAAGAACTCCGCTGACCGTTCCACCATCAACGATTCCGATGAACCCACCCGATCAACCACATCCTAGATACTACCGCTCGTCTGGCGTGCCAAGACGGTGGACAGCCTGTTCATGAGGCGACAGACCCATGGTCGGATAGACCACTCGCTCTGTGAAGACCCGCATGTCGCACACTTTCACTCCGGGCACATGCATCGTACGCCAGTACAGGCTGTCACCGATTGAGGATGCCCGCGCACTGCCTACCAGCGATCTGTAGCAGCGCCAGGCTGCCCGGACGCCGAGTCGCCTACCTTCCGCTGACAGGACAACAAGCACATATCCAATTCTTGTCGCCATCCCCAACTCGCGGGACCACATCCGCTGGACGCGGTCCACCAATAGCGGCAGGAACGGCAGGGCCACCCGTCCCTTCACGGCCCCCCAGTGAAGTGCCTGTACTCCTCTGCTGTCGTCTTCCACTTACGGATCAGAAGGTTGGGGGTTCGAGTCCCTCCGAGCGCGCCAAGCAAGTTCGCAGGTCAGGATCCCCAACCGGTTCAACCTACCCGTTCACATGGGTTGACCTGCGGTGTTCCGGCAGCCAAACCGGCAGCCAACGCCGTCCCATGCGCCTCGCCAACTCTGCCATAGGGAGGTGAATGGTAGTGTGGGCTCCACCTGGGAACCACTAGCCTGCCCCAAAGCGGAGCCGCTATTCCCAACGCACCGGTCATATCTTCGTGAATTCGTAATCCAACTAGGAATTTGGAGCCACCAGAAATGGCAATTCCCGCGACAATAGAGTTAGAGATTGTTAAAGGACTTTGTTCCGCAGATTGTCCCATGTGTTGCATCGATGAGACTCGGTGGGATAAGCAAATAATGACACACGATGTTTTCACACGGGTAATTGATAGTTTCGGGTCAAATATTGAACAGATTAAGAAGATCATACTGTGTGGCATCGGTGAACCTCTTCTTGACAGACACATCGGCTCTAAGATCGAGTACATTCGATCCAAAGGAGTAGATTCGGTAAGTATTCCTACAAATGCCTCGCATTTGAACACTAAGGTTGGAACGACAATATTGGATGCCGGTGTTGGAGAAGTCGTAATTGGTATCGACAGTCTAAACAAGCAAGTCTTTGAGGATATTCGAAAGGGTTTAATTTTTGAAACGATTATGGCAAATACTCATCAATACATCGAATTACGGAATTCTGGAGATTACAGCTCCAAGATAATGATACGGATCATATCTTCAGAACGGAATGTCGATGAGTGGAATGCTTATGTTGAGTATTGGTCCGATTTTCTCGACTTTTCTAAGGGTGACATGCTTCTATACTTTCCGGAACACAATTGGTCGGAGCACAATTACCCTAACGCAACCAAAGTCAACCTACCTGGAACCAGAACAGCCTCTCCCTACGTCAGTTCAACTGCCATTATTGATGTGGAGAAATGTCCATATGTTTGGGACAGGTACAACATTGATGTACACGGAAATGTAAAGCTGTGTTGCGTTGACGCCAACGCCTCATTTTTTGAGTTGGGGAATGTATTAGAGACGGATCCGGTCGAAATCGATGATGGGTCCGAACTCGCCCGGGTCAGGAACCTAATGATGGAAGGAAGACTCCAAGAGATCGGGCCTTGTGCCAGGTGTGACATACCTATCACTCGGGCCCAACGTGGGTTTTTTGATGGCAACACCCTTAGCAACAAATACGCAAATGATTACGTATTTAGCTAGAGCATCTAGGTCCGTTACGACACTCGGTGTGTAAGAACCACTTCCGTCTCAGACGATTCCGGGGTTGAGCCCAGGGCATCAATCGTAGAGGGTTCTTCAGGGACAGCCAGCGGACGGCTGGTGACTGTCGCCTCAATATTCTCGTCCACAAGCGATTCAAGTTCCGAAGAATCAATATCGTAGAACAGAACCGTTCTCGGGAATAACGTCTCGACTGCCACGAAGTAGAATTCCCTATCTTCCAGATGAGTCTCCTTCTCACAGAATGACTTCAACATTTCTACACGCTCATCTGAGATGCTCAAGGAGACTGAGCCTTCGTAGGTAGCAAAGCTCTGTTTTGGTTGATGGAATTTATCCTCGCGCCAAGCATTTGGGTCAAACTCAACGACAATCTCCCCTCCACAAGCCTTGATATCTCGTAAGTCCACAACCAACCTCCCACACAGTTCAAGGATGTTCCTTGCTTCGGCGATTTCCGCATCGTCAAGGTGGGGTGCGATATTTTCGAGAACCCGGAGAAGGACGGACTCGATCCAATCACGCTCTCTGTACATCAAGCGTGAGTAGAAATAGGGGTTCAACCGGACGGGCTCACCGACGCCATTGTTTGCTATATAGGTCTGTTCCGCGGCTGCAGCTAGTGAGGCCAAATCGGGATGAAGCTCTTCCACCGCGGCGGCTCGAAATTCTTCCACAAACTGCAAATACCCCTCGGGCCAGTACTCCGCCTCAAACGGATTCATAAACTCCTGGAAGAACGATGCAAGTAGAACATCCTTACTTTTCACATAATGAAAGAAGTATTTAAAGAAACTTCCTTGGAACACCGAAAAGAACATAAGATTCAGGCATCGGATATTTAAGAAATCATCAACATTGAAGTAGTCGCTGGCCGTGACCACCCTTTCATACTCATAGACGAATGTACCGTCAAGCATCGTATAGTTATTTCCAAGCAGCCGATAATCGGTATGAAACCCCCACCGTTCCATTTCTGGTTCGCGAGCCAGTTCAATTCCTTCCATGAGAAAGAGATTATGCACCATGATGGAGTCAAACCCCAGGGCAACACACCTGTTTAGCAGGCCCACCATTGTGTCATAGGTCTCGTAAGGCAGTCCAAAGATCAACTCGGTAGTTACGGGAACTTGATTTGCCTTAGCCCAACTAATGCCATCCTGAATCATTTCGTTGGATAGATTCTTTCGCTTGATCGCAAGAACGCCTTCCGGATGGTCGGTCTGAAGACTGAAGATAAGACCATCCTTGTTGAGGTGGCCAAGCGCGGAAATAACTTGCTTTCCACTCTCCCGGAACTTCTTGTCCTGGTAAAAGTAAACGCTCCGAGGGTAGCCGACCGTGTCCGCTACCTTCCGAAGATATTCAGCAATTTCCGGGTCCTGGCGCTGTATTCCGAAATTAAGTTCTGCCAAGTTTAAGACTACGTGAGGGCGGTCTCTATTCCATTCACATATATAGTCAATCTCTTTCTTGACCTGTTCCAGTGGGAAAGCACGTAGCCTGGAACGTTCCTTCCCTTCAACACAGAATGTGCACTGATATGGACAGGTTCGAGTTGCCTGTAGAAGTGGCATGTACTCTGCTACAAGGAACTCGTCAAGTGAACCATTCAGATACGGAGACGGAATACTACTGAGATCCAGATTGGTACTGGTATATTCACCCTTTACTAACTGGCCATCTGCAATAAACAAGGAACAATCTATCGGGGATTCGTAAAGTTTTCCTTCACTACCAAGTGCACTGTTCACGATGGCAGCAAATCCCGCCTCACCCTCACCTTCAACAAATATATCTACCTCAGGAAACTTATTGAACAACTTCAACTGTTCAGCTTCATCACTGTCAACCGAAGGTCCACCAAAGACTACGAGAACATCACTTCCATAGAGGTTACGGATCTGTTGTACAACATAGTTATTTAGATTCTGGTTCCAATAGTAAAACGAGAACCCGACGATATCAGGTTGTTGATCTTTGATCTGTTTAAGTAAGAGATCAACATCCTTGTACATGGAGATTTCAACATCTTGACCATAAAGTCTATCTACATAAGAACCTATATAGCCGATGTTGAGCGGGACACATAGCCGATTTTTGGTAAGGCGGTTTACGTAGAAGAGATCAGCTAGCAGAATTTGAGCTTTTCTGTCCAACAGGGCTCCCATCGCCTCGGTCCAACGAACTTACACTGTAGCATTCCCCGTTCTCTCCGCTACCCAGAAGGCTGCTCGACGAGTTGGCGCCTGACCAATGTCTGTAGGAAGAGAACCTGCACCCCACGTCGTTCAATCTTCCTCAAATCCTTCTGCAGGTTCAACCGGTCGGCCAAGCCCGCTAGCAAGATCCCCTGCGACAAGGAGATCGGGAATCCCCCCCAGTAACCCGAGGTGAATCTGCCTCCCCAGAACATTTCCAAGTCGACCTTCAGGAAATTCGAGACGAGCCTGCCCGACCGGTGACCACCGCGGCTCTCAATCCCTCGGAGGCATCGCACCAGCCAAGCACGGAGAGGCCTTTCGCATTGGCAGTACCTGGCCGAGGTAGGAACCACCTCCGGAAACCTCAAAGCAAGCTCGACCACCGGTGGTGACCACATCGACACCCGGTTAGTGGGGTAGTCGTCGAACCCGCTGTCCGAACTTGATATCTAACGGAAGTAGAAGGCTTGGCCTGTCGGAAGTGGCATCAGCGTCCCGGGCTTATCGTCAAAGAACTCTGCCGCTATTTTCCTGGTCTCTTCGAAGTAGGTCCATCCATAATCATCAAGAACAATGACGCCGTTTTCAAGTAGTCGGGGCCAGAAGAAACTCAACGCCTCTTCGGTTGCGACTGCGGAGTTCAGATCGATGTGTAGCCAGTTGATTGCTTCAGGAGCCTTGCCATCAAATGATTCCGTATGTAGCCGGGATGCCAGAAGACCATATCTGAGTGCTTTGAGAGGTTCTTACGGGTTCGCTGCATTGATAACTGTCCGTATGAGCCGGTCTGCGAAGTTTCCGATTCAAGCAGTTGCTCGGTGTGCATTGTTGACCAGGCGTCGTATAGGTGAAGGGACGCTGATTCGAGTTGCTCCGACCCAATCTGGCTAGCAGCGATGTGGGCTGACATTCCTTCACCTACTCCGCACTCGACACCGGTGAAGTGGGGTTGTCCCATCTTCGCTATCGAATGCTTAACGCTGTAGGCGACATTCCAATGTCGCCACATTAGAGAATCCAATTCTCTCCGACTGGCGGAAAATGGGGCCTCCATCTCAAAGGAGTTGAGTTCATCGGCGGCCTCCAGAAACGTCTCCGCACCCTCAATCCAAGGAACCTGATGCCAGGTGGTCATCAGCCACCCAAAAAATGTCGGTGGTTGGTGGCCGGATATCAGGGCATTGATTTCTCGTAAAACCGGTTGCAAACGGGGAAACCGGTCATAGATGGAACGGAGTAGTTTGCTCTTCCCCAAGTCGGCCATGGCAAGAAGTTACTAGACTTGCACTTACCCGGCCATCACTAGTAACACCCGTGTGTTGCCTAGTGCTCAACCCCTTTCGGATGGAACCGTACTGTTCATTCCAGGCCGAGTGTGGGCAGAACGATCCGCTCCTCATAGGCAGTCGGATCAAGCACTCTCATATAGCCAGGAAGCATGTGCTGCCAGTAGAAGGCTGTGCCGAATGCCCGAAGGGCTGTACGGCCAAACAACTTCCTTGCAAGGCGCCAGAGGGCACGCCAAGTCAGCCTCCACAACTCCGCACCAGCAATCAGGGCGGAATAGGTGATCCATCGGAAGCGGGTTGGAGTGACCCCCTTGAGCCGCCTGACCTTTTCCAGCAACAACATCAACGCTGGAACACTGGACCAGCGTGGCAACTCTTCCCCGAAAGTAATGGAGAGCTCCTCGGCCGGAGTCCTCCACTCCGTCCTCATGTTGTAGCGGAGATGCTGATTGGCGTTAAAAACGATCGCCGTTCGTAGAGCAACTTCTTGTAACAGCACGACATCGGCCATGTAAATGGGAGGAAGTAACCGGCTGGCTCTAAGAACTTCGGAGCGGAAGAGTCCATAGATGCAACTCACCGGGAGCTGGCGGATAGATCGCACCAGTTTCGTGAACTCCGACACATCAGATCCAAAGCCCTGAAAGTGCACCTCGTATACAGGATCTTCGTGATCTTCAAGGTATGCCGTAATAAGAGGAACGCTCACTCCGACTTCCTGGTCCGACTCAAGCAGACCCACCCCCTCCTCGAGAGCCGAAGACCCAAGTTGGTCATCGGCACCAAGCCACACGAAGTACGGGCCCGACGACATTCGAAACGTCTCGCTGAAACTGTGGGTCCAACCGAGGTTCGCCTTTCCGGCCAGGTACTTCACACGGGAGTCATTCCTCTGGAAATCAAGAACGACCGCCTCAGTTCCGTCGGTCGAGCCGTTGTTGTAGACGAGCACCTCGAGGTTCTCGTGGGTCTGAGCGAGAACCGACTCAAGCGCTACCCGGATCGTCCCCTCGCCATTAAATACCGGCATGCCTACGCTCACCAGCGGAGTGCTCGCCACCTGTCCACTCACCGCGTGTCGTCGTCCGGCATACGGCTGCCACGGGGGCCGACGTGGACACCAGCCAATGGGAGGACTCGCAACCAGGCCTCGCGTTCGGCCCGACTCACCACTTCTCTCGACATCGCGTCCATTGCCGCCCGGCGGGCCTGGCTGCCCAACTCGACTACATAGTCAGGATCGTCGAGCATTCGCAGGATGGCCCGTGCCATGGCCTCTCGGTCACCGAACGGCACGAGCACTCCAGTCTCACCGTCATCAATCAGCTCGCCGTGCCAGTCAACGTCATAAGCGACGATCGGCGTCCCGCTCAGTGCCGCCTCAACGAGAGCCCGACCCATCATCGGTGCGGCAATCACATCGGCATCGGCCAACAGGGATGCGATCCACCTCTGGCCCCTGTTGCCGAGGAGGAACAGGGAGCCGTCCAGCCCGAGTTCTCGGGTTCTGGCCAGCATCTCACCGCGCTGTGACCCGTCGCCCACTACAGCGAACACCACATTCGGACAATCCCGCCGTACGAGGTCGAGCACGCCCACCAGGTCCACAGCGTGCTTCACGGGTTCAAGACGCATCACCGAGACAACCAACGGTCGTTGATCGAGACCAACCTCATCTCGGATGCTGTGCCGGTCCGACGGCTCGTCGAAGTGGGCCGGGTGCAGCAGTCCGCCGAAAGGCACGACTGCACAACGCTCAGGTCGGGCACCGTTGGCAATAGCGAAAGACTGATAGGCAAGGTTCGGAGCCACGATCAACTCGGCTCGCCTCAGAATGTACCGCTCGATCCGCTTCTCGATCCGACGGGATCGAAAGAGACGCGGGTACGCCGGCAATCCCGTCTTCTGGTATGCCGCGTCGTAGTCGGAGGCCACGCGAACTGTCAATGGGAGACCGCCGCAAAATGCCAACAGATAGCCCAGAAGTCCCAAATAGTAGGGATCGCCGACCCGGACGGCTGATACACGTCCCGACACCACAAACTGCCTGAGGTGCTTCAGGAGGCGGATTTGCGAGAGCACGAAGCCGGTGATCGGCAACCGGTTCCAACGCGGGCCGACCGACATATGAGCCTCGATAAAGGTGTGGGAGTCGCTCAACCCACGGACCCGGAACGGTCCGTCGCCAGGCGCAGAACCGTCGGCTCCGACCATCGGGTGGACGCTCCAGACGTGATCGAACAGGCCATCACAGTCGCGTGCTGTTATCGCCCACTGCAGCTCGCGGTCGTGGACCTGGTCCAGCGTGTACGAGGCATCCAATACCACCAGGCCCTGAGATTTCACGGTCACCGAACGTCGGAGGAGCAGCATTCGAGTGACGGTAATGCCCGCGGTTACAACGGCCATAATGAGGTCGACCGGAGCCAGCCATGTTCTGACCCCCGCAGACGAGTCTCGCCGTTGCACGCCTGAAGGGTAGTTGACGACTCCTCGACTCAGACGGAAACGCGAATGTGGCGTTCGTTCGTGTGGCAGAAAGACCAACTGTATTATCCTCTGGTCGTGGCGACACGAGATTCACCCCACAGGTAATGCATTCGATTCCCCGCTGCTTGACCGACGGCCCAGGCGGCGCCCTGCAGCGCCGATCCGGGGCCGCTCGATGAAGTCACCGCTCTCGCTGACCGTCCGATGGCTTACGACGGTGCGTCGAAGAGCGGCCTCGCGGCCGGCTGCTCTGGTATTCGTCGTGGCGTTCGTCATCAGGCTGGTGGTGGCGACCGTCGTCGCTGTCTCCAGTGATGGAGCTCTCTTTCCAGACGATCGGGGATACCTCCAGCTCGCTGACAAGTTCGCCAATAGCAATACTGCAATCTGGGAGTTCATGAGCCAGGAGTTCATGGACGACTGGGGATTAATGAAGATTAACGCCGGTTTCCTACTGCCAGTCGGCTATCTGTTCCGTCTCTTCGGCTTCCATCCACTTCTGGGTCAGGTGCTGTCAGCACTGGCCGGAGCCATCACGGCTGCGGCTGTCACCGTTCTCGTCCGCCGCCATGCGTCGACTTCCGCGGCGCTGTTCTCTGGACTTGCGATATCCACATTTCCGTCGCAGATCCTTTGGTCCTCGCTGGTGCTCAAGGATTCGTTCACGTGGATGGCACTTGCCCTGCTGGCCATGACGTTGGGCTGGTGGACTCGGCAACACGGTCCGGGGAGATTCGTTCAGGGATTCCTCATGCTGTTGTGCATAACCGTTTTCCTTACCCACCTGCGCGTCCACAGCCTCGTCGTCGCCACCATCGCCTGCATGATTGCGGTACTTCTTTCACCTCAGTCACAACGGATGCTGAGGATCGGCGGGCTGCTGATATTGCTGGCATTCCTGCCACTCTCCGTTAACGCGGGTTTCTTCGGTAGTCATCTCTTCGGCCATATCCCAGGTGGCACGGACAACATCCGGTCCAATATGGCCCTGAATGCTAGAACCGCATTCACCACAGCGACCGCCACAGCGACCACCACAGTGACGTGTTCACGTCGGTGCCCGGCGCCCACCGTCGAACTGGCTGGCCGCGGGCCCTATTCGGACCTCATCTACCTTCCACAGGGCCTACGCGTGATGTTCCTGGATCCACTCCCCAATCATCTTGGCAGAAGCCCCAACTTGCGGTACCCATTCTCAGAACACATTGTCTGGTATCCCCTCCTCATCCTCGCCCTGATCGGCGTAAGACAGCGGTGGCGACGACTGACTCCGGAACTCGCCTTCACACT
>PVBE011875076.1_pt1 | contig 14927 bp, 11 predicted proteins | sample 1631181 | NCBI WGS metagenome assembly PVBE01 (sample SAMN08397723, study PRJNA350692) | Marine metagenome, whole genome shotgun sequencing project. | isolation source: water | place: Pacific Ocean | collected 2012-04 | reverse complement strand
TTATTGAAATCGACCACATGGCCTGTCGCCATTTCAATCCACGCTTTTCCGTCTACATGCAGTTCCACGGAAGGGGAAGCCGTACCGATGCCCACCCGGTTGTTTGTGGAATCGACAAAAAGGGTATCGGTGTCGAAGGTAGCATCACCGGTAACGGATAGGGTTGTGCTGGCAACTTCACCCGATCCCCCGTATATCACCGCTTTTGAATCAACAACCGTTCCCGCGATTGACCCCTCCAGCAGATTTAATTCCGCCGCAGTTGAATCGATGGACGTCCCCGCAATTTGTAGTGTGGTCGCGTTCACTTCCCCGCTCGCCCCGTATATCACCGTTTTTGAATCAACAACCGTTCCCGCGACCGACCCAACTAAAAGATTCAATTCCGAAGTCTCCGCAGTGACGCCGTCCAATATGTTCAATTCCGCCGCGCTTGCCGTAACTGCGCTTCCTGCAATTTGGATCGAACCCCACGAAAGCTCGCCGCTGCCATTGATACTTAACACATCATTGTCGCTTCCGGCATCAACCGGGAGAGTCAAGGTGTAGGAAGTAACCGAAGTTGGAGCCTGTAATGTGATTTTGTTCGTACCCCCGTTATCTGGCAATAGGATCGAACCGGATACGTCCACTGTAGCCGCGTTCAAGGTTGTGGCGGTAATAACCGAATTCAATGAAATCGACATTGCCGTGGAAGTGGCGTCTAACGTGTTAGCTCCACCATCGATCAATAGGTTTCCGGTGCCTCCCGGGGTAAGCGACCAGCCTGTGGATGCCGCTCCGGCACTTGAGGTGTCACTCCCCCCTCCACCGCCACATCCGCCACTCCAGACGAGGCCACAAATAATTCCGAGAGTAACGAGGGTAAAGGCGCGTGCATCCTGTTTCATCGGTTTCTCCTAGAGTTTCGAGGTCACAGAAACGGTGTGAGAGAATTATACCCCGAAGAGAAACAAAAAGGGGGGGAATTATTTCCCCAGCTCTTCCCGGTCGCGGTAGAGATCGAGAGATTGAGGGTTGGCGAGGGCGTCGCGGTTGAGGACCGGCTGGTTGTGGATGATCCGCCGGACGGCGAGTTCGACCTTCTTCCCTGAAATCGTGTAGGGGATGTCCCCCACCGTGAGGATCTTCGCCGGTACGTGGCGGGGCGTCGTGTTTTCCCGGATCGTCTTTTTGATCTTCTTCACCAACTCTTCGGTCAACCGGGCGTCAGCGCGAAGCTTCACGAAAAGCACGACACGAACATCATTGTCCCAATCCTGCCCGACTACGATGCTGTCGAGCACCTCGGGGATCACCTCGACCTGGCGATAGATATCGGCGGTGCCGATCCTTACCCCGCCCGGATTGAGTGTCGCATCCGAGCGCCCGTAGATCACGAGCCCATCATGAGGCGTGATCTCGGCAAAATCGCCATGGTGCCAGATATTTTCGAACCGCTCGAAGTACGCCCCCCGGTACTTACTCTCGTCCGGATCGTTCCAGAACGAGACCGGCATCGATACGAACGGCGCCGTACAGACGAGTTCCCCCTGCACCCCGCGAACCGCTTCGCCCGCGTCATCAAAAACGTCCACCTTCATCCCGAGCCCGCGACATTGAAGCTCTCCCCGCCAGACGGGTAGATTCGGATTCCCCAACGCAAAGCACGAGATGATATCGGTCCCGCCGGAGATCGAAGAGAGACAGAGGTCACCCTTGATGTCGCGGTAGACGTAGTCGAAGCTTTCGGCCGACAGAGGCGACCCGGTCGAACAGATCGTCTTGAGCGCCGAGAGATCGACCTCTTCCCGCGGCTTGAATCCTTCCTTCTCAAGAGCCGCGATATATTTTGCGCTCGTCCCGAAGACGGTCATCCCGGTCTCTTCTGCGAACGTCCAAAGCCCCTTCGCATCCGGAAAGAAAGGGAAGCCATCATAGAGAAGAATCGTCGCGCCTGCGGTCAACGAACTGACGAGCCAGTTCCACATCATCCACCCGCAGGTGGTGAAGTAGAAGATCTTCGATTCCCGCGTCACATTCGTATGAAGCCATAACTCTTTGATATGTTGCAGAAGCGTGCCGCCCGCGCCGTGGACGATACATTTGGGCACACCGGTCGTGCCGGAGGAATACATAATGTAGAGCGGATGGTCGAAAGGAAGTTGCTCAAACTCGATCTCGCCCGCTTCCGCCGCCAGGAACTCTTCAAAGAGAACCGCATTGGCGACCGCACTCGTATCGGGCTCGCTCGAAGCGTACGGAATCACCACCACCTTCTCGACCGAAGGGAGCTCTTTGAGAATCCCCGAGATTCGTTCGAGGGAATCAAATGTCTTTCCGTTATAGAAGTAGCCGTCGGCGGTGAAGAGAATCCTCGGCGCGATCTGCCCAAAGCGGTCGAGCACCCCTTTGATCCCAAAGTCGGGCGAACAGGAAGACCAGATCGCACCAATACTTGTCGCAGCCAACATCGCGACGATCGCCTCGGGCATGTTCGGCAGAAATCCGGCTACGCGATCCCCCACCTTGATCCCGTGGGCGCGCATCGCTTTGGCAAGGCGCGAAACCTGATCGTAAAGACCCGCATAACTCAACGAGCGTTGTGCCTGCCCTTCCCCTTGAAAGACGATCGCCGGATGATCATCACGGAAGCGCAGAAGATTTTCGGCGAAGTTCAGCCTCGCCCCCGGGAACCATTTCACCCCCGGCATCTTCGCCGGATTCTCAACGACCGATTCATACGGCTTCGACGAGCGGACCTCGCCGAACGTCCAGATCGACTCCCAGAAATCGGCCCGCTCTGTGACCGACCACTCCCACATCGACGCATAGCCATCAAATGTCTGCTCGAAAGAGCGCATATAGCGGGTCATCTCGGTTGAGTTGATCTCTTCGGGGGAAGGACTCCAGAGCGGTTCGGTCATGCCGGGCACTTTAGCAGAGGAGAACGACCTTGATCAATCTTCCTGAAACAAACGAATCTGCTTCTGTGCCTTGTGAAGATCACGTATCTCAGGAACCCGGTTCAACTCCCGGATCATCTGGCGGAGTCCCGAGGCGGGTTTCATCTCAAGAGGCCGGTTTGCGTGCCATCCGACGAAAATCCCCAGAGGCCACTCCTTGACCGGGCCAACCTTCACCGGATCACCCCCCTTGGGAAATCGAAGTTCGATATTCCAATAAACATTCTGCTTTGCCGCGTGCGGCCCTCGAGAATATTTTCCCCCGCTGGCGAAGGGGTTTCTATACTTCTTCCCCTGCTCAATCACAATCGCGGTATGCAGGTTCTGAAACGAAGCCGCCCGGTGGGAATCCATCGCGAGCGATTTGCCATACCCGTGAGAGAAGACATTCCCATGCGCCGCCCATGAGATCGTCGTCCCGTGCACATGATCCGCCTCGATTCTCCAGCGGGTAAAGAGGCAGTCGGCCGACCAACTCGCCGAGATCGCATGGTGCAGTTTCTTTCCCTGGATCAAGATGTCCGACACCGTCACGTACCGGCCGGAATTGACGAAGATCCCGGAGTCGGAGTTGATAAGGTGAATATCCCGAACCCATCCGTTGATCACATTGCCGAGAGAAATTCCGTTATACCCCCGCTGTTTGAGATGACCGAGCCAGGGGGATGGGGGAAATTCGAACGTCACCCCTTCGATACCGACTTCTTTCAGATGAGGCGCACGGGACATCGTGACCTTCCACTCGGGACGGATATCGATGCGTAACGGTTGGGCAATCTGAATAGAGCCCTCTTCTACCGAGATCACCTGAATCCACTCCCGAACACGTGCGCTGGTCGAGTCCTGCAACTCTTTGCCCATCTTCTTCTGGGGGATTACGCCACCATAGAGGTGATCGAGAAGGGTATCTTTTCCTTTGTCGTTGAACCACGAGAGAAGAAGCCACTCCCCTTTTTGCACGGGAAGAGTTCCCTCCACATTCAAAAGAGACGATCCCGCACGGGTCGTCTGGGTGATCGTTCCGAGTGCTTCGGTCTTTCCTCCCCCCGCCATCGAAACCATCGCCCCGCTCCAGGCCCAGTTCCTGTTCTCCCCGTACATGTCTGCAAGCGAATAAGGGCAGACCAGGATCGTCTTTCCCGACCCCGCTCCTTTGAGAACGGTCCCGTTTTTCGAAATCTTTAGAGGTCGCTCTAAAAGCCATCGCCCCTCAGGGAGAAGAACGACTCCACCCGCATCGATCGCCTTTTGGATCGATTTGGTGGCATCCGTTTTCCCATCCCCAACCGCGCCGAAATCGCGAACATCGGTTCCTTTTTTGATCTTGGGAACCGGTTTCTCTCCCGCCTGATATCCCGCTCTCGAAAAGTCGGGCAGGTCTTGGGGAAGGGTTAGAAGAGCGATAAAGAGAACAAGATTCATTCCGACTCCTTCACCGCCTGGATCGCGGCTCGACAGATCGCCAAGGGCGCCGTTGCCCCCATCGCAGTCACCTCAGGACCATAGGTGCGCGAGCGAAAGATCACCGTCCACGGTTCAGGCCGGGAATGATCGGGACAGGTGAGCTCGAAATTCGCACTGAACATGCGCTGAATCCTCTGCACCAATTCCCAGGCCGGCCCCATCTCCGTACTCGGCTTCCAGGCGTGGCGTGATTCGTCGTCGGGATCTTTCCAACCGGTATATTGCCCATCCGGCCCGATCCAGTCACCATCATCGAGGCGCCACCGCATCACCTCTTCGCCAACCTCCAGATCGAGAGCACGACCCGCTTCGTATGACATGGAGGAAGTATACGTTATTCCCTGAGATGCCGCTCGAAGAAGGCGAAGGTTTTCTCCTGGATTTGTGCCTTGGAATGGGAGGGCCTCCCGCCCGCAGGACGGAATCCGTGCCCCGCGTTTTTTACGCGAAGAAAGTCGACTTTCACTCCCGCCTCTTTCAATTTCTTATCGAGAATTTCGGACTGCTCGATGTCGACCGTCGTATCCTTGTCTCCATGAATGAGGAAAACCGGTGGGTCGTCTTTCGAAACATATGTCGCAGGACTCGCTTCCTTATAAACCTCGGGCAACTCGGATGGAGAACCTCCAAGAAAGACCCAGGCGGCTGAGTTCGATTTCTTTTCGTAGCCAGACGTAAAATCGGTCGGCCCGAACCAGCTGCAAACCGCCTGCACGCGATCCTCCCCCTCAAGAGAAAGGGCGAGAAGAAGAGCAAGATGCCCCCCCGCAGACGGACCCAACACCCCGATCCGGCTCGTGTCGATCTGATATTTCGGCGCCTTTTCCCGAATCCATTGGAGCGCTGTGCGACAATCGTCAATCGCCGCAGGATATTTCGCTTTTCCACTCAACCGGTAGTTGATCGAAACGAGAATAAATCCCCGTCGGACGAGATCGGCCGCCATTGCCGCTTTCCTCTTATCTCCTCCGCGCCACCCCCCTCCGTGAATATAGAGGATAACCGGTTTGGGCTGCATCGTACTCACTTCAGGCCGGTAGAGATCGAGCTTAAGAGAAGTTCCCTCCCCTTTCCCATACTCCAGATCACGGAGAACCTCTATGCCCCGAAGATCCTGTGCCGCGACCGGCAGGGCGAGGAAAAAGAATAGTATTGCCGTCTTCATGAATCCTCCTTTATCCATGAAACCCCGATTTTGCCTCCGGAGTTCCGCTTGAAAGATAGCATGGATCGGCCTATCATTTCCGCCTTACCTGCTGATAGGAGCCATTTTCATGAGTGAAGAAAAACAGAATCTGGACGGTCGGGTCGCGATCATTACGGGAGCAACCCGGGGAGTCGGGAAAGCGTGTGCGCTGGCGCTTGCAAAAAGAGGATGCAACATCGTCCTCGCAGGACGCACCGTCGACCCCCACCCGAAACTGGAGGGAACCCTCTCTTCGGTGGCGGCCGAAGTGGAAGCGCTCGGCGTAAAGACGCTTCAGGTGCCCACCAACGTCCGGAAATCGGAAGATATCGAAAACATGGTCAAACAGACCGTCGACACCTTCGGACGGGTCGACATCATGATCAATAATGCCGGCGCCGCCTGGTGGTTCGGCATCGAAGATACTCCGGTCAACAAATACAACCTCGTCAACGAGGTCAATTCGCGCGCCACGTTCCTCGCAAGCCGGGAAGTGATCCCGCACATGAAAAAGAATGGATGGGGTCATATCATCAACATGAGCCCCCCGATCAAGCCGGAGATGGCCGAAGGAAAGATCGCCTACATGATCTCGAAATTCGGAATGACTCTTGTGACGATCGGTCTGGCCAAAGAGATGGAAACCGAACCGATCGGGGTACACTCCCTCTGGCCGGTGACGCTCATTGAAAGTGCTGCGACCCTCCACCTCGGGCTCGGGCAGCCGGAAGATTGGCGCAAGGCGGACATCCTCGCCGATGCGACCGTTGCGCTCGTCAGTCGCGACCCGAAACTCCCGAGTGGAAAAGCGTGGTTCGATGAAGAGGTTCTGAAGGAAGAAGGGGTCACCGACTTCACGAAGTACGCCTGTGTCGAGGGCAAGACCCCGATGACGATTCCTTGGTAAGGCTCTTCCGAAATATAAAAACGTTCCGAAACTGGTACCAACACTACTGGGACCGGTATGGATTCGGAGAAACCGGAAAAGAGGTCGAGCTTTCTCTGCGAAACGGACAAGCTCTCCACCTGCGCAGGAAAACCTCTGACTTCCGAACCGCCCGCTCCATCTTCTCCGATCATAGTTATCTCCACCCCCCGATCGAGATTCCCGAAACCGGAACGGTCATTGATGTCGGGGGACATATCGGCTGCTTCACTCTCTTCGCGGGCGGCAAGGCGGGAAAAGGGCGTGTTCTTGTTTTTGAACCGGAGCCGGCCAATTTCCAGCTTCTTCAGAAAAACGTACAGATCAACCGACTCGATCAAGTGGAGCTTTTCCCCCTCGCCGTAACGGCCGAAGCGGGAGAGCGGGAGATGTTCTACCCAAAAAAGAGGACGAGCACCGGGGGAAATTCCCTCTTCCGGGAAGGGCCCGAATCCTTCCGGGTCGACTGCACGACTCTTCCTGATATCTTCGAAAAGCAGAAACTCGAAAAGATCGACCTCCTCAAACTCGATTGCGAAGGGGCGGAAATCGAGATTCTCCAAACCGTTTCCGATGAACTTCTCCATCGTATCCGGCAGATCGTGATGGAAATCCATGTGCCCGACCGGATGGAACCGGTCTTCGGGCGCCTCCTCCAGTCCGGTTTCAAACGGGCCACCTATCCGAAGAAAAATTACGCCGCCTTCTACCGCCAATAACGAAAACATCGCCTATCTGCAAAACCCCTCCTTTTTTATGTCGATCCCACCCCTTTCGTGGCACGGAAGGAAGAACTCTCTTCTGAAAGGAACCGACATGATCTTCCTCGACCATATCTCCATCCGCCGTTCGAGGGGCTTGCCCCGCACCTTCGGGAACGATAGAATGCGCCCCCTCATGGCAAAAAGAATGTTTGGAACAGCCGGAATCCGGGGGGTCACCAACGTCGAAATCACCCCCGAGATGACCTTGAAGATCGCCACCGCCTATGGTGACTGGCTTGTCGATCAGGGAAAAGAGACCCCTTCCGTCGGTATCGGATATGACACCCGGTACGGAGCGGAAGTGCTTGCGCGTGCCGCTGCTTCCGGATTCGCCTCCGCAGGCTGTAACGTCATCTTTTACGGATGCGTTCCGACCGGGGTCTATGCGCTCGGTCTTGATCGGGATAAAACGGATGGGGGGATCCTCATTACCGGCTCGCACATGCCTCCCGACCGGATCGGGATCATCGCCTGCCTCGGAGATGGAGCGTGCGCACCGATCGACATCACCGACCAGATCGAAGAACGGTACAACGCTTTCCCGGAGAGAACCCGTGTTGTTCCGGCGGACAAGATCGGGAGAATTGACGAAGATTTTCACGCGTACGAGCGGTACGTTTCAGAAATCATAAAAATGGTCGATCCGAGACCGATCAAGGAGAAAAAATATCGTGTCCTCATTGATCCGGCCAACGGAGCAGGATCGTATATCGCCAAAGAGCTCTTCCAATGGTACGGGTGCGATGTGGAGATGATCCACTTCAACCCTTCCCCCCTTCCCGAACGGCCGAGCGAACCACGAGCCAATACGATCCAGAAGGCGATCGAAATGGTTCAGAAAGAAAAATGCGATATGGGACTCTGTCTCGATGTCGATGCAGACAGATCGGTCTTTATCGACGCAGAGGGGAACCCCATTTCGGAAGACACCGTGGGATGCCTCTTCGCAAAGGAAGAACTGAAAAAGGGGGACCTCTGTGTCGTCCCGATCAACTCCAGCGGATTGATCGAAGCGGTCTGTGAAGAGATCGGAGCATCCCTCGAATATTGCCAGGTCGGCCAACCGTTGACGATCAAGGCGGTAAAAGAAAAGGGAGCGCTCTTCTCCTACGAAGAATCGGGGAAATATTACTTCGCACGGACACAGCCGTGGGCGGATGGACTCTACTCCGGCATCAAGATGCTCGCGATGATGCAGAAGCACGGAAAAACGCTCGCCGAACTGGTCGCCCCTCTTCCCGTTTTCCACCAGGTAAAGCATACCGTCGAGGTGGACGACCAGAAGAAAGAAGCGGCGATCGAAGCGGCCGTAAAACGGATGGAAGATCGAATCACGGAAGGAAAACTCCGGGATACGACGATCGACGGATTTAAACGAAGTTTTGATGATCATTCATGGCTCCTTCTACGAAAGTCGGGAACCGAACCCCTCGTTCGGGTCTATTCCGATGCCCCCTCTCTCGAACGTGCGGAAGCGCTCGTCCGGGAAGGGTCGGCCGTACTGAAGGACGCCCTCAATGATCTCGACTGAAGCCCCCGCCCTCCCACGTCCCCGCCCGATGATCGGGAAGAGTCCTGCCATGAGACTTCTCCTCGATCGGATTGGTCGCTTTGCTCCCCTTCCCTGGCCGGTCCTCCTTCTGGGAGAGACGGGTACCGGAAAAGAAGTGGCCGCGCACGCTCTTCATCGACGGAGCCCGCGAAGAAGAAACCCTTTCGTAGCCACCAATGTAGCGGCCATTCCAGACGCGCTCTTTGAAAGCGAACTCTTCGGGCACCTTCGCGGGGCCTTTACCGGAGCACAAAATTTCCGAACCGGCCTCCTCGAATCGGCCAACGGGGGAACGCTCTTTCTCGACGAGATCCATTCCCTTGCCCCCTCCCTGCAGGAAAAGCTCTTGCGCGTACTACAGGAGAAAGAGATTCGAAGAGTCGGTAGTGATCATACGCTTCCGATTGACGTCCGATTCATTACCGCAACCAATCTCGACCTCGCCCGCCACTGTGAGAAAGGAAACTTCCGATGGGACCTCTACCACAGGCTTCATGTCCTGCCGATCACCCTCTCTCCCCTGCGAGAAAGAAAGGAAGATCTTCCACAACTCGGATCTCACATTCTTGACCGTATAGAGGGGGAGTCAGGTCGGTCCCATTACCTGACCCCTTGCGCCCTCAAACGACTACAGGAATACGATTGGCCGGGAAATATCCGCGAGCTCGAAAATGTCCTTCGTTATGCTGTGGCGATCGCGGATTCCGAAGCCATCACGGAAGAGCTCTTCGCATTCCTGCAGAAGGGAAAACCCCGTCTCCATGTCCCCGAGTTGTTCACGATCGAGGAGTATTCCCGACGAGCGGTCGAAGAATGGGGCCCGCAACTGAGCCGGAAAGAACTCGCCGCCCGCCTTGGCATCAGCCGCAAAACACTCTGGGAGATGCGAAAACGGTGGGGCTTATCTTGAGAGCCTACTTGACCGCATAGATCGGACTGGTCATCGCCGCTTGCGCCCATTGGGGGTCGTCCAGACGGATATTCGCCAACCGCAAGAAATCATCCCGAAGAAGGAGAGTCGGGAGCTTTGTTCCATAGTCAAAGTCGAGATCGAGTCCCTGGTAAGAAGCCACCAGATAGACCATCTTCAAATAGAACTCGAAACTTTCGAGATCGATATCCTGCATCGGCCGCGACAGAACAAACTCTTTCCAGGCGATGGAAGAGAGATCGCTCGTCTCTGCCTTCTCACAGAACTCGACACGATACCAATCCCCTTGCGTAACCTCATCACTCCATTCGACGATATCGCCATCGGAGACAGGAACGCTCTTGAAAAGCGTTCCGTTTTTAATCACCTGAACCTTCCCGCCGATTGAATCGGTAATCTGCGCACGGAACGAAACAGTGCCATGAGGAACCTCTCCCCCCACGATCGTTTCGAACATTCCATCCCCATCTCCATCCGCTTCGAATTGCACAACCGGACCGTCCGGTTTATAGGTGATATACGTTCGGCCAAGTTTAATCGCCTCGATCACCCCTTCCTGGGTCGATTCCTCTGCAAAGACCCGTGTCGTAGGCAATCCGGGAAGGACGACCATATGTCGGTCACTTCCGCCAACCGCGGCAAGCCTCTGCCCTTTGTTCAAAAGAGTTTCCCAGAAGACAATCCCCTGACGATTGCCCCCCACCCCACTCATCTGGGACGAGAGGAGAACCGCTTCATTGACATCAATGCCATCGGCAATAAAGTCATCAATCTCGTTTACGCGAGCATCCTCGCTCACAAGGGTCCAGAAACTATTCCAAACTTCCACGCCGGAAGCACCTTCGGTCGACCAGATCCACGGGTTCTTTCCCCGGGAAGGGTGATTGATGGTCCACGCTCCCCCATGGGAGAGACAAGTCTGAATTGCCGCCTGGACCTGATCATCATAGGTTTCTACTGGCTGGGTCCAATCAACGAGCGGGATTTCGGATTCGATCCCAAATGCCCCGGCGTGGCCATGCGTCCCCCACTCCTCTCCGGGAATCAGAATCATACTGTCCGAAGAATAGTTTTCATCCCGGGTCTGCTCCAATGTCCGATGATCACTGATCACCAGGAAATCAAATCCGACCGCTTCGGAGATTTCGATTACCTTTCCGACGCCATCCCCACCCTGCTCGAAGGCATCTTTGCTGTACGTCGAATGGGAATGTAGATCGCCAGAGAGCCACTCTCCCGAAGGAGGAAGAGGTTTTTCCACAACACCGGCAACGACAGGATCTACTGCGGGGGCAGGAGTTCCACTGTCATTACAGGAAGCCAGAACAAGAAGAGACAGAACCAGGAAGCGGGAAAATTTCACAGCCATTTCTCCATTCATCTATTAAAAGCGTCAGAACCGTACGTCTTCCCAGAAACATTACGGTCCATCCCACGACGACCATTTCCATTTCGAAGTGGGTTGCGCCCAAGACCGGGGTGAAGACTTTATCCAGGTTGAATTTGATACCCGTATTCGATTACGGCTTAATTTTCTCCATTAACGCGGCACAAGCATTCCGAACATTCTCTCCCGTCTTCGGACCAAAGAAGGTCGCGATCCCTTCATAGCCACCTATTTCGTATTCGACTTCGGTAGCAATGTATCCCATGTGACCGTTGGCCAGCCCGAAAGGGTACACCTTGTCAAAGCCGAGCAACTTTCCATCTGACTTGATCTCCAATCCCAACTGATGAATCGCTTCCCCAGGAAGAGAAACAATCACAGTGTCGTTAAATCGGATCGCCTGAAAACGAAAAACATTTTCAAACCAGTCGGAATTGAGTTTGATCTTGAAACTCGGATTCCATCCGAGCGCCTGCATAACCTGAACGTAATTAAGGGGAGAGTACGATCCAAAGGCGCGATTCAGGGAGAAGTCGATCGCCGCATCCCCGAAAGGAATCACTTCATACGCACTCTTGAGCGTGACCGAAGAGGTCGTTTCAATCCCGTTGAAAACTTCCACCGCCTTTTCGGCAACAAGGGGCGTAAGAGCCTCGATCCCTGCCGTACCCGACTTCGAAGGCTTGATATCCCCTTCCGCCCCGTTGGCAAAGAGCGCCGGAATGCCCAGAGCCGCTTCCATCTTCGCAGAAGCCGCCCCCATGAAATCAGCCGAATAGTTCATGTTCCAGGAGTAGAGGGACGTCCCATGGACAGCAAAGTTCCAAACCAGCGCCATCGGAGTTCCATCCGCTTCATCAAGCCGAAGAATTCCGAGTTCTTCATCGACCATATCTACGGTGAGGTTGGGCGAGTCATCCGCCCGCCGATTTTTCGTGACCCCGGGAAGATCGCCACTGGCAGATCCAAAACGAGCGGGAACCATGTTCGATTCGGCCTCGAAAACCGCTTGCGCACACTTTTTGGCCAAGTCATGCTGCACGGAAGGAACGAGTACGTCCGAGCCGATCAACTCCCACCACTTCAACCCCGAGATCGCTCCCGGTCCGGAATGAGTGTGGGAAGAATGAACCATGAAATGCTCTTTTAGAACGGTCGTTCCCATGTCCCGGGCATATTGAAAAATCAGATCGACAAAATCGGATACGACCGCAACGAGGTCGAGGGAAAGCATTACGACCTTGGTATCTCCGCTCGCACAGACAAGCGCCTTGGCATAGATCGGATCGAGAATTCCTTCGGAAGGATTTAGAAACGTATGGTAGTTGGAGGGATCTGTGTCGGCAGGATCACACCGCCTCGGACCCCCTCCGTACCCGGCAAGAGGAACCCCTATGGGTGGAGTCACGTCCACAACCGAAACGCCGGCATAGAATATCGATTCAACGGAACCCGCCACGGCGGAAGGACCCGTAGAGACCGGAGCGGACCCGTCACTCCCACAACTCGCCACAAAGACAAGAAGAAAAAGGAATGACAGACTCCGAGATAGAGTAAACGGAAAAACTCGAGACATCAGATTCTCCCCACAACAGCCCCTCGACAGAGAGGCAAGAACACCAAACAGGATCTGATTTGATTCAAACAGGCTTCCCGGCAAAAAGCGGAAATGGGGAAAACGTGGATGACACGTCTTCCCCGAACCCATCCCCCCGAATCTCAGATCTCCCAATCGCTACAGAGGCCGGTCCTTCGTCTCTTAGGACGAACTATTATCAGAACGGTTTCGAATAAGCGGACTAAACAATAAAAGCACAACTAAGAGAGAAAGAGCCAAAAACGGAATCGGCGAAGGCGTCGCCCGAGTTGCCGAAGCGGAACAGCTCCCACCCCCTCCACTCGAAGGACCTCCTGCAAGCACCGCGCTCAAGAGTCGACCCGAAACAAGCTCTACGTTTTCCCCTTCTCCTTCTCTCAAATAAACACTCAGAGGAGCTCCCTCTCCAGCCGGATCAGAGACCACCCCCCAATTCCTCGTTTCCCCTTCTGTGATCTGGATCTTCGACTTCATTCCCAGATTTTTTGAGTCGAGTCGAACCGCACGAATATGTTCCGCGGTCTCCTTCAACCCTACATCCCACGAGACGAGGTATTCTTTTCGAGTTGCATCATAAGCGGCCGAGAAAGTATGAACACCCCCGCTCACACCCTGAAGCAGCCGTGGCTTTCCGAGATATTTCCCTTCTAGAGTGGCAAGACGGGCAAACAAAACGTCTCCATCTCGAACATCTTCTGAACGCCAGAGAACCAGGTATTGTTCCTCATCAGGATTGGCAACAATGCATGGATTCTCTTTCTTGATTCCTGTACCGACAGAATACGGAAAACTGGTTTCGTGGGGAGCCTGCTGGGGAGTAAATCTTCCCCAAACCTGGCCAGACATCCCGGGACCGGGATGGTCTTCCCAGACGGTTAATGGCGTCCCGGAAAGAGAAGCGACAGAAGGACGAAGGGAGTCGACCGCTTCGGTCGTAAACGCAAACGAAGCCTCTCCCATCGCTCCATCCAAAGCCACATACCGCCCCCGGATGTCATCATTCTCTACAAAGCTGACCGTAAAGCCGCCACCGGCAGGGGAAAGGTTCCGATGAGCCCAGACAACCAGGAAACTCTCTCCGTCAAAAGTCACGTCAGGAGAACGGTCAGGACCCTTATCCCCCAGATCGGAAATACGGAAAGAATCACCGAGCATATTTCCACTCGAATCGAGCATACGCCCATACACCTCATCGCCAACAGAGGAGGCCTTCCGGCCGTCCCGCCAGACCACAAAGTATTTCCCTTCGCCATAAGAAACCGCCACTTCGGTTGACATCAAATGAGACATATCGAGTGCCATCATCGATCCGGTGACTTTTCCGGACGGAACGAGCCGATGAGCACGAATTTCCATCTTATGGCCGGCTCCCGCATTCTCTCCCGCCCAGGCAACGAGGAAAGAACCATCCATCGTGTTGTGAGCGATATCGTGCCCACCAGGAAGATGGGAAACGGAGGAGTCGAGCGTCTCTTGTGCACCAACATTGGAGCAGAGAGCGATCGTCAGGGTAGCGATAACAGCACTCATTGATTTAATGCGCATCGATGCCTCCTATAGGGTAAGCCAACGCTTCATTTGCCGCTTTTCGTACAAATTTCGAAGAGTCTTCTTTTGCCACTACGGACAACAGGTCACGAGCTTCTTGAAAGGAAGATCCTTTCAGCGAACCGGCAACCCGGTAACGAACAAGAGGATTTGAATCCGATTGGAGCATCGTCATGAGATGCCCCATCACCTTCGCCTCGGACCGGTAGCTCACAAGAGCCTGAGCGGCTGCGGCCCGGATCCGAAAGTCAGAATCCTGGATCGCCTCCAGAATCACTCGCCGTGATTCCGTACCCGGGACATGGGTTAACTGTAAGAGAGCCCGTGCACGCACCTTCGGATCCGCACTATAAAGGTTGGGAGAAATGTCCGCGAAGGTGATCTTCGGCCGATTCGGTTCCGACCGTTTCGAAACAGAAGACTTCTCCTTCGAAGATACGGTCTGAGGATTTTCGACAATCAATTCTGTTTCTTCATGATCGAAGACAAAGGTGAAATGGACCTGTCCCGTGATGGAGATCCCTTCCGACCTGGGAATCGTTCCGGTCACCTCTACAAGACTCATCCTTTTCTCGTGAAGATCAAAGGTCCCTGTGGAAAAATAGCCAGGAAGGGGAGCCGTTCCTCT
>PVBE010241703.1_pt1 | contig 14928 bp, 9 predicted proteins | sample 1631181 | NCBI WGS metagenome assembly PVBE01 (sample SAMN08397723, study PRJNA350692) | Marine metagenome, whole genome shotgun sequencing project. | isolation source: water | place: Pacific Ocean | collected 2012-04 | reverse complement strand
ATCCAATAATATGACCAGTCTTTAAATCAATCATCTGTAAATAAGCGTCAAGCGTAACCAAATTACTTATTTCAAACTCTTTATCCAGCGCCTGGCCTTCACATACCGCCAATAGCCCCTCAATAAATATTTTCATTTGGGCATGTTGTACATGTGATTTATTTAACAGACTAAGTGCAAGTGACAGCATGGCATCTCCTGTGAGAATTGCAATTCCATCATCCCATTTGTGATGAACAGTTTCTTGACCATGTCTGATATAGTCCCTATCCATAATTCCCGTTATGTGACCGTACGTATCAAGAGCAATATCCTGTACGAAAGTCCTTCCTGAATTATCCACCGATCCTTGAGAAGAAGTATCCGCATGAGACAAAGTTCTAGTTGCGGCAATCGTTCCACCACCTGTCAATCCCGAACCTGCAGAAATACTAACCGCTCCGTGATCTACATTTCTAGAATGACCTGTAGCTAACGCAACGTCATCAGCATTGACCGTTACTCCAGTTCCGCCGATTACATTTAAAGTCTTAGACGAATCTATAGCACCTCCACCGGTCATACCTGCTCCGGCAATTATACTAACTCCACTGTGATCCACATTTCTTACATGTCCAGTAGCTAACGCAATATCATCGGCATTAGCTGTAATACCTGTCCCAGCTCCAACATTTAATGTTATATCCCCTGAACCTCCACCGGTAAGTCCGGTTCCTGACGTAATAGTCTGATCAGCCGTAGCACTCGCTTCTATTGCGTTTAACTTTGTATGATCAGCATCTGTAAAAACGTTAGAATCGGAAGCAGCTTCAACAGCAGTTCTAATTTCTGCAGCAGATTGATCTGCTGTCGCACTAGTTTCTATCGTATCTAACTTGGTTCCATCAGCTGCTAAATCTCTTCCGTCCACCGTTCCGGAAACTATAATATTACCGGCAGCATTTATTTGAAAAGCTGTTCGTTCAGCACCGGTGCTTGTATTTTGATCAAATCTATACGTCCCGTACGTACTATTATTGGCACCATATACCATAAATCTTAAACCACTATCATAAAGCTGTCTTACTTGACTTGCCCCAGTTGTTCCGGCATCAAAATGTAATTTCCCATTGACTGATACTCCGTTTAAGAATGTAACATTTTCATCACTACCGATAGTAATTGCAGTTTCAGTTGCGTTATCATCTATACCAGTAGATGTAAAACTTAATAATGTCTGTCCACTAAGTACATCGCGAACGGTATCGAACGGTAATTCGTGCGCATGATTACCGCGAGCGTACTCGTCGGTATTGCCTGGAAATGAATACGCTTCAACCGTGTTTGGATCGGCATCCCAAGCCTGTAATTTTGGTGCTGCAAACTTACCGCGAACTCCTAATCCACCCATAGAAGCATTTCCGGTAACTGACGAACCGAAAGCCATTCCTCCATCTGTAGCGCTTCTCATATCTATCTTAGATGGTGTCATCCTAAGGTAAGAATTCTCTGACTGATACATTAAGAAACCGGCCTGAGATATTTGAATTCTTGGTTGATCCTGTATTAACCTAAAATTATCGAAAGTTAATTCAGTATATGGGTACTTTGCACTATCATCAGCAACGTTTCTTTCCTCTTCTTTAACCGGTTCTGGAATTATATCATTATCCTTCAAATACTTCCATATCGGATCTAATTCTAACTCTTCGTATATAGGAGTTTCCGATTTAAATGTAATATCAGAATTAATAGACCCAGAAATAACTATTTTTAATAAACTCGTACTTGCTGGAAGTTGATTGGATGCTTTAACCGATGTATACCTACTTGATAAATCAAACTTTCCAAAACCATCCGATCCTGTTCGTTCAGGGATAAATGTTTTCCACTCGGATCCCGTCCAGTAATCTACCTTATATTTTTGAGATTGTAAACCTCTATCGTAACCAGCTCCAGCCAGCGAGTGAGACATCTTTCCAACAAACGCAAAGGAAACAACATTACCTGCACCCCACGTATCAGAAGCTTGACTGCTTGCACTAACTATTTGTGTCAATTCGTATGAATTCTCATCGGCACCAGCTGCTTTTGCTACAGCGTACGATGCAGAAACACTAGCATTACTTGCACTAAGAGCTGCGGTTGGAGCCAAGTACCCTGGACGCACTACATCGAAAGTATAACTACCAAGAACAGCCGCATTAAACTTTTCGAAACCGGTCCCAGTTCGTTTGGTAATTGAGTGAGAAACTGGACCTGTCGAACTAAACGACCAACTTGGAATGTTTAACGGACTAGACGCATCTCCTATATGATATCCTGCCGTATCCCATCCGGATTGTAGTACTTCAAAACTATCGTTCTGTGCCTCATCGGTTGCTGCTCCTATTTCGTACAACGAACCAGAAGTTATGTTCACAACATCGTTTCCATACGCATCAGAGATATAAAAACCCGCACCTCCGGCTCCATCTGATCCAACTACGCCTTCTGACTGTATTCGTATATCGTTACTCTCCATAGATCCAGTTTGAATGGACCATCCAGCAATATTACCCTCTGAAGCTGAAACTACTCCTTGAAAATTAGCATTACTTGCAGTTAAATCTCCTGCAGTTGATACAAAGAAGTTAGATGCAGATATTTCACCACCATCTAGCTTAAAAATTGGAACTCCACCAGTACCACCATCACCATCAAGCAGTATTTGTCTGCTTGCGCCCAACGACATGGAAACGTGAGGACTAGACAGTTCGAAGGTCGGAGTATCGATGTTTAATTGTGTAACGTTTATACTTAAATCACTACCGGTTACGTTAAATGAACCATCAACAAAATTAATATTTCCGTCTGAATCACCCATTCTAAATTCACCGGACGAAGACATAAACATTCCTGTTCCAGTCGTTAAAGTTGGGCTATTTCCAAGGGCTACAGTTCCCACTGTCGAATCTATGTCAAAGTTAGCAGTGTCAAGATTAAACTTAGTAGTTTTTATATCTAAAGTACTATTTTTAAATTGTATATAATTTGAATTGGCGCCGCCGGCTTTAATTAATATTTCACCATCACCGTTTACAAAGAAACCAGTTGATGCATCTGCCGTATCATCAACACTTGCTAAGCTACCAGCTTCAATATAACCCGAAGTAGCATTTATTCTAATATTGCCAGCAGATAATTGATGTTCATTTAATGTCCAACCACCAATTTTACCACCATCAAATAATACGTTTGAACCAGTAATCTGTCCACTATCTTTTAATATTAAATTATTATTCGAACTTGAAACAGCATTACTTGTTATTGCAAATCCACCAATTTGACCAGAAGTAGCAGTTATTTTACCCGTTAAAAATACGTTTTCGCTAAACAATCCAAAGCCTGGAGTACTACCAACCAATCCGCTACTCAATCCACTCAAATCTCCGAGTCTAGCCTTTAAAGCAAAATCAGGATACGCACTTCCGGTCCTTTCAACTATATCAATATACGGAGTTGACGCGTCACTAGGATTAGCATTTAATTTTATGTATCCTGTATCCTCTCTACCTGTAGATACAACTACTTGTCCTTCGTCATAAGCGACAGCCGTGGTACTATTTTCTCCCCTAGTAACCATAATCTTACCAGCACCAGTATCTGTATCATCTATGGAAGAACTAACAACCTTAACGATCTCCTGATTGAAGCCGGTTGGTGTTACCTTCTTTATTAACAAGTACTCATCAGCTGTAAAACCCGATGCGTTAACTAAACTCATTGTTACATCAGAATTAGAAACAACACTAGCCGTAATAGCCGAAGAATTTGCAATCCAAAGTTGTCCACCAACAGCATTAACAGATTGCTTTTCAAACGTTACTGTCGAAAGCGTTCCCCTAATTGTAGCATTCTCAAATTCTGCTTCTCCAGTATCACTAATTCTCCAACCTCTCAGCCCCGATGCAAAGTTTGAAGTCTCTATGAGACCCGTTGAATCTAAAATTAAATTACTACTTGAAATTTGAGATGCTCCAAGCTCCCATCCTCCTATCGTACCTGATTTAGCAACTATATTGCCGGTGCTTCCAGTTAATTGTAAATTTTCAGCTGTATCATAGAAATGATCACCGTCAATATTAAATCCACCAATTTTCCCACCAGTAAGTAATACTTGTGAACCTGTTATTTGTCCAGAAGATTTTAACAATAATCCACTTGAACTTATTTCTGTAGGAGAAAGGGTAAATCCACCAATTGAACCACCTATAAATTGTACAGAAGAACCTGTAATATCACCCGTTGCTTTTATATTAAATGGAGCACTTCCGCTAGCAGTTAAACTCGTAGCGCCCGCAAAGAATCGAGTATCTCCAGCCGTAGACATTCCAGTGTACTTCCCAGAAGTAACCGAAGATAATACACCTGGACTTATTGACCAATCAGCTATCAACCCTAACGATGATGTTAAAACACCCTCTATAATGGCTCCCTGAGCGATAAGCGTACCGGAAGATGATACTGCAAAATCCGTTCCAAATCTTACATAGTAATTCGAACCTGGAGTAAAATCCATATAATAACCATTAAGTTCATTATGATCATCTGTTTTATAAATTCTTGAACTGTCGGCATCCATAGTAATATTAGCACCAACAATATCACCACCTGAAATTGTCCAATCACCAATGTATCCCTCTGTTGCTGTAACAGAACCAGAAACAAACACATCACCGCTAGAAGAAAGATGGAATGCTGACGAACTTATCTCTATTATTCCACCTGAACCAGATATGAATTGACTATCGGAATTTCCAACGAAAAAAGTATCGGCAACAACTTCAAACCTAGATGGATTTGTACCAAACCTAAAACTACCAGATTCACCTGCTAATTCTAAACCAACTCCTGCATAATCATCTCCAGAACTTGGAAGTACAGAACCACTGTATATCATCCACCCAGTATGCGCGCTGCCATCTAAACTAGAACTTGTAAAACCCTGATAGTTAACGGATCTTATAAATCCTGATCCTCCAGCCGGCTCACCCGTCTCTGGAAGATTGGATGTAACACCTCCCATCTGAATACCTGATCCTGTTGTTTCTCCGCCGATGAATAAAGAACCCGCAATAGTATTATCATCTCCAAAAATGTTTAAATTTTCCCCTACAAATTTTACACCATCTGCATTATTCGGTACCGTTGTAACTACAGTCTGAGACTTGTTATTGTTTACATCATAAAATTCAAAAGCAAAATCCAAATAATCCGGTCTAGTTTGTAACGGAGGAACAGGGGCTATAAGGCGTATAAATTCTGGGGAAAAATTAGTTTCAGAATTAGGTCGGATTGATAAATTTGACAGGTGCCAATAACCACCAGTAAATCTAATCTGTAATACTGCTGTTCCGGTACTATCCGGAGTAAATACAGTTTCAAACTCTGAATCAGACGTTCCCATAATTTTACCAGCAGAATTTCTATGCGTAACCACTCCAACAGGTCTGCCATACCCTATATCTCCATAATTAGAAGACATACCAAATGCAGATCCTGACATATGGGCGACCGCTTTAATTTCATTCTGCGAACCTGTACGATTATCTGCTACCAGTTTAGCCTTAATAGTGTAATCAGTATTCTCATCAAAACTCATTGAATACTGGGGTTTCAGTTCTATGGAAATCCACTCATCCAAATCGTCCAATAACATATCTGCACCTGAACCAGAAACAAATAACGAATCAGATAGATATTCATCCCCAGAATACGTTTGCAATGTCGTAGACGACTCTACTCCATCCTTTCTGGCCTTAGCATTCCAATAGGTACTAGCTACGCTATCACTTTTAAAATATCCAATGCGTGTTGTACCGGTCATCGATAACACATCTATCAATAATTCCGGTGATTCTATAGGAGTATCTATTACTTTTTGCCAATTACCAAATGGTCCATTATTTTTTACGTAACCTGAAACTCTATACACATCTCCAGAAAAAGTTCGCATATTAGAAAGTCCAATATCTGCAAACGATTTAAAATTTACACTGCTTGAAACAAATTCAGATTCTTGAGGCCAGTTAACAGAATACGAACTCAGATTCATAGCGGAAATTTCATACTGTCCACTCCCTGAATTGTATATTCCAAATGGTTTTTGAACTTCTATCGTTTTCTTATTGATAACCTTAGAAATTCTTGCTGAATACGGAGTAACTAAATGTTGACTACTCGTTAAAAAAGATGGATTTGCGGCCGGACTATCTATTGTTAATGTTCCGCCAACCATAGAAGACGAAAAATTTGCGTTATCTATGGTAAACGTATACGCAGAATTTGGAACTTCAAACGTATCAAAATTTCCGATTGGATTGAATCCATAAACTTGATCCGTATACGTTGGAACTTCACCATAATTTGCACTATCTATAGAAAATGTATTTCCTTCTGTATTAGAAGCTGGAACACCAGCTATAGTACCAACCGTTTGCTGAAGAGAACCTGTAGTTGCCGCGGTTGGAGTTATCTGTCCCTTTATTATTTCTGATACCAATATTGTAGGCCTTCTGTGAAATCGTATTGGTCTATCATTAGGTATCGTCTTGTTTATTGTTAACGGAAGAGAAAACTTTACATTGTACGCGCCAATAAACTCAGAAGGAATAGCAAAATCTACTTTGTTTGGATCAAGCTCTCCAAGAACAGTCAATGTTGCAGTACCAGGAGGAGTATCTTCGTACACCTCTATACTAATTCTAACACCACCACTCTCTGTATAATCAAAAACTGGTTCTAAATAAACAGCATTACCTGAATTATCCAACAACTCTACTTTTATAACAACATTTTCTTTGAGATACCTAGATCCCATTAACAACATAGAAGATTTCCCTATAGGAATTTCGCTTGGAATATCTGTAATGTTAAAATATTCAGATACAATTCCAGTATCCTCTATGAACACACTTATTTCATCTAAGTGTTGTAATATTGCGGTTTTTTTACGTACGGCCATTTTAGTTCCAGATTATATAGATAAATATCAAATATTTTAAAATCGTTTCAAAAACAACAACAAAGTTATATTTATGTTATATACTTATTATGCCGCGGCAACAAAATTTAAAAAAGGAGACCCATCGTGAAACGGGCAAGAATGTGCGTATACTTAGACGTAGAACTATCGAACTGGATTAAAAAAAATGCAATGGAAAGATACAGGAGCTTTTCATCTTTCCTAAACGCCATCATGTTAGACTACAAGCAAACTGTAGAATCTACTCAAAGTGTCAAAACGCTAAAAAGCGAAACTAAAAATTAATTTTACTGTAACCGTTATCTATTTCTATTTCTAATAGATCGTCTGTAAAATCTCTCATAGCATCTATGTGAGATATAATCAAACTAAACTGATACACTGTTCTCAAATACTGAAACAGCTGATATACTGAATTTAAATTATCGCTATCTAACGTTCCCCAACCTTCATCAATAGCGATAAAATTAGCACGAGGCAAATTAGATATATTTGTCAGTGCAATCCTAATTGCCAATGACGAAATAAAGCGCTCCATACCAGAAGCCAATTCTAATGCCCATGATTTATCATCTCCATAGCAGATATAATTGTTAACACTCTTACCATCCATTTCAAATAGGATAGTAAAATCTACAATTTGAGATAAAATATCATTTACTTCTACCTCTACGGTTGACAAAATCTTAGAAATCAGATCGTATGCTACACCATCCTTGTTGACAGCCATTAAGTAATACTTGTACGCATCATATTTTTCTTCCAAAGATTTTACCTTGTTTATAGTATCAAATATCTCAGATTTTTTAGTTTCTAAATTTACTTTACGACCAATAAACTGATGCATATCTGTATTCATGTTTTTAATATCAACTTCTACGGCCAACTTTTCAACATTCTTTGCATCAATACTCTTTTGAAGTTCTTCATTGAATTCTAAATCTGTTTTATAACGCTTACTTTTGTTTATTTTTTCTACAATTATATCCAACGTATTTTGCTTCTGATTACCTAATGCTTTGTACCCCTTTATTTCAACATCAACTCTTCGTTGTTGATCTACCAATTGAGTAGCCTCTAAACTAAGCTGCTTATGTTCGTTATACGTTTCTGGAATATCGCTGTCTATTTCAATTTTATTTTCTAACGTTTTTAATAATCCAACTAATTTACTAGCCCGTTCCCTATCATTCTCTAATTCTTGTTTAGTATTAATTGCATCCTTAACAAAAACGTTATCCATACAATACGTACAATTCGGATCATACTCTAAATTCCCCAACCTAGAAATCTTATCCAGTTTTGTTTTAACTTCTATTTTTAACTTGTCTACATCGGACTTTGTATTGTTTTTCTTATCAATTACAAAATTATAATCTGCCATTCTTTTTGCTATATCAATAAACTTACTAGATTCCAATCTATTACCAACATTTGTAATATCTGATTCTAGATTGGTCATATCACTGGTGAAACTCGATATTGATTCTTCAATTTCTTTAATTATTATTTCTGTATCGGTTAAATTGACGCTTAAAACATCTACATCTTCAACTGAAGAATCAATCGGTTTTAACGATTTCATCAAATTAACGGTTTCTAATTCCACATCCTTCAACTCAGAATCCTTATTATCCACCTTTAACTGCAAATCTCCTATTTCTTCGATGGCCTTTTTTAAAGAAATTTCTATATCATTGATTTGAGAATCATAATCAACATCTAAGAAGTTTTTTAACATAGACTGTAAACCACTGGATTCTCTCTGTGCCATTACGTATAGTTGGTCAAAAACTGACAATCCTAAAAATTTTGCAAGTATTTCTTTTCTTTCTGTTTGATTGTGATCTAAAAATACCGAACTATTTGTTTGCGACGAAAAACTAGTAAGGATGAAATCTTCATACGTACCAATTATACTTCGTATAGCTTTATTTGTAGATGCCCGTTGATCTCCATTTAACGATACCTTTTCTCCATCTTCATCAATCTTATAAAAATCAACATCAACCTTAGTTGCACCCCGTCTAGTGACGTACCCATATCGTTCTATAAAATACGTCTCATTTCCAATTTCAAATTCAACTTTACATTCGAATTCAGATTTAGAAAAATTCATTACTTGTTCGGCTCGCCATGCTCTAGTACTCTTATCAAACAAGCAAAATGTTAATGCATCCAAAACACTAGATTTTCCACTCGCATTGGGACTAAACATGCCTACTATACCGTTACACCGTGTAAAATCTATTGAATTATTTTCTCCGTATGCAAACATATTTTTAAAATCAAACTTCTTAAGTTTCCAATTTACATTTCTTTGAAACCCTTCATCTGCAATCAACGTACTAAGTTCTGCATTAATCTTTTTTACTTTTTCTAAAATTTTTGCACTAACGGTTGTATTGTTCTTTAAATAATCACATATCAAAGTACTCTGTACATTCGGATCACTCAAATCTCCAAAATCAACCTGACTAGAATCACCCTCATCGACTTTAAAATTATCCATATTTTGAACTACGACTTCTTTTAGATTGTGTCGATGTCTTATTATAGTCAATGCTTTTTTCAAATCGGTACTAGAAGTATTTTTTACTCTCACTCTTAGTCGAGCATGCTTAGGAACGTCATCAGCATCTGGAACCAATCCATCTTCTATTTCAATAGTGTAATATCCGTAATCATTATTTATTTCCCTATGAATAAATGACCTATTCTTTACATCCCAAACAGATACACCATGCCCCTTTAATGTTTCGCCATGATTCTGCTGAACCAATGAACCACAATATCGAATAACTGGTTTTATTATTTTTTCTGGTCTATATTCCTGTAAGGTTTGCATTTTGTGAATATCACCCAACAATACCATATCATATCCATTAAAATGTCTAGTCTTAACTGCACTTGGAAGAGCAAACCCCAAATCCGTTTGCGACTTATCAACGGTTCCATGATATAATAAAACCTTAGTCTTTGCAGTCATTTTTTTAGGATTTGGTAAGTTCTTCAAACTATCCCAAACATCAAGCACAGCAAAATCTACATCACCAACACTATACACCCCAGTATCTTTAAAATAATACAAATCCGGGTGATCTAAGTTACTAACAATAGGTGTCAATACATCTAATCTAGAACGATTATTCAAATTAAATCATGATTCCCTGCAATTATAATTGTAGGACACAAATCTGCAAGGTTTGCAAATAATCTAGATAATTGGTCTACTAATTCTGGAGACATATCTGTTTTGCTATGCGCTATGTCTCCTCCAATATAAATTACAGCATTTTCAGTATCTTGTTTTATAAATTTGTATGTCCTGTTAAAAACTGCTTCATACTCTGCATGTCGTTTTAGGTTTCTAATTTGAATATCAGATATATGATATATTTTCTTTAGCGTTCTAAATTTTGTTTTAATCTTCATAACGCCAATTTTTGTAATATTAAATCGTATTGATCTACGCTTGTTGCGCAATCCAATGCTTTTAACATGTTCTTATACCCAACTTCCGATGGATCTTTATCCTTCAATGTAACTTTAGAAACAGTAATTCCATACTGCATCAATTTCTGTGAAATTTTTACTGACGTATCCGATGCATCTGTATCTAAAGCTAAAACCACAGATGGTACTTTGTTGATTATTATTTTACTCAATAAAGAATTCGATACAGTTTTTCCAAGAAGAGGTATTGCATTTCTCTTAATTGCAATTGCATCAAAAACGCCTTCGCATAAAACAATAGGCATTTTCCAATTAATATACAATTCAAAAACAACAATATCCTTAGAAACCGGAGGATTCTTGTATTTCAACTTTCCTGGGTATATAGCCCTACCCACAAAATAATTTAAATTTGCATTGGAATCATACGACGGAACAACAATCCTACCACCGTATTCACCGTCTACGCAATATCCTATATTGTAACGTATAATATCTTCTTCGCTAACACCGCGTTTTCGTAAATACGCTCGTGCATGAGTATACACAATACTACTTATCTTTTCATTTCTTCCGATAAGAGACTGAAATTCCTTAGGCAAACGTCCGATCTGAGCATGACGTTCTGATGAATACGTACCCCTATAAGTTTCGTATATCTGAGATAATTCATCTAAAACCTTATTTGAAACCTTCAACTTTTTTACCAAGGTAAACAAAGATCTTCCCTTAGCATCGCAAACCCAACAATGCCATTGCTGAGTATCAACATTCACTTGTAATTTTCGTTTATAATGGTTACAGAATGGACAATAAAATATCAATTCTGGACCCTTAGCTTCTATTCCATCTTTTGGTAAAACAGAATTAATTAAACTAAGTAGTAGTTTCTTTTTTTCCATCTAATAAATCTAAAAAATCTTGTAATTCTAGAACTGCATACGTCTTTGATTTATTTCTTTTGAAGACTAACAATGGTTTTAAACCTTCATCATCAGCTGCAGTTTCAGCTTGTTTCAAACATTTCCATATAGAAAGAGCTTCTTGATTTTTGCATTCTATTCCCCAAGGAAACAGTTTTCTAGCAGCTGGAGATAACTGAACATCTATACCAGATTCTCCCATAGTAGTAGATTTGAAATCACCTGGTTCTAGGACTTTTGAGTATTTTTCAACTAAAAGGTTCCTAACTGTGTTTTGTAGTCGTTTACCTTTGTTCTTAGCACTTCTAGCTTTCATAGTAGATTTGCTTTAGTTAAGTAGTTTTTTAAAATTTAAAACCTTTAGTAGTATTCTGCTTAGTAGTATTCTGCTACTGGATATAAATTCAATATTCAAAAAATGACGTAATTCTATTCTGAACAATAGAATACTGATTCGAAAAATCGAACTATAACCGATGCATGCATTCTATAATATATACGCTAGTCGGTGACTAAAAACGCAATTTTTTTCATCCATTTTGTAGCAGTTTTTTCATATTTTCGTGCTTGCTTTTCAAACGGATTATCCCAGTAAAAATCCTTTCCCCTGTCAACCATCATCTGACCCGAAACAGTATACGCTTGTTCGTAACCATCTGCTCCATACTTTTTCCTCATTCTGGCATGATCTATTTCATGTAGTACACTTTTTACGTAATCTATAAGAGAATCCTGTTTGGGATTTATTGTAATCGTATCGGTAACCCACTCGTAATCAGCTTTATTATTTGATTTTTCAAATTTCACCTTAGATTTCAAGCGGTGTAATTTAATCAATTCTTTTGCAATATTTATCATAGAATCTGTATTCATTTTATATGCTTCTGTAACCATTTCTTGGGTATAGCGTACAACCTTTATTGGCATATTGTATCCTAGCGCGATGGCTACCATCATTCTAGAATTTCCAGCCATTAAATATAACGAATTATTCTTATCCCGTATCACTAATGGTGGAGGTAGTTTATGATCGTTTTTAAATGCTGATAAAAGACTAAGATAATCTTTACCGTAATGTTTCATGTACTTTACAGCCGCATCTAATTTCTCACGCTTCGAATCAATAGCCATAATTTCAGGTACATCAGAATTACCCAATCGATTTAATTCATCAATATCCAGTAATTCCAGTTGGGAATCTTTAATCCATGCGGTTATATCGTCATGGTCCTTAAAAAGTCCTGGTACGGCCTTTTTCGTTGCATCATTTTCGAAGTATTCGTCCTGTTCATCTCGAATTTCTTCATCGGTGTACGGACGATAATTACTATACGGTTTTAAGCGACCATCCACCAAGCTGCTCCAATTTCTACAATCAAATCAGCTCCTGTGTTATACGCCCACTTTTTCTTAGTACCGTATGTTTCTTCGGTACCTTCAACGTAAACTTCAAAGATTTCCCAAAGAACTCCAAGTATGACAACCCATAAGACTGCCCACAAATCAGACGCTCCCAACCATTGTGCTACTTTCGCGATAAATAACCCCGCTGCAATGTGATAAGAAGTCCAGTGATCCAATTGACCAGTTTCTAGTTGCCAAGATACTATTCCATTTAGTGGATTATTCATTAGATTATCTCCTTCATTTTCTTATCTATAGCACCTATTATGCTAGTAAAATCTTTGTATGCTTTTTTAATCACCCCGGGTTTACCACGATTAATACCGCTTAATAGCCGTTTAAAGTTGATAACCATGTTGCTTCCGTATAACTGTAACATGACATACGCTCTCTCGTCATCATCCATCTCACGAAGCCGTTTAACTAATGCTTCAGTCTTAGTCATTATCTATCGTAATAATCTTCGAAACGTTTATATGCAGCTCGTTCGTCAAACTTACCCTGACGCTTTACACCAATTTTGATTGCATCTATAAATGCATGCTTTAAACCCGGAGCATTGAAATCTGACATCATTTTATTAATGTTATCAATTGACCTTCCAATTCCTGCAATAGCGTTTGTTAGCGGCTTTTTAAGTCTTTTAGCAGACTTCATATCTGCATCTGCTACGCTATCTTCATTGGCTTCACTAAGTATATCTTTTAATTTAATCATTATGCATCCCTCAATTCTTTTGCCTTTTTCTCGTCAAACTTTATACCGGCTAATTTTAGATCCCAAATGGATAGATAATACGAATCCTTAGATAGTGTTATCTTTGGTTGGTATCCCTTTTCTCCAATTTTTCGTGCTAACATATTATCTTCCAAAGCCTTTTTAGCTATCATGGCTTCTTTCTTTGTGAAGAAATCTGCAAGCTCCCATGAACTAGACTGTGTCTTGAATAACTTGTATATTTCAAGTTCTGCCTGTGGACCACTCATGCCCGAATACAATTTCTTTATTTTGTAACCCAATTTCTTGGCACCTTCTTTAAAGATGGGTTCGTAAAACGCCTTCTGTTCTGGAGATAAATCCGAGGCTTCATTAAGCCTTCGTATTTCTTCTTTAATAATTGTACGTAATCTTGCTTTTATTTTATTCACCACATTAGCTCCCATCTTTTCTACGATTCTTTCATCATTATTTTAGCCAACTGTTCGAGTGCTTCAAAACTAATATTCAAATAATTAGTCTTACTCTTTGAACCCTTTACTTGGATAGTTGGTGTGTATTCAGAATCTTTATTTTTCTTAATAAAATCTGTTATTTGTCTTTTATGATAAGATGATTCATTTACAGATTCATCATATGAAAAATGTCTTTGAAAATCCTTTTTTGGAGCCCTATACTTTTTATTTAATTGAGTAGCTATATCTTTATAGGCCTGGGCCCTTTTCTTCTTATTTGATGGGGCCATTTGTCCTTTTAACCAATACACATGACGTAATAATTCTTCTGGATCACTTTTCCACCACTTTGCTGGTTCGAAAATTTTCTCTTTTAATTGTATTTCTTTTACGGCTTCATTTACGGATTCAGTTTTTCTCAACTTCGGGTCTTTTGCAATAAAATGACCAGTTCCATCAGTTGGTTCATCATGACCTCCCGTGTAACCGGCCTTGCCCTTACCTTTACCTTTTTTATTACTACCACCAAATGCATGCGGTGTGTTGTAACTACCACCTACACTTGAAGTAGAATTGGCTTCATCTAATTCTTGTCTAATTAATTCCCTAACAAGTTTACGAATTAAACCTTCTCTAACCCGTGACATTGTGTAGTTCCTTGATGAGTTCATAATACCTCATTAATGCCACAACCTGCTTGTCTTTCACAATCTTACCTTTTGATAAAGTATCACTCTGTTTAATTGCTTCTGTTAATTTAATCTTAGTTACTTTATCATCAATTCTTGGTAAAAATTTACTAAGAATTTTCTTAATTTTCATAACTTCACTATCTACAAATTCTCTTAACGAATTAGTATTAGAAATATTATTAACATACTCTTTCAATAAATTTCGTTGCATAGAATTAAGATTTTTATACTTACCATTAAAATTATCTACCATTAATTGATAAGAAAGTAATCTT
>PVBE010408248.1_pt1 | contig 14930 bp, 12 predicted proteins | sample 1631181 | NCBI WGS metagenome assembly PVBE01 (sample SAMN08397723, study PRJNA350692) | Marine metagenome, whole genome shotgun sequencing project. | isolation source: water | place: Pacific Ocean | collected 2012-04 | reverse complement strand
TTGCCTGCGGCATCCCGCACCTGCTGAAGGGAGAATATTCGGACAGCGTCGGCACCGGCGTCGATTCGTGGTCGCTGCGCCAACCCTTGGGGGTATGCGCCGGAATTACCCCGTTCAACTTCCCGGCGATGGTGCCGATGTGGATGTTCCCGGTGGCGATTGCGGCCGGCAACACGTTCGTTCTGAAGCCCTCGGAAAAAGACCCGTCGTGCGGCGCGTTCATGGCCGAACTGCTGACCGAGGCGGGCCTGCCCGCGGGTGTCTTCAACGTCGTCCACGGCGACGCGGTGGCAGTGGATGCGCTGCTGACGCACGCGGACGTGGCGGCCGTCAGTTTCGTCGGTTCGACCGCCGTCGCCGAACACGTCTATTCGACCGCTGCCGCCCACGGAAAACGCGTGCAAGCCTTGGGCGGGGCCAAGAACCACATGGTGGTGATGCCCGATGCCGATCTCGATCAGGCGGCGGATGCGCTGATGGGGGCCGCGTTCGGCTCGGCCGGCGAACGCTGCATGGCGGTTTCGGTGGCGGTAACGGTGGGGGATGCCGGCGATCAGCTGATCGAACGCCTCAGCCCCCGCGTCGCCGCGCTCAAAGTGGGGCCCGGCATGGATCCCGATTCCGACATGGGGCCGCTCGTCACCAAGGCGCACTTCGAGCGCGTCAAAGGCTATATCGACCTCGGCGTCGAAGAGGGCGCCGAACTCGCGGTCGATGGCCGCGGCCTGTCGCTGCAAGGCTACGAGGGTGGATATTACCTCGGCGGCAGTCTGTTCGACCGCGTGACGCCTGACATGCGCATCTACAAGGAAGAGATATTCGGGCCCGTGCTTTCGGTGGTGCGCGCAGACACCTTCGACGCCGCGCTTGCCGTGGTCAACGGTCACGAGTACGGCAACGGCGCGGCGATCTTTACCCGTGACGGCGCCGCCGCGCGCGAATTCACCCAAAGTGTTGAGGCCGGCATGGTCGGTGTCAATGTGCCGATCCCGGTGCCGATGGCGTTTCATTCCTTCGGCGGCTGGAAGCGGTCGCTGTTCGGCGGCCACTACATGCACGGCCCCGACGGCGTGCAGTTCTACACCAAGATGAAAACCGTCACCTCGCGCTGGCCGGCGGGATTGCGCGCCGGCGCCGAGTACGTCATGCCGGTGATGAAGTAGGCGCTAGAGGAAAAGCGAGATTCCGAACAGCATCGTCAGCAGCGCAATCCCCAGAAGCGAAGTCACAAACCCGATCGCCGACAGGATGATGCCGGCGAAGCCGAGCAAAATCTGACCGCGCAGCAGGGCGATCAGGCCCAGGATCCCGCCCACGGGTCCGAACACGACGCCCAGCACGAAAATCGAAATCGCCCCGAAGATCACGCTCAACAGGCCAGTCATTGCCGCCCCTCGCCCAGAGGGAGGCGCGAAACGGCGGCAAAGCCAGGGGGTGCGCCGGTCCTTGGCTCCATGATTGCAACATGATGCGTGGCGCCAACGGCTTCAATGGGCTACGTAAAGCAGGCCCCCGGGAGGGCGAACCATGACCCGCGAACGCCTTTTTCTCTATGACACCACGCTGCGCGACGGCGCCCAGACCCAAGGCGTCGATTTCAGTGCTGAGGACAAGCGCACCATCGCCGAGGCGCTGGATACGCTCGGCATCGACTACGTCGAGGGCGGCTGGCCCGGCGCAAATCCCACCGACGACGCCTTTTTTGCCGCCGCGCCGGCGCTGGGTCGGGCGCACCTTACGGCCTTCGGCATGACGCGCAGGCCCGGGCGCAGCGCCGACAACGATCCCGGCCTCAACGCTTTGACCGATACTCCCGCTGCCGCCGTTACCCTGGTAGCCAAGACCTGGGACTACCACGTCGATCTCGCGTTGGAGATTTCCAACGATGAAAATCTCGATCTCATCGCCGACAGCATCCGCCACGTCGCCGGTACGGGAGCTGAGGCGATTCTGGACGCCGAGCATTTCTTCGACGGCTATCTCGCCAACCCGGACTTTGCGCTAGCCTGTCTCGGCGCGGCGATGGAAGCGGGCGCACGCTGGGTGGTGCTGTGCGATACCAACGGCGGCACGCTGCCCGATACCGTGGAACGCATCGTCGGCGAAGTCGCCGTAATAATTCCCGGCGACCGGCTCGGCATCCATGCACATAACGATACCGAAAATGCAGTTGCCAATTCTCTTGCCGCAGTGCGTGCCGGCGCCCGCCATATCCAGGGCACGATCAACGGCCTGGGCGAACGCTGCGGCAACGCAAACTTGGTATCGCTGATCCCGAACCTGATGCTCAAGCCGCCCTACGCCGAGCAGTTCGAGACCGGCATCACCGCCAACGGATTGCGTCAACTGACCCGGATCGTGCATCTGGTCGACGAACTGCTGAACCGCCCTCCCGACCGCCAGGCACCCTACGTTGGTGAGTCCGCGTTCGCGCACAAGGGGGGCCTGCATGTGTCGGCGATTCAAAAGGACCCGTACACCTACGAACATGTCGACCCCGCCGCGGTCGGCAACAAGCGCCAGGTACTGGTTTCGAACCAGTCGGGCCGCGCCAACATTCTCGCCCGCTGCGAGGCGCTTGGCGTCGAGATTGCCCCGAACCACCCCGCCGTTGCGAGCCTACTGGAAAATGTTAAGCGGCGTGAACATTATGGCTACGCCTATGAAGGGGCGGACGCGAGTTTCGAGTTGCTGGCGCGGCGCGAGCTTGGACAGGTGCCGGATTATTTTTCGGTCGATCACTACCGGGTTATAGTCGAACGCCGCATCAACGCGCTTGGCCGCGAGCTCACCATCGCCGAAGCCACCGTCAAAATCACCGTCGATGACGAACGCCTGTTGTCGGTGGCCGAGGGCAATGGTCCCGTTAACGCACTCGACGGCGCCTTACGCAAAGATCTCGGGCACTATTCCGCCTACCTAGAAGAGTTGCAACTGGTCGATTACAAGGTCCGCATCCTGACCGGCGGCACCGAGGCGGTGACCCGTGTGCTGATCGAAAGCGCCGACGATACCGGTGCGCGCTGGTTCACGGTTGGCGTCTCGCCCAACATTGTCGATGCGTCCTTCCAGGCGCTGCACGACAGCATCGTCTACAAACTCTATCGCGACGGCGCGCCCACCCCGCGCGAAGCGGCGCCGATCTGACCATGCCCAAACGTCCGCACCCGATCCGCAAACTTCTGGTCGCCAACCGTGGCGAGATTGCGATCCGCGTCTGCCGGGCGGCGACCGAGCTCGGCCTGCGCACGGTCGCGGTCTATTCACGCGAGGATCGCTTTGCGCTCCATCGCTTCAAGGCCGACGAAAGCTATCTCGTCGGCCAAGGCAGGGGACCGGTGCAGGCCTACATGGACGCCGCCAGCATCGTCCGTATTGCGGTTGAGGCGCATGCCGATGCGGTTCACCCGGGTTATGGGTTTCTTTCCGAGGCGCCGGATTTCGCCGAAGCCTGCATCGCCGCCGGTCTGATCTGGGTCGGGCCGCCGCCCGCGGTGATGCGGCGTTTGGGCGACAAGGTGGCGGCGCGCGCATTGGCTGAATCGGCGGGTGTTCCGGTGATGCCGGCGAGCGGACAGTTACCGGACGACGCCGGCGAAACCGCGCGGCTCGCCTCGGAAGTCGGTTACCCGCTGATGCTGAAAGCAAGTTGGGGCGGTGGCGGGCGCGGGATGCGCATCGTGCGCGAGCCGGGCGAACTTTCCGAGGCAGTGGCCGCCGGCCGCCGCGAGGCCCGTGCCGCCTTCGGCAACGACGAAGTGTTTGTCGAAAAACTGGTCGAGTGCGCACGGCATGTCGAAGTCCAGGTGCTCGGCGACAGTCACGGCACCGTGGTGCACCTGTTCGAACGCGACTGTACGCTCCAGCGGCGCCACCAAAAGATCATCGAACGCGCACCGGCCGCCTATCTCGACGATGCGGCGCGCATGGCCCTGTGCGAGGCGGGGGTCCGGCTTGCCACCCACGCCGGATACCAGGGCGCGGGCACGGCCGAATTCCTGATGGATACCGACAGTGGCGATTTTTTCTTTATCGAGATGAATCCCCGTATCCAGGTCGAGCACACGGTAACCGAAGCCGTCACCGGCATCGATCTCGTCAAAGCGCAGATTCGGATCGCCGTCGGCGCGAAGATCGGCGACGCCGGTTCAGGGGTGCCGGCGCAAGATGAAATCCGTCTCAACGGTCATGCCCTGCAATGCCGCATCACCACCGAAGACCCGGAAAACCAGTTCATTCCGGATTACGGCCGCATTACCGCCTACCGGGGCGCCACCGGCTTCGGCATCCGTCTCGACGGCGGCACCGCGTATTCGGGCGCGGTGATTACACCGTATTACGATTCGCTGCTCGAAAAGGTCACCGCCTGGGCGCCGACCGACGATGAAGCGGCGCGCCGCATGGACAGGGCCTTGCGCGAATTCCGCATCCGCGGCGTCAAGACCAACCTCGTGTTTCTCGAAGAACTGATCGGGCGAACCGAATTCCGCACCTGGAAAACAACCACGCGCTTCGTCGACGAAACCCCGTCGCTTTTCACTTTCCGCCCGCGCCGCGACCGCGCGACGCGATTGCTTACGTTCCTCGGCGAGGTGCTGGTCAACGGCAACCCCGAAGTGGCGGGCCGTCCGGTACCGGACTCCTTCCCCGAACTCCATCGGCCCGAAGTGCCGCGCGACGATCCACCGCCCGGGTCGCGCGACCGGTTGCGCGAACTGAGGCCGGCCGCCTTCGCCCAATGGATGCTCGACCAGAAACGGTTGCTGGTAACCGACACCACCTTTCGCGATGCCCACCAGTCGCTGCTGGCGACGCGGTTCCGCACCCACGACCTGGTGGCGATAGCGCCCTACTACGCCCGCGCGCTACCGGAATTGTTGTCGCTCGAATGTTGGGGCGGCGCCACTTTCGACGTCGCCATGCGTTTCCTCAAGGAAGACCCGTGGGCGCGGCTGGCGGGCTTGCGCGAGGCGGTGCCGAACATTCTGTTGCAGATGCTGCTGCGCTCGGCCAACGCGGTCGGTTACACCAACTACCCCGACAATGCGGTGCAGTACTTCGTCAAGCAGGCCGCTGTGGGTGGGGTCGACCTGTTCCGGGTGTTCGATTCCCTCAACTGGGTCGAAAACATGCGCGTCGCCATGGATGCCGTGCTCGAAGCGGGCGCCTTGTGCGAGGCGTCGATCTGCTACACCGGCGATCTTTCCAATCCGTCGGAAGAGAAATACACGCTCGACTATTACGTGCAGATGGCGAAGGAACTTGAGGCCGCCGGCGCCCACATTCTCGGCATCAAGGACATGGCCGGACTGTGCAAGCCCGCCGCCGCGCGCACGCTTGTCACCGCTCTCAAGAATGAAATTTCGATCCCGATTCATTTCCATACCCACGACACCTCGGGCATCGCTGCTGCGAGTGTGCTGGCGGCGGCGAATGCGGGCGTCGATGCCGTCGATGCGGCGATGGATTCGATGTCGGGGCTTACGTCGCAACCGACGCTTGGCGGTATTGCGGCGGCGCTTGAAGGCAGCCCCCGCGACCCCGGTTTCAAGCGCGAACATTTGCGCTCGGCGGCCACCTACTGGGAAGGGGTGCGGCGCTATTATGCGGCGTTCGAAAGCGATCTCCGGTCCGGCATGGCGGAGGTGTACGAGCACGCCATGCCCGGCGGGCAATACACCAACCTGCGCGAACAGGCGCGCGGGCTCGGCATCGGCGAGGCGCGCTGGCCCGAGGTCACGCGCGCCTACGCCGAGGTCAACTTGATGTTCGGCGACGTCGTCAAGGTAACGCCGAGTTCGAAGGTGGTTGGCGACATGGCGCTCTATATGGTGGCGAACGACCTGACACCCGAGCACGTGATGGACGGCGGCCGCGAGATCCAGTTCCCGCAGTCGGTGGTCGATTTCTTCCATGGCGACGTCGGCCAGCCCTATGGCGGCTTCCCGCAAGTCTTGCAGAAAAAAATCCTGAAGGATCGCGTGCCGCTATCCGGGCGCCCCGGCAAGACGTTGGCGCCGGTCGATCTCATCGCCGTCCGCGCCGAGGCCGAACGCAAGCTCTATCGCCGCATCAGCGACGCCGAGCTTGCGTCCTATCTCATGTATCCCAAGGTGTTCATCGATTACGCCGAGCACCGGCGCAAGTTCGGCGACGTCGCCGTGCTGCCGAGCCCTGCGTTCTTCTATGGCCCGGAAGTCGGTGAGGAACTCTCCATCGACATCGAGCGCGGCAAGACGCTGGTCGTGCGTTACCTCGCCACAGGCGATGCCAACGAAGAAGGGCGCCGCACGGTTTTTTTCGAACTCAACGGCCAGCCCCGCACCGTGCGCGTCGACGACAAGGCGCTCGCTCACGAGGCCCCGGCCCACAGGAAGGCCGAAGAGGGTAATCCCGCGCATATCGCGGCACCGATGCCGGGGCTGGTGGTGTCGTTCTCGGTCGCTCGCGGCGACCGCATCGCTGCCGGCGACCGCCTCCTGACCATCGAAGCGATGAAGATGGAAACCGCGGTCTATGCCGAACGCGCCGGGACCGTGGCCGAGATCGTCACCCCCGCCGGCACGAGAGTCGATACCAAGGATCTGCTGATGGTGGTAGAGGGATAGCTACTCGTACCTGAGCGCGTCGATGGGGTCGAGGCGCGCGGCTTTGCGCGCCGGATAGAATCCGAAGAACACGCCGACACCGGCCGAGAACGCAACCGCGATCAACAGCGCCGCCGGTTCCACCAGGGTCGGCCAGTTGGCGAGGCGGGCGATCGCCGCCGATGCGCTGACACCGAGCGCAATGCCGATCAGCCCGCCGATCACCGACAGCGTCGCCGCTTCGACCAGGAACTGAAACAGAATGTCGCGCCGCCGCGCCCCCACCGCCATGCGCAAACCGATCTCGCGGGTGCGTTCGGTCACGCTCACCAGCATGATGTTCATGATGCCGATGCCGCCCACCACCAGCGACACCGACGCCACCGCCGCCAGCAAGATCGAGAAGATGCGGGTCGCGGCCTCCGCCGCGCCGAGAATTTCGGCCAGGTTACGGACGGAGAAGTCGTCGTCCTGGCCGGGCCGGATGCGGTGGCGCTCGCGCAGGGTCTCCGCGATGCGATCCTCGACCTCGTTCATGCCGGTCGAATCGAACACCTTGACCATGATCGCGCCGATCGAATCCGGGTGCCCGCGGCGGGTGCCGAAGACACGTTTTTTGGCGGTCGAGATCGGAATGAGCGCGACGTCGTCCTGGTCCTGGCCGAAGGTACTTTGCCCTTTTTCCGCCAACAGCCCGATGACCCGGAACGGTATCTTGTTGAGCCGCACCTGGGCGCCCACCGGGCTGACACCGGGAAACAAATGCTCGGCCAAGGTCTGGCCCAGCATCACCACCTTGGCGGCGGCGCGGGTCTCGTCGCGGGTGAAGGCGCGGCCGTCGGCCAATTCCCATTCGCGGGCGATCAGGTAGTCTGCGGTCGTCCCCTGGGTCGCCGCCGACCAGTTGAGGTTGCCGGCGACAAATTGAACGCTGCGTTGCACGCTCGGCGCCGCCACCTCGACTCCCTCGATTTCCGCCAGCGCTTCGGCATCGCCGACCGTGAGCCGTTGATTCGATCCCGACCCGAGCCGCGCGCCGCCCGAGGTTACCGATCCGTTCTGCACCAGAATTAGGTTCGATCCCAGCTCCTCGATCTGTTGCGCCACCTGCGACTGCGCGCCGGACCCGACCCCGACCATGGTAATCACCGCTGCGACACCGATGATGATGCCCAGCATCGTCAGCGCGCTGCGCATCGCGTTCACTCGAAGCGCGCCCAATGCAACCCGTAGCGTGGCGATCAGGTTCACGGCACTTGCTCCCGGATACCGGGCGCCGATCCGGCGCCGAGTTCGGCGCGCGCATCCACTGGTGCCGCCACCGCCTCGTCCGAAATTACCCGCCCGTCACGAAACCCGATGATGCGGCGCGCATGCCGTGCCAGGTAATCGTCGTGGGTCACCAGCAGAATCGTGTGGCCGTGCACGTTCAGGTCCTGCAACAGCGCCATCACTTCGAGGCCGGTACGGCTGTCGAGTGCGCCGGTGGGTTCGTCCGCCAGTACCAGGACCGGATCGTTGACCAGCGCACGCGCAATCGCGACGCGCTGTTGTTGCCCGCCCGAAAGTTGCGAGGGCTGGTGGTTGGCGCGGTCGGCAAGCCCGACGAGGTTCAGTTTTTCCGCCGCCCGTTTGCGTCGCGCCGCCGCACTGACACCGCTATAGAGCAACGGCAGTTCGACGTTATGCTGGGCGCTGGTGCGCGCCAGTAAATTAAAGGTCTGGAACACGAAACCGATTTTTCGGTTGCGGATATGCGCCAGTGCATCGCTGTCGAGCGTCAAGGTATCGGCCCCGTCGAGCCAATAACGTCCGGCGGTCGGACGGTCGAGGCAACCGATCAAGTTCATAAAGGTGCTCTTGCCCGAGCCCGAGGGTCCCATTACGGCGACGAACTCGCCGGCCTCGATTTCAAGAGTCACATCGACTAGCGCCGCTACGACGTTGTCACCCATGCGGTACTCGCGCCCCAAACCTTGCGCCCGGATCAACGCCATGGTCAGAAGCCGAACATGCCGCGCGAGCTTTCGCGGGGCCGGTTCTGGCCGACGATGACGGTATCGCCTTCCACGAGATCGGACTCGATCAGTTCGGTGCGGGTGCCGTCGGTGAGGTCATAGCGGATCGGTCGCGGTTCGGCGGAGCCATCTTCGCCCGCGACCCAAACCTGCCCGGTCTGAACTTCGGGCTGCCGGGCGCCTTCCTGCCGCAGTGCCGCAAATTTGGTGCGCTGCTCGGCGGTCAGAATCTCTTGCAGCCTTGCCGTAAATCGTTCGCGAGCGAGTTGGAATTCGGTCTGAAGCTCTTCGCGCGCAGCACCTTGCGAGCGCAACCGTCCGATCGTGGCGCGGGATTGGGCCGCCACCTCCTCTAGGGCCGCCGCCTGATCGGCACTGAGATCGAGTTGCGTGCGCAACGCCTCAAGGGACCCTCTTCCGCCTGCCCCGGGCCCGCCCGCCCCGGACCTGCCCGCGCCGCCCACGCCGGCTGACGCCGCGCCTGCGCCGCTTGGAGCGGACGCCCGTTGCGGCGCGCCTCCGGCGCCTTCGGGGCGGAAGCGGAGCGCCGCATTGGGGATGGTCAGAATACCGTCGCGCCGATCGACTTCGATCTCGACGTTCGCGGTCATGCCCGGGAACAGGCGCAGGTCGGCGTTGTCGGCGGAAACGATCACGGTATAGGTGACGACGTTCTGTGCGATCGTGGGCGCGCGCCGCAACTGTTCGATGCTGCCATTGAAGGTCCGATCCGGATAGGCATCGACGGTGAATTTCACCGGCAATCCCTCGCGGACCTGGCCCACGTCGGCCTCATCGACATTGGTTTCGACCTGCATGCGGCGCAAATCCTGGGCGATGGTAAACAGCACCGGCGACTGCAGACTCGCCGCCACGGTTTGGCCGACCGAAACCATGCGGTCGATGACGATGCCGTCCACCGGCGCGCGGATGTAGGTCCGGTCGAGGTCGATCAGTGCCTGTTGCAGCGCGGCCTCGCGCATCTGCACTTGGGCGCGGGCGGTTTCGATCTGCGCCCGGGCGACTCCGCCCTGCGCCTCGGCGGCCCGGACCGCCGCCTCCAGCGCATTGACTTGGGCGCCCGCGGTTTCGGCCTCGGTGCGGGCGCGTTCGACTTCGCGGTTGGCGACGACGCCCCGTTGCAGGAGATCTTCCTTGCGGACAAGTTCGCGGCTGGCGTCGGCGTCGCGGCTGCGAGAGCTTGCAAGGTTTGCTTGCGCGGTCGCGAGATCCGCTTGCGTGCGGGCCAGCGCCGCCTGCTGCATGGTGACGTTGGCGTTGGCGACCGCCAGTTCGGCTTCGGCCTGGATCACGCGGGACTCGAACGTTTGCGGATCGATGCGCGCGATCACCTGTCCTTTGCTGATCGGCGTGTTGTAGTCGGCGGCCAGTTCCAATATCTGGCCCGACACCTGCGAGCCGACCGTGACCGTCACCACCGCCTGCAAGGTGCCCGAGGTCGAAATCGCGCTGACGAGACTGGCGCGCTCGACCGTCCCGGTGCGCCAAGTCACGGCCTCGCCGTCGTCACCGATGAAAACGTAGGCGGCAATCGCGGCCGCTGCGGCGGCGGTTACCAAAGCGATCCATAAGTTGCGCGGCATGGTCAGTTTCCACCGGAGTTGCGCCGCTCGCCGTTCCGGCCGCGGCCGCGGGGCAGACCGCTGTAGGGGCCGTGGAACAATGCCCGGCCCAGGCCTTCGCGCTGGCGCGGCGTCAGGTTGACGGCGATGGCGGCGATTGCATCATGAATGGCGGCCTGCAGGTCGACGCTGCGCATGCGCAGGTCGGCCATGGCAGTGCCGGTCGCGGCGGCGTCATAGGGCTCGGCCACCATCGCGGCGACGGCGAGGGTCTGGGCGTCGCGCAAGTTTCCGATGGCGCCGCGCAGGTCAGGTCCGTGCGCATCCATCACCGCGCGCGTCATATCGTGAGTCTCGGGCGACATCTGGCTCATCATACCGGCCATTCCATAAAGCCCGCGACCACCGGGCGGCCCCTGCCGGAAGGGGCCGCGGAGGGTCCCGAGAACCACCGTCCCGGCGATGAGGCCTACGAGAAACAGGTTCAGTACGACCGAAATCGTTAGCCACGGCGCGCGGCGGGGTCGTTCGGACATGGCGGCTACTCCTCAATCAGGCCGGAAAAACCCGGGTCGATGGCGCCGCCCGCGACGATGGTGAGATCGAACGTGTCGGTCCCGGTATCAAGGGCGAGCGTACTGACCAGTGCAAGCCCGGCAAGCGCACCGAGAACACCGCTCGAAGCAAACAGTGCCGGGCGCCAGACGAGCGTCCATGGGGTGGAACGGGCGCGGGCCGGCGGGTGCGCCGGTTCGGTTTCGACGTTGCTGCCGGCCAAGGCCTCGATGCGCTGACGCAGGTCGTCCGACGGCGCCGGTGGGCGATCCGAGTCGAGCGCATGGTCGAGCGCGCGGGCGTCGCCAAGCGCCGATGCGTACCTGCCGTTTTCCGCCCCACCGGCATCCGCAATAGCCATTGCCGCGATGCGCTCGTGTTCGGGCCAGCGCGCCGGATCGGCGCCATAGGTGGCGACAAGGACTTCAAACCTTGAGCCCGTCATCGTCGATTGGGTTCGCTTCTTCATCGTCATTCGCCCGCCAGCAGGGCCGGCGCCACGGCTGCCAGCCGGTCCCGCAGCCGCCGCCGCGCCCGCGCCAGCAGCGATTCCAGGGCATCGACGCTAATCTCCAGCATGTCGGCTGCCTCCTGGTTGGTAAACCCTTCGAAATGCACCAGCGCCACCGCGGCCGCCTGGCGTTTAGGCAGGCCGTTCATGGCGCCGCGTACGGCCCGCTCCAGATCCAACCGCCGGCCGATCACACCACCCGGATCGGGCTCGTCGGTCTCGGTGGCCTCGTCCAGCGCCACCGTCCGTTGCGCCCGTTTGCGGTCGATCGCGAGATTGACCGCGACCCGCGCCAACCACGCCCGAATCGGCGCTCCGCCCGGTTGCCAGGCCGGCGCCTTGGCCATGAGGCGGACGAAGGCCTCTTGAGCCACGTCCTCGGCTTCGGCGCGTTCGCCGACGATGCGCCACGCCATCGCCACCACCGCGTTCAAATGCCGCCCAACGAGATCGCGCCAGGCGCGGGCATCGCCTTGGGCAATGCGCCGCACCAGCGCGTCGTCGTCGTTTCCGGGCGGTTCGGGGGCCGCGCCGGAATCGCGGTTGCCTCGCCCCATCTAGGGGCCGGCGCCCGTCCCGTTAGCGGGGGCGCCGCCCGAGATCGATTTCGTCCACGTTGATCGAACCATCCTGATCGGCATCATAGCGTTGAAACCAGCGCAACGACGGTGCCCCGATCTCGTCCGTGTCGAGGGTGCGGTCGCCGTTCGCATCCAGCATGTCAAACAGGGAGACCGCGCCGATCATGTGCAAGAGCTGCCCGCGGCGGCGGAATTCGTCGACCGACAGAATGCCGTCCCCGTCGGTATCGATGGCGCCGAACAATCGCGCCTGCTCGGCCAGGATCTCGTCCGCATCGACGCCGCCGGAACCGTCCGTGTCGAGCATCAGCAACATGTGCTTGCCGATGGATCCGCTTTGACCCATTTGGCTGCCCGTCATCGGTCCGCGAGGGCCGGCTAGAGCGGCACCGGCGAGCGCACCCAGACCGAGAATAACAGCGAGGATCAATCTCGTGGGACGCATAGAACTCTCCTTGGTTTTTGTTTGAAACGCGACCCTCGTGAATAGTCACGGGCCGGCGGGCCGGAATCCGTCGAATTATTTCGCGATCCTGAAGTTTACGTCTTGACCGCGAGGGCCGCGCCGGGTGCCAATGAGTCATGCGGCCAATTAACGGGCCGCCCACCAAGCGAGCCGGCCAATGAAAAATCCAGGAAGGAAATACCGATGACCGATCTCAACGCCTACCGCGTTACCACCGACCCCGACCCTTACGAGCCCTTCAACATCGCGCTCGCCTACAAGACCGGAAACCTCGTGTTCGTGTCCGGCCAGGCGGCCATCGACCAGCAGGGGAACCTGGTCGGCGTCGGCGATTTTGATGCCCAGGCCGAATGCGCCATGGCCGGTGTCAAGCGCGTGCTCGAAGCCGCCGGGTCGTCGATGGCGAAAATCGTCAAGGTCAACATCTACATGACCGATATGAGCTACTTCGGCAAAATCGTCGGACTGCGCGCCAAGCATTTCACCAAGCCCTACCCGGCCGACACCATCGTCGAGGTCAAGGGGCTGGCGCTGCCCGAACTGATGATCGAGATCGAGGCGGTGGCGTTGGTGGAGGGAGAAATCATCGGCTGAGTTTGGCGCGCCTTGTTGCCGCCGCGCCCGGACCGCCGGGGTGATTCCGGTTCGTCTGGGATCGCCCATGGCCGCAAGGCGGCCCGCCGCTTGACCGGCGCGCCTGCGCAGGCGTGGACCGTTGGGTCCGCCGCCGTGAGCGGCAAGAAAGCTGGAGCGGTTCCGATCAAAACGGAACCGCTCTAAGGTGCGGGCCGGGCGGACCCAAGCAGGGGGCGGCAGCCATGGCCAAGCGATCGAATGTACCAACCGGCGGCATGGTGATAAGCCGCGCGCTGCGGCAGTTCGGCGTCGAAACCACCTTTGCGCTGGCGGGCGCCTCGCACACGTTTTTGCTTGATGCCCTCGACCGCGACGGCTTCACCATCGTGCCCGGCCGCCACGAAACCGCGACCGTTGCCGCCGCCGACGGCTACAGCCGCGTTACCGGCAAGCTCGGTGTCGCGCTGATCGTTTCCGATCAGGGTATGCCGAACGCCGTCACCGGCGTGCTGACCGCCTTTGAGGCGTGTTCGCCGGTGCTGGTGCTGGTCGCGCGACTGCCGATCAATTCGACCCAGCCCGAAGAGCAGATCGACCACGATGCGCTGGCGTTGATGCGGCCGATCTGCAAATGGGCGCGCACGGTCCACAGCAAGGAGCGCCTGCGCGAATACGTCGAGGCAGCGGCGCGGCGGGCGCTGTCGGGCCGCCCGGGCCCGGTGGTGCTGCAAATTCCGCAAGAGTTTCTCGGCGCCGCCATCGAGGAGGCGCACGAACTCGATGCCGCGCTCACCGATGCCGCGAAACCGGAACCGGCGGCCGCTGCGGCCGCGGCCGACCTGCTTGCCAAAGCCAGGCGGCCGATGATTCTCGCCGGTAGCGGTGCCGCGCGCGCGGGCGCAGGCGCGGCGTTGCGGAAACTCTCCAGGGATTTCCGCATTCCTGTGCTCGGCAACGCGCTCGGGCGCGGGCTGGTGCCCGAAGACGACGAACTCGGTTGGTCGTGGCCGCTGGCGCAGGTTGCCGCCAAAGAGGCCGACGTCGTGCTGTGGCTGGGCTGCCGCATGACTCAACGGCTCGGATACGGCCTCGCGCCGCGATTCGCCGGGGATGCGAAGTTCATCGTCGTCGATATCGATCCGGCGGAAATCGGGCGCAACCGCGCCGCCGACGTAGGCGTTGCCGCCGATGCCGCGCGGGCGGCCGATGCCATTCACCGGGCGATGAAGAAACGCAAAGCCAAGCCCAATAGGTCCCTCAAGTGGTTCAGGGACGCCCTCAAGGCGCGGCTTGCGCGCATCGGCGAACTCGGCCACGGCGACACGGGTCCGATTCACCCGTTCCGGCTGGCGCGCGAGTTGATGCAACGGTTGCCCGCAAACGCCATCTACGTCGGGGACGGCGCCGACATCCAGAACTGGATGCACGCGATCCTGCGGGTGCGGACCGCACCCGGATTCCTGGATCACTATCCCTTGGGTTCTATGGGTATTGGCACGCCGTTGGCGCTGGGGGCGGCGGCGGGGGCCGCCGAAATGGCGTGCGAAACCGGGACCAAGCCCCGTCCCATCGTGCTGGTCACCGGCGACGGCTCGTTCGGTTTCTATCCCAGCGAATTCAACGGCGCAGTGCGCGCGGGCCTCAAGTTCATTACGCTGATTTCCAACGATGGCGCCTGGGGCACTGAAAAACACGGCCAGATGCTGGCAATCCAGCGCACCGTCAATACCGAGTTCGGCGACGTACGCTATGACCTGATCGCCAGGGCCTTCGGCTGCGGCGCCGAACGGGTGAGAGAGCCGGCCGATCTCGGACCTGCCCTCGACCGGGCGTTTGCCGCCAGGGGCGCCTACGTGATCGATGTCGTCACCGATCCAGAGGCCGGCCGTGACCGCAAAGAAGACCTGCGCTTGCAGATGATTGCCTTCGACGACCTGGCGCAAAGCCGCAAGCGTCACTACACCCCCGCCGTCGCCTGAGGCAGAGCGCGCATCTCGCCTCAGGCCGGCACACGCCGCCGGGCCCGGCCGTCCAAGCGGCCCGCCAGGCCCCG
>PVBE012779184.1_pt1 | contig 14931 bp, 10 predicted proteins | sample 1631181 | NCBI WGS metagenome assembly PVBE01 (sample SAMN08397723, study PRJNA350692) | Marine metagenome, whole genome shotgun sequencing project. | isolation source: water | place: Pacific Ocean | collected 2012-04 | reverse complement strand
GGTCCGTGACACCTGTTCCAGCCGAGCGCCCGCAAGCCCGCGTCGCGAGCGGGCTGGAGAAAAGTACCTGGTCCGTGACAGAGGCCTCATGGCGGCCTGGTTGTTCCAGAATGAGCCGCTGAAAGCCGTACCAACCGCGAGCACGCGACAGCCAGCCCGGGGTCAGGTCTAGCCACTTGACACCTACATCTCAAGTGTCAAGTGGCTAGACCCGACCCCAGCGGCTCCTTCGACGCTGTCTACGCTTCGCAGCGCGGGTCACCCCAACGCCACGCAAGACTCGCTTCGGGACGACGGCCAGCCGTCCCGGCAGGGCTGACCTGCCAGGGTCGCGTTTCGCGGAGTTTCAGCTCAGCTTCCTTGCGTCACCTCCCCTCCGCCACGGCTTCGCCTGGCGCACTCGAAGTCCCTGCGCGTTCCGCGTCGGAGTACGTACAGGACCCCGGCCAAGGCCGACGCCCCTTCCATTCGGACGGTCATCTGCTCGCCCTGTATCTGTGCAAAGCCGATGCGAGCGGCTAATTCGCGGATATAGGCGTCGGAATGGGCAAACCGGCCCGATGCCCGAAGCTGAAAACCCGGCTCGGTGAGCAACTCGGTAGAGAAGATGAACAGTCCGGTCTCGGTGAGTTTGCCGCGGACTCTTTCGAAGACCTCTTCGAGGGCCCCAACGTACATGAACACGTCGGCTGCGATGACCGTATCGTAGGGGTCAGGTGTTTCGTTCAGGTGATCCTCGAGAGTCGCGACGTGGAGGACGTCGTACCGGTCCTTTTCTCGAGCCTGCTCGATCATGCGGCTGGATACGTCGACTCCCGCCAACCAATCGCAGCGGTCCCCGATGGCCTCGGCGACCAACCCTGTCCCGCAACCGAGATCCAGCACCCGACCCAGGGACTGGCCCTTCGGTAGGATGTCATCGACACGGCACCTGATCTGCTCAGGCACCTGGTACTTCAAGTCATCCACCAGCTCTGTGTCGAAGCGGTCGGCGGCAGCGTCAAACACGCCCCGGACGTAGTCGACATCGGTCGTCGTTGCATCATCCTGACCTTGGGCCGCCGCCAGGAGATGGGATGCAGCCGTATCATCGGGATCGATGTCGATGATCTCTCGTAGAGTCCGTATGCGCTTGTTCACCTCACCTTCGCGGTCATAGCACTCGGCCAGAATCCACCGCTTGGGGAGATTCGTCGGCGCCAAGGCACAATAGCGTTCCAAGTAGATGCGGGCGCGCGTCCAGAGCTCGACCGAGCGCTGACTCTTTGCATGTTTGAACAACACACTCGCCAGGCCATCGAGGGTCTGCAGGTTCGATGGGTCAAGCTCATGGGCTGCTTCCAGTGCCTGAATCGCCTCATCTTCTTTGCCGGCCTGGTAGAACACCTCGCCGAGATGGAGCCTCAAGTGGGCTTTGGTCGGGGCGAGCTCGATGGCTTTGTGAAGCAGACTGCCGCTCCGGTCAAAATCACCGGCGCTGGCGTGGATTCTCCCTAGAAGGACCAGCGCCTCGACGTGGTGCGGCGCCCCTTTGAGCAGCGCCTGCAGCCCCCGCCTGGCCTTCAACAGATTCCCGGTTTCGTAGGCTCGAACCGCCCTGCGATATCGCTGGGCCGTCTCGAGACCAGACGGTTGATTGGGACGTCGGCGCTGCTTCTTCTTTGACATCCGGGGTACATCTCCATCGTCGGGCAACCAGACAGGCAATGCGGAACAAGTAGGGGGCTCGGTCAAACGGCCGGCGTGTTGCGCAGAAGATCGAAAGAACGACGGAACCGAAGCTACAGGCGGACCGGGACCTCCGTCGCCAGGCCCAGGGCGTCGCGAATGCTCACGTGGATGCGCTCGACGCCCTCGGGTGGGCGGAAGCGCAGCTCGGCCATCGGTCCCGGGGGGGCCAGCGGGAGGCGCAGCCCATCGCGCTCGAACCAGAAGGCGAAGCTGAGCGGGGCGTCCTCGTCCATCCACGCCTCGCAGCGGACGACGCGCTCGCGGCCGCCCTCGGGGTTGGGGGGCATGGCGCGACAGACGCCACCGCGCGGCGGCGCGTTGACCGGCACCGGGAGCTCGTCGGTCCCGACGCCGGCGCAGTCGGTGGCCTCGAGACGAAAGCGGAGGGCGGCGCCGGGCTCGAGGGCGTCGGCGGACACGAGCAGCGCGGGCGTGCCTGCCCCGGCGGGGGCGACGGCGCGGTCGGCGAGGTCGAGCTGTCCGGTGGTCTCGCGCCACAGCAGCTGTGGCAGGACCTCGCCGCGTGGGGCGATCGCCGCCTGAAGGCGCAGGTCGCGCTCCGGGTGGATCCGGGGCGCCGCCGGGCGGGCGATGGCGACCACCGGTGGCGCGTCGATGCGGCAAGGCGCCTCCACGATCTTCACGCGCGCCTCGGCCTCCGCGCTTCGGTCGCCGTGGGTGACGACGAGCGTGAGGACGTAGCCGCCCAGCTGGAGCTCGCGCGCGGGCACTGTGACCACCGGCTCGGCGGCGATGTCGAGCGCGCATTCACCCTCGTCTCGCGCGCAACGCCAGTCGAAGCCGTAGCCCTCGGCCGCGCGCAGGGGGTCGTCCACCGGCGAGTCGGGATCGCGCGACCCGCTTGCGTCGAGCTCGAGGTCGCGGTCGACCGGATGCTCGCGGTCACCCCCGGCGATCACCGACTGGAGCGCGCCCGGCAGCACCGCCACCTCGACCGAAGCCTCCGCCGCGGTGTCGGGCGCTTCGAGCAGCCAGGACGACAGGGTGAAGATGTAGACCTCGCCGACCTCGAGCACTCCGGGTGGAAGCTCGAGCGCCGCCCCGTGGGCCTCGGCCGTGTCCGGTAAAAGCGGCTCGGCGGCCCACGCGAAGCCCAGCGGGCGGGGTTGCCCGGAGCAGTCGGGCGCGTGCCCCTCGCCTTCCAGCAACAGCGGTCGGCCCCGCGTCGTCGTCCTCGGCTCGCCGTCTCCGACCGTCACCGTCGGCGGCTTCAGCGACTTGCGGGTGACCTCGACGCGCACGGTGTCGCTGCGCTCCTCGCGGTCGACCGCGGTCACCGCGAAGCCGTATGTGGTGTCGGGGCGCAGCATCGACGGTTGCACGACGAGGACCGGGCCGACCTCGGCGGCTGTGAGCGCCTGCAGCGCTTCACCCAACTCCTCGGGCGCGTCCACCGTCCACGAGAAGCGCAGGCGGCGCCCGGTCGACAGCGACCCGTCGAGCACGAGCACTTCGCAATCACCGACCTCGGCGGGCGCCTCGAGGGTCGCGACCACCGGCTCGGGGGGCCCGGCGTCGCCGCCGTCACCCGCCGCGTCTTCCCGGGCCCCGTCCAGGATGGCGGCGCGCCCGTCGGTTTCGACCGTGCCGTCTTCGAGCGGCAGCCCGCGTCCGAGATCGGTGAGCGCGTCAGCGCCCGCCTCGGTCGCCGCCTCGGTCGCCCCGTCGTCGCACGCGCCCAACGCGAGGACGCAAAGCACGGCCACCCGTCTCATCAGTCGGGCTCCTGCTTCAGCTGCTCCAGCTCGTCCAGCGCCTTCCGAACGACCGAGAAGCGACGCAGCGCGCTGCGCCCGGAATGGGCCGGGGCGTCGTCGGCGTAGACGCGCCACTCGACGGCCGCCTGACCCGAGCGGACCATCACCGCGTTCGCAGCGTGCAGCGAGACCCAGAAGCGGATGAAGAAGATCTCCTGCCCCGGAAAGAGCGGGTACGGGAGGTAGCGGAAGAAGTCGAGCTGCCCCGGGCGCTGCGTCAGGTGCACGCCTTCCGCCTCGAGCATTCGCTCGCGCACCTCGCTGTTGACCACCGGGCGCGGGAGGATCACCTCCGCCCCGACGTGCCGCGCCAGGTTTCGGCCGCGATTCGAGATGAAGGCCTGGAAGCACACCATCACCTTGGGGCCGCGCGGGTCGTCGTTGGCGAAGACCGGCGCGCCGTAGGGCGCTACCCGCGTGATGTCGACCCGCGGATGGCGGGTCCGCCGTAGCACGTCGAGGATGTGCACGTGGCCCATCGGCCGCGACTTCCCCGCGATGCGCAGGTAGTAGCGACGGTCGACGGCCTGATGGGGCGCCTCGTCGCTGGACGGCACCTGCAGCACATAGACGGCGTGGTCGGGGAGGATGCGCGTCTGGGTGCCCTCGCCGGGACACGGCACTTCGAAGACGTTGAAGCGGTGCAGTGGCGGGTCCACGGAGGACGGAATTACGTCCTCCAGCCAAGAACGTGTGCCGCCACCCTTCAAATCTATGCGCACGCCTCCGTCTATCTGACCGTGGTCGTCAACGCCGAGAAAGATGTGCCCGCCCGCGCCGTTCGCGAACGCGGAGACCTGTTTGGAGAGCGCCGCCGTGAAGTCGGAGATGATGCGAGTGCCGTCGGCGACGAACCGCGCGCCCTTGAACTCCTGGAAGTCGTGCTCGGAAGGCTCGAGGTCCTCCAGCATCGACTCGGTCCAGACCTCCGGCTCCTCCTCCACATGGAGATTGTCCGCGCGTCACGGCGGCGGGTTCAAGCGATTGCGCGCGTCGCGGGGGTGGCGACCCGGACTCGCAGCGTCCCAAGTCGACCCGGAGCACCGTTAATCCCTGATCTGGATCGGCGCTTGCTTACATCAATCAATCGAAGGCGAAACGCACGCTCGTCGCAGATTTTCGAGTCAGACACGGCATGTCCGATCTCAAAAAACTGTGACACTCGGCCTGGCCGTACGTCTCGTTGGTAGTGGTTCAGGCCCCGGAGGCTCCGAAGATGTCTCGCAAGCAGGACGTAGAGCTCGATTTCTTCACCGCGGACGACGTGGGGACGCGCGCCGACGCGTTTTCGGAGCTCGACCCCAATCGGAACCGCGAGAACCTCATCTATCCCCTGACTGGCGTGATCGCCGTGGTCATGATCTGCGTGGTGGCTTTTGCGTTCCCCCCGACGCAAGGCCCCGGCAAGTCGAAGAAGGCCACGGCTTCCAAGCGCGTCAAGTCCGAGGGCAGGCCGGTGGCGGTGGCTCCCCCTCCGCCGCCGCCGGCCGCTTCCTCGTCCCCCGCGGCCACCACCGAGTCGGGTGAGGCCGCCAAGGCCGACCGTCCCGCGCGCCGCCGCATGATGCGCCGCCCGCCGCCGCCGCCGTTGCCGGCTGCGCTCGCTGCGATGCCGGTGCTGCCCGTGGCGAGCCCGCTGCCCGTGGCCGAGCCTGAGCCCGCGGCCGAGCCCGAGCCCGTGGCCGAGCCCGAGTCCGAGGTGGCTGTCGCGGAGCCCGCGGCCCCGACGCCCTGGCTGAGGCGCACCCTGAAGAAGAGCAGGGCGCCCGCCCAGCCGGCCCCCGAGGTCGAGGAGGCGGTCGCCGCCGCGCAGCCCGAGCCCGAGTCCGAGGCCGAGCCGGCCTCAGCGCCGGAGCCCCTCCCCACTCGCCCCACGCTGGCCAAGGCGCAGCAGCTGATCGTCGCCGGGCGCAACGACGAGGCCCTCGAGATCCTCGAGCCGCTCGAGCGCGACTCGGCCGTGCTCGCCATGCTCGGCCGCAGCTACTACGAGATAGGCCGCGACCGCGACGCCCTCGGCGCGCTGCTCAAGGCGCGCAAGGCGGGAGAAGCCGGCGTGCACACGCTGCTGCTCCTCGGCGATCTGCTGCAGAATCGCGACACCGGCGGTTCGCGCGAGGCCTACCAGGCCTTCCTCACGCACCACCCGCGCTCGCCCCACGCCACCGAGGTCGCAGCCATCCTGCGCACGATGTAAGGGTCCGCGGTCAGAACCGCATCCCGAATTCACCGGCCACGCCCTGCACCACCGCGTCTGCATCGGCCGCGCCCTGACCGCGTAGGACGAGGGTCTGGTAGCGGTACCCGGCGCCCAGGAAGACGTTCTCTCCGAGCCACGCGCGAAGCACCGCGTCGCCGTCGATCCAGCGGCTCTCCTGGAACGCCACCCCGCGCACCTGCACGCGCAGCGAGACCCAGTCGATGGGCTGCGTCGACAGCGCGAGGTAGCCCATCGGGATCACCGGCACCGAGATGGCGAGCTCGCTGGCGGTCGAAGCCACCCGAGCGCGCACGAAGACGATCCCGTCGAGATTGCGACCGAGCAGCCCGAGGCGGAGCTGGAAGACCCGTCGCAACCGAACCGGTCGCCAGAACACGAGCAGGTCGAGGGTGTCGAGGGCGAGCCCGGTGTCCACCACCTGCCCCTCCCGGAACGTTACCCCTTCGAAGGTAAGCGGTTCATCCAACAACTCGGAGCCCTGGACCGCCAACGGCGTGAACGCCAGCTCGAGGTCGGGCAGCCAGCGCACCGGATGGGCGAGCAGCACCCGGAAGCCCGTGCCGACGCCCCGGTCGAGGGCGAGATCCTCCTCCAGGTCGCTGGTGTCGGTGCTGCTGACGACCTCGCCCGACGGGTTCTCGTTCCACAGCGTCAGCGCCAGCTCGAGCTCGTAGCCGTCTCCCGACTCGGCGGGCTTGGGCCGCTCCGGATACCAGAGCGGGCCATCGGTGTAGAGCGAGCGGCCGCGGCGCGCCTTCGTCGATGGCTCGGATGCGCGCGCCGTCGTTCTCGGGGCCACGGCCGTCTCTGGCTCGGGTGTCGGGGTCACCGCGACCGGCGGAGGTCGTGGGCGTGCGCCGAATTGAAGGACCAGGTAGCCGGTCTCCTCGCGCAGATCGAAGCCGACGGTGCCGTGCAGATCGATCACCACCCGCGTGTCGCGCCCGTGTTTGCGGGCGATGACGCTGCGCACGGCGCTGTCGAAGTGCGACGTGTCGACGATGCGCAGCTCGTTGCCGGTGTGCGGGCGCGTGTCGACCAGGTCGATGACCACCTGGTTGGCCGCGCCCGGGACGAGGTTGAAGGTGCCGCTCGGCTCGACGCGCAGGAAGATCTCGCTGCGGCGCGCGCCCATCGGCTGAAAGCCGACCCACAACAAGGTGCGCGCGCGATGACGGACGTCGGTCTTCCCGGGGACCTTCTCGTTCACCCCCGGGACGAGCCCGCGATACGGAGTGGTCGCGAGCACGAGCACGATCAGCGCCGTCACTTCGATCGCTTCCGACGCTTCTTCCGGGCCTTCGCGCACCGTGGGTGGGCCCCGTGCGCCTTTCGCTTCCTCGGCTTCTTGCCCGCCGCCTTCCGCGTGTCCACGGCGGCCCTCGAGAACCAGCTCTCCTGACCGCATTGCGGACCCGACGGATCAGGCTGGTTGCGACAATCCGCGCTCCCCGGCGGACAGCGCAGGCGCACGTGGAAGTGACGGTCGTGGCCCCACCACGGGCGGACCTTCTTCAACCAATCTCGCTCGCCCTCGGAAGTCGCCTCGCACAGCGCCCGTTTGATCACCCAATGGACGAAGATGCGCGCCACATCTGGATCCTCGGCAGCGATGCGGAGCATGCGCGGGTGCACGTCGGTCCAGGCGTCGGGCGCGATGGTCTCGGTCGCCCGGTCGACCATCGTGGCAAAGCGCTTGTCGCTGTCGTGCTTCTTCGGGCGGCTGAACCAGAAGTCGGCGTCGAGCCCGGTCTGGTGGCTGCGATGCCCCGAGGGCATGCGCCCGCCGCCGTCCTGCGCCGTGTCTCCGACGAGCACCGTGGGCAGCCCCGCGTCGAGCAGCTGCTGCCCGAAGCGCGTCACGAACGCCTGCAGCCGGGGGTGTGCGTAGTAGCGGCGCCGATGACGGCGGATCGTCTCGAATCCGGGCCCCTTCGTCGCGATCTCGACGCCGCCGAGGAGACACCCGTTGCCGTATCCGCCGACGGCCTCCGCGTCGGACACGGGCGGCGCGGGCAGCAGCAACGCGATGATGGCGACGGTCAACAAGTGCACGCTCTTCCTAACACCCCGGCATCGACGCTAACTTTCGCCCCATGAATACCACCGTCGACATTTTCCAGCCTGACGATGCGATCGACGGCGCCGCCGCCGTCGTGTTCATCGGGCGCCGTGACCGCCTCCTCCAAGACGATGTGCTCGCCCGCGTCCCCACCGGCGCCCGCGCGATGTGGGAGACCCTCGTCGACCAGGCGAAGCCGGGTGACAAGGGCGCCACGGCGTCCACCTGGATCGAAGGCCCGTGTCGGGTCGTCGCGGGCGTGCTCCCCGAAGCCTGCTCGCGGCACAACACCCCCACCCGCGCCCACGGCGTGACCCACATCGCTCGCTCGGCCGGGCTGAAGGACGGCCGCGGCGCCATCTACCTCTGCGTCGACGAGCCCGGTCACGCCCTCGCGGCTGCGAGCGCCGCTGCCCGCGCGTTCCCGACCTTCGACCGAAAGACGGGCGAGGGCGCCGAGAAGGCGTTGCAGGTGCGGGTCGCCGTGCTCACCGACGGCGCCATCGACATCGAGCGCATCGAGGCGACGATCGCCGGGATTCGCCGCGCCGCCCGGCTGGTCGACATGCCGACCACCGAGCTCGATGTGCCTGCCTTCGTCGATGTCGCTCGCGGCATCGCGGCCCGCGTGGGCGCCGAGATCACCGTTCTCGAGGGTGAGAGCGCCGGGCACGCAGGGCTCGGCGGCCTGTGGGGCGTGGGCAAGGCGGCGACGAGCGGCCCGGCCCTCGTCGTGCTCGAGCACACCCCCGAAGAGCCGTCCGGCAAGACCATCGCCTGGGTCGGCAAGGGCATCGTCTACGACACCGGCGGGCTGAGCATCAAAGGCAAGACGGGCATGCCCGGGATGAAGGGCGACATGGGCGGCGCCGCCGCCGTGCTCGGCGCCTTCGAAGCGGCCGCCCGCCTCGGCGTCCCCCACCGCATCGTCGCGCTGCTTTGCCTCGCCGAGAACGCGGTCGGCCCGAACTCGGTGCGCCCTGACGACATCATCACGCTCTACTCGGGGCGCACCGTCGAGGTGAACAACACCGACGCCGAGGGCCGCCTCGTGGTCGCCGACGGCGTGGCCTATGCCGCGCGGCACCTGGCGCCCGACGCGATCATCGACGTGGCCACCCTCACGGGCGCCCAACTCGTCGCGACCGGCAAGCGCCACGCGGCTTCGGTGTGCAATGACGACGACCTCGAGGCCGTGGCCGTCCGCGCAGGCCGGCGAACCGGCGACCTGGTGCACCCCCTGCCCTACTGCCCCGAGTTCTTCCGCGCCGAGTTCAAGAGCGAGGTGGCGGATCTGAAGAACTCCGTGAAGGACCGGATGAACGGGCAGTCCTCCTGCGCCGGACAGTTCATCGCCGAGCATCTCGGCGACTACGCTGGCCCCTGGCTGCACCTCGATATCGCCGGCCCTTCCGAAGAGAGCGAGCGTGGCACCGGCTTCGGCGTGGCGCTCCTGGTCGACATGCTCGAGGAGATGTAGAGGGTGCGACTGTTCCTGCTCGGTTTCGCCTGCCTGCTGCCGCTCGGCGCCTGGGCGGGCACGTGCGACGAGGGCGACGGCCAGGCGTGCCTCGAGCTCGGCGAGAAGCACGCGCGCGGTGACAAGCCCGTCCCGCGCGACCACCCGCTCGCGGCGAAGTACTTCCGCAAGGCGTGCAAGGCCAAGGTGATGCCGGGCTGCACGCGCCTCGGGTTCATGTTCCAGAAGGGGTTCGGCGTCCGTCAGAGCGCCGAGGCGGCCGTGAAGCTCTTCACGCAGTCCTGCGACGGGGGCGACCCCGACGGCTGCGCGCTGCTCGCCACCATGTACATGCACGGCGAAGGCGTCGAGGCCGATCCGAAGAAGGCCGCCGAGCTGATGGAGCGGGCGAGCGCGAAGCCCAACAAGAAGGCGCCCCAGCTCAGCACGGAGCAGCAGCTCACGCTCATGGAGCACTCCTGCACCAAAGGCGAGGGCCGCGCGTGCCTCTTCCTCGGCCACCACTACGCCTTCGACCGTGACGGCAAGCCGAAGGAGCCCGAGCGCGGGCTGCGCTACCTGCTCAGCGGCTGCGATCGAGGATCTGCCGTGGCGTGCACCTACGCGGGCCACCTCCACTCCAGAGGCCTCGGCACCGAGCGCGACGAGAAGCGCGCCGCGGAGCTGTACAAGCGAGCCTGCAGCGCCGACGAGGGCGACGGTTGCCATCACCTCGCCGAGCTCTTCGAGTCCGGGTCCGGGGTCGAGCGCGACATCGCGAAGGCGTTCGAGCTCCACGACAAGGCGTGCTCGGCGAAGACGTCGCGCTCCTGCCTCAGCGCCGGCGTCATGCGGTCCCTCGGCCAGGGCACGGGCGTCGACGCCGCTGCGGCCGCCGCGTCGTTCTCCGCCGGCTGCCGCCTCGACGACATGTACTCGTGTGCGCTGCTCGGCGTGCACTTCGAGAATGGAGCCGGTACCAGCAAGGACGAGGCGCAGGCGAAGCGCTGGTACGCCGCGGCCTGGAAGCTCGCCGAGGCTCGCCTGAGCGAGAAGCCCGACGACCGCAACCTCCTGTGCGACCACGCGGAGCTCGCCATCAACCTGCACCGCCCCGACCCCGAGGTGCGCGGCATCGTCGACCGCTGCGTGAAGACGAGCACGGAGCCCTACCAGCTGGTGGTCGCAAACGTCCTCGCGGCCACCGCGGCCAGGCTCGCCGAGCGCGATCCGTCCGAGGCGGTGACCGCCGCGCTGAAGGCGCTCCCCGGCGCTTCGAAGAAGCGGCTGAGCTGGTCGTTCAAGACGCTGCGCGTCGCGATGATGGGCCGCCCGCATCGCAGCCTGTTGCTCCCACTCTTCGCCGCGCTCGACGAGAGCAGCCCGGCGGAGCGTGAGGCCAAGGTGACGCCGCTGCTTCAGAAGCTGCAAACGAAGTAGCCGCCGTCCCGAAACGGGCCGGGCTCTCAGCCGAGCATCAATGCAATCAGTCGCTCTGAGCAGGTCGCAGCCGCGGCCCGTGGCTCGTCCTCGTCCGGCTCGTACTCGTCCGGCTCGTCGTCCTCGTCCGGCTCGTGCTCGGGCCACGTGCTCGTGTTGGTGGTCGGTTTCGTCTTCGTAACTCGAGAATCGTGGCCGTCCACTCGGTACGCGTTGGCGTGCTCGAGCCGTCGAACACGCCAACGCGTACCGACTGGACGGCCACGAACCGCGAGTTACGAGGACGAAACCGACCACCAACACGAGCACGAGGACAAACACGATCGGCGAGGACGAGCACGAGGACAAACACGATCGGCGAGGACGAGCCACAGGCCGCGGCGCGAGCGCGACCTGCTCAGAGCCAGAGTCGCGCGCTGCGTCCGGGGTCGAGTCGGGGAGGAGGGTGCGGTCGGCCGGCGACGGCACAACTGCCGCCGCCGGACCGTCCGCGGTCGCCGCGTCGCCTGCGATGCCCGGGGGAGGACACGCGAGGCCAGGGGGTGGGGCCTCTTCGCAGGCGAGCGACGACAGGAACATCAGGGTGGGCCGCCTCACAGCGGCGGCCCTGACATCAGTGCCAGACGTGCAGCCCGGTCGCGCGGACCTGAATCGTCTCGATGGAGCCGTTCGCGAGGCGCGCGTCGACGGCGCCGATGTCGCCGCGCTCGAGGGTCACCGTCAGCGGGCAGGTGTCGCCGTCCCACGAGGAGTTCGGCCACAGGTCGCCAGGCAGCAGGTCGATCTGACCGTCGTCGGCGATGACCCGCTCGTAGTCGGAGATGCAACGCCCCGTCACCTGCAGCAGCGCCTCGCCGTACGTCGGGTGGCTCCAGCGAATCGGCACGATGTCCTCGGCGAGCCAGTACTCGCCCGGAAGGCCGTACAGCTCGAAGGGCTCCGGCAGCACCGCGGTGAGCACCGCGCTCGGCCAGTTGGGCCGGTGCAGGCGCACCTCGACCGGGCCCCAATCGACGGGGAGCACGCCCTCGTATTCGAGGTAATCGCTCAACGCGGGGGCTGGGGTCAGCCGAGTGACGTTGCCGTCGATGTTGGCGGAGAGCGCGTCGCCCGCGCCCAGCTCGACGTAGGTCAGGTGGCTCCCATCGAGCTCGAGGCGCGCGGTGATCTCGGCTCCGTGGCCGTCGGACACGACCGTGACGTAGGCCTCGATCTCCTGGGTGGCGACGGTCGACGAGTCGACCCGCTCACAGGCGGTGAGGGCGGCGACGGCGGCGATGGTCAGAAGTAGCTGGCGCATCGTTGAGGCTCCGAATCCGTGTTCACCGACTCTGACGCCCGGCGCCCTGGGACATTCATCGGAGCTCTTCTGATTGGTGCTCTAAGCGACTTTCGCGTCGCCCTGCCCGCAGTAAGCGGCCAGGGCGGCGCGGGAGGCGCTGTAGCGCCGGAGCCGGGGTCAGACCCCTCTGCTGATGCAGACCGGGCACGCTGACCAGCTTACGGGCGGCCGCGTCGGTCAGGTCGGCTATCAAGCTTCTTCCAGACGCTCGCGTCATCACGACCCCTCCAAACCGTCCTCACGAGGTAGGACACCCGACGCGGCGCTCGTGGCATCGTAGGGCATGCGAGACGCGATTGAGCGCGCGTTGACCGAGGCGCTCGGCGAGCCGGTGCAGGTCGAGCGGACACGTCCCGTGAGCGGCGGGTGCATCAACGAGGCGGCGCGCGTGGACACCTCGGCCGGCGTCTATTTCGCGAAGTGGAACGACCGGCCGATCCCGGACCAGTTCGAGCGCGAGGCGGAGGGGCTGCGCGCGATGGCCGACAGCGAGAGCGCGCTGGTTGTGCCGCGACCGCTGCGCGCCACGCCGAGGCTGCTCGTGATGGAGTGGCTCGAGCCGGGCTCACGCGTGGCTGACTTCGACGTGCAGCTCGGGCGCGGGCTCGCGGCCATGCACCGGACGACGAGCGCCCAGGGGTTCGGCTTCGCGCACGACAACTACTGCGGCGCGACGCCGCAGCCGAATGGCTGGATGCCGGAGTGGTTGGGGTTCTACGGAGCGCGCCGCCTCGGCCACCAGGCGCGACTCGCGGCGGCGCGCGGCCTCGGCAAGCGTGATCTCGCCGACCTCGAGCGTCTCATCGAGCGCCTCGACACCTGGCTCGGGATCGAGCCCGAGCCGCCCTCGCTCATCCACGGCGACCTGTGGAGCGGCAATCTGCACGCGGACGCGGCCGGGCGGCCCGCGCTCATCGATCCGGCGGCGTACTTCGGCCATCGCGAGGCGGAGCTCGGGATGATGGTGCTCTTCGGCGGGTTCTCGGGGCGGGTCTTCGCGGCCTACGACGAGGTCTGGCCGCTGCAACCCGGATGGCGCGAGCGCTTGCCGCTCTACACGCTCTACCATGTGCTCAACCACTTCCACCTGTTCGGGGGCGGCTATGGCAGCCAGGCGATGGGGATCGTCCGCCGCTTCGTGTAGCGCGCTGTTGGCGCTGCTCTTCTCCGGCTGCATCCCCCCTGAGAGCGGCAGCTCGAACGCGACCGACGGCACGCCGCGCGACGTGGCGCGCATCCCGGTCGACGTCGCGGGCTCGGATGGCCCCACGCCTGATGTGCAGGTGTCGGACGAAGGCGCGCCCGACCTGCCGGCCGGCCCTCAGCCGGACGCCGCCGTCGACGCGAGCACCCCACCGCTCCCCGACGCCGCGGGCTGCGTCGACCCTCGGATCACCTGTGGCGCGCGCTGCGTCGACCCGCGCACCAACCCCAACCACTGCGGTCTGTGCGGCCATGTCTGTGGTGCGCGCGAGGAGTGCGAGGACGGCATCTGCGGCGGTGAGCCGTGCCGAGACGGCCTCTTGAACGGGGACGAGGAGGGCATCGATTGCGGCGGCTCGTGCCCTGCGGCGTGCCCGAATTGCGACGACGGTCGGCGCAACCAGGACGAGACCGACGTCGACTGCGGGGGAGGCTGCGACCCGTGCGAGGACCTGGCGAATTGCGACGAGGCCGGTGACTGCCTCAGCGGCGTCTGCGTCGGGGGGCGCTGCGCGGCACCGAGCTGCGTCGACGACGTGCACAACGGCGCCGAGGAGGAGGTCGACTGCGGAGGGCCGGAGTGCCGCGGCTGCGGGCTGCAATTCCAGGTGCTCGAGCAGCGCCAGGTGAACTTCCGCGCCCACGACTACCTCGCGTTGAAGGTCCGGCTGCTCGCGGACCGCTCGAGCACGGAGAACTGGTGCCGCGAGTACCAGGCGCTCTGCGAGAGCTTCCCCGGCTACCGCCCGACGGGCTGCGGGATCTCCTTCGCGGATCGCGGCGGCTACGCGACGTGCATGAACGACTACGGCTCCTACGTCACCGACGACTCGCTCGGGTGCAACGCCTCGGGCGGCGTGGTCGGCGCGGTGACGGAGGCGGGCATGGTCGGCGCGAATAACACCAACTCATTCGCGTTCCACTCGTGCACGCAGAACAGCTGCGCGCCGGTGATGTGCGCCGGAAACCACTGCAACTCGGCGCTCAGCTACATCGACCTCGACCAGCCCTTCGGCTTCACCATCTGCCGCCACGCGCCCTGCACCAACGAGGCGCTCGACCCGGGCGAGGCGGACGTCGATTGCGGCGGCGTGTGCGAGACGCGCTGCGCCGACGGGCAGGACTGCGAGGACGACGACGATTGCGTCAGCGCGCTGTGCGTCGAGGGCGAGTGCGCAGCGCCGGCGTGCGACGACGGCCGCGAGAATGGCGACGAGGCGGGCGTGGACTGCGGTGGCGGATGCGAGCAGGCCTGCCCGACGTGCGAGGACCGGGTGCGCAACCAAGGCGAGGCGGACGTCGACTGCGGTGGACCGTGTGCGGCGTGTGCGGCGGGACGGGACTGCGCGGAGCCCGAGGATTGCGAGAGCCAGGTGTGCGCGGACGAGCTGTGCGTGGCCCCGGCCTGCGACGACGGCGTGCGCAACGGCGCGGAGACCGGCACCGATTGCGGCGGCGGTTGCGACGCGTGCCCGCTGCAATTCGAAGTGATGCAGCGCCGCGACATCGTCTACCTCGAGCACACCTACGCGCTCTTGCAGGTGCGTCTGCTCTCCGACCGCTCGAGCCGCGACAACTGGTGCTACGAGTACGAGGCGCTGTGCGAGAGCCTCGGCGTCGGGTACCGGCCGACGGGGTGCGGCGAGCGGTTCAGGGACCGCGGCGGCTACGCGACCTGCTTCGAGGAGTACGGCT
>PVBE012061362.1_pt1 | contig 14931 bp, 11 predicted proteins | sample 1631181 | NCBI WGS metagenome assembly PVBE01 (sample SAMN08397723, study PRJNA350692) | Marine metagenome, whole genome shotgun sequencing project. | isolation source: water | place: Pacific Ocean | collected 2012-04 | reverse complement strand
TCGCGTCCTTCATCGCCAAAGATAATCAGGTCATCTCCATTGGCTGCTGCTGGCCAGATTCCGTAAACCGCTTTGGCTCGCAGTTGTCGCTTGCTGATAATACGTTCCAGCATTTGCTGTGCCTGGTCGAACAGGTCGCGTGCTGCTTCACCTCGCTGAGGGTCGTCCAGGATCCCCGGGTACTTTCCCTTGAGTTCCCAGGCCATGAAGAATGGTGTCCAGTCGATGTAGGGAACCAGGTCTTCCAGCGGGTAGTCGTCCAGCACCTGGATACCCAGGCTGTCCGGTGTATCGATAGCCACCGTGTCCCAGTTCGTCGGGAACGGTTGTTGGCAGGCGTCCTGGTAACTGATCAAGGGCAACGTGCGTTGCTGGTAAGCACGGTTCAAGTCGTCCTGTTTCTGCCGGTTCTCTTCTACCAGGACAGGCCGGAGTTCATTGCTGAGCAATCGATCCACGATGCCAACGCAGCGTGAAGCATCGGTGACATGGATGATCGGTTCCTCGTACTGGTCGGCGATCTTAACCGCCGTATGCTTGGCACTTGTCGTGGCACCACCAATGAGCAGGGGGATCGTCATTTCCTGGCGTTGCATTTCCTGGGCGACATGGACCATTTCGTCAAGGCTCGGCGTGATCAACCCGGAGAGTCCGATGATATCAGCATCTGCTTCACGGGCCGTGTCGAGGATCGTTTCGCAGGCCACCATGACTCCCAGGTCGATGATTTCATAATTGTTGCAGCCCAGGACCACGCCCACGATGTTCTTGCCAATGTCGTGGACATCACCCTTGACCGTGGCCATGACGATCTTGCCACGTGCCTGGCTCCCACTGGTGCCGGTTTGCTCTTTTTCCTCTTCCATGAACGGCGTCAGGTAATTCACCGCTTTTTTCATGACGCGGGCAGTCTTGACGACCTGTGGCAGGAACATCTTGCCGGCTCCAAAAAGGTCGCCAACGTGGGTCATTCCTTCCATCAACGGGCCTTCAATGACATCCAGGCATCGCGTCGCTTCCTGTCGAGCAGCTTCGGCATCTTCCACGATGAACTTGTCGATTCCCTTGACGAGTGCGTGGCAGAGTCGCTCGTGAACCGGTTGCTCACGCCAGGCCAGGTCCTCGCCCTGGCTGGTACTACGTTTGTTGTCGATGGTCTCGGCATGCTGTAGTAATCGGTCCGTGGCGTCAGGGCGGCGGTTGAAAAGTACGTCTTCAACGTGTTCGAGCAGTTCGGTGGGGATTTGTTCGTAGACAGCTAGTTGCCCGGCATTAACGATTCCCATGTCCAGGCCCGCCTCGATAGCGTGGAAGAGAAAGGCTGCATGCATCGCTTCTCGTACCGTGTCGTTGCCACGAAAGGAAAACGAAATATTACTTACGCCACCGGAAATTAAGGCGCCAGGACAGGATTGCTTGATCTGCCGGATCGATTCAATGAAATTGATGGCGTAATTGTCGTGCTCTTCGATACCCGTTCCCACCGTCAGGATGTTCGGGTCAAAAACAATGTCCTGGGGAGGAAAGCCAACCTGCTCGGTTAAGAGTTGGTAAGCACGTTGGCAGACGGCAACCTTGTCTTCGATTTCCGTAGCCTGGCCCGTTTCATCGAAGGCCATGACGACGGTTGCTGCACCATAGCGACGAATGATTTTTGCCCGTTGCAGGAATTCTTCCTCGCCATCCTTGAGGCTGATGGAATTGACCAGTGCTTTTCCCTGCACGCATTTTAAACCGGCTTCAATTACGGACCAGCGAGAACTGTCGATCATCACGGGGACCCGTGTGATGTCCGGTTCCGCGGCAATCAGGTTCAGGTAACGCGTGATGGCAGCCTCACCGTCCAGCAAGGCGTCATCCATGTTGATGTCAATGATCGAAGCCCCGTTTTGTACCTGCTGCAGTGCGACTTCGACTGCTGGCTCGTATTCTTCGCTGCGAATCAGTCGGGCAAACTTCCGTGATCCGGTAACGTTGGTGCGTTCCCCGATCATCGTGAAGTTACTTTCAGGGCGTAGCGTAAAGGCCTCTTGTCCACTCAGTTGCAGGTAAGGGCTTGCTTCAGGAGGGCGACGTGGCGGAGCGCCACGAACCAATTCAGCAAAGGCCTGGATGTATTCAGGTGTTGTTCCGCAGCAACCACCCAGGATATTCACCCACCCCTGCTCCACGAATTCGCGCATGGAGGCAACCATGTCTTCCGGTGTCTGATCGAATCCGCCGAATTCATTGGGCAGTCCCGCGTTGGGATGGCAGCTGATGTAAGTCGGAGCAATCTTTGATAACTCCTGCAGGTAAGGTCGGATCTTTTCCGGGCCCAATGCACAGTTGATTCCCACGCTCAAAAGATCGAAATGAGCGACCGAGTTCCAGAAGGCCTCAATGGTTTGTCCTGATAGAGTACGTCCAGCGGCATCGGTGATGGTAACGGATGCCATCACCGGTAGATGGACATCGTGTTCATCGAAATAACGAGAGATGGCAAACAGGCAGGCCTTCAGGTTGAGCGTGTCAAAAGTAGTTTCTGGAAACAGGATGTCCACGCCGGCCTCGACCAATGCTGAGACCTGCTGATAATAGGATTCCACGTGCTGGTCAAAAGTGATGGCGCGATAACCTGGATCCTCAACGCGGGGTGACATGGATGCTGTTTTGGTCGTGGGACCAATCGATCCTGCAATGAACCTTGGCTGATCCGGATTGTGTTGGAGTGACTCCTGGATCGCTTCGCGGGCACAGCGCACGGCCGCCGTGTTGAGCTCTCGCATGTGCGATTCCATGCCAAACTCTTCCATGGCCACCGGACTTGCGCCAAAGGTATTGGTTTGGATGATGTCAGCACCGGCGGCCAGGAACTGCCTGTGAACCTCTACCAACGACTGTGGGTGAGTCAGTGCCAGCACATCCACGAAATTCTTCAGGTCCTTCTGGTGATCCGCAAACCGATCACCCCGCATCTCTTTTTCGGTAATCCCCATACCGAAGATCGTGGTCCCCATGGCACCATCGAGAACGAGTATTCGTTCGTTTAGCAGGTCGGCTAATTGTGTTGCGGTTGTTTGTGAGAACTGCTTGGGCATGTAGTTGTGTGGCTTGCAAAGAGTCAATTGTGAAAGGTGGCCAAAAATCGAGTATCCCAAACGCCCCTCTTTACCGCAACATGGCGCTTTTCGCTAAACTGTTGATCTCCTGATGGAGTCTGTTCCAGTTGGACAGGTTCTGGGCCATCCAGCTTTTCTAACCCTTCAAGTTTCTCTCGTTTGAAGACCGATAATTCTCTACAGCGGTCTGATTTTATGCGTGTGCGTCATCACGCCTAAACAAGCCATGTTGGCTGATCGTTCGCGAGGGCTAGAACTCATGAGTCATCAGCACGCTTCCGTGGACAATGAATCTCAGCTGGTGACAGTCCAGACGCCAGATGAACCATCTGTTGCAGCGTCGATGGTTGACCAGGTGCCTGTCCTGGTTTCACTACCAGAACTGGCAACACGAGCCAACCAGCGGGCGCAGGAGAAGGAGTCCTTGCGTTTGCAGTCCGGCCGTTTACGGAAACTGAACTGGCGTCGCCTGTCGGTCGGTTTCACTGGGAAAATGGCCGTCGTTGGAGTCATGCTGGTGCTTACGCTTGTAACGTACTGGGGCTTGACCAGCCAGGAGTTGCGATTGGTGATGCCCGGGGCCAACCCGGAAACAATCGAGGCTCGCCAGGATGTCTCTAAGCCGGATACGTTGCATTTGACTTTCCAGGAAGAACTTTCCATGGAATCAGTTTTCATGGAAGAGGTACGGTCTGAAGCAGACTTGCTGAAAGTAACAGAATCGGAATCGACCGGGTTGCTAGAGCGACATACGCCGGCGCGGGTAGGGCAATTAATCGTGCAGCCGGTCGACCCAGTACTAACCGCACGGCGCAAAGTTTTGTTCCAGGACGAAGAGGGAGATGATACACAGCAGGTATTGAAATCGGTACCTCGTTGACCGGGGTAGATAATGGGCTTGGAACACGATGTGGTTTTTGGAAAACGATCAGGTGCAGAATCATGACGACGCTTAACCAGGCTTTTATCAAGGTTTATGCGAAACAGGGTCCCGGTTCAAAGTCCGATCTTGGTGCAATTCGCATGGGCCCGCAGGGAGTCCAGTTGCGTGTGGATGCGGGAACGGATGCGGTGCGTGCGCCGGAAATAGTTGCTCCTGCTATTGATGCGATTGCGGGTGGACAGGATATCTCTGGCCAGGAGGCTAGTGCACATATCGTGACCTCGGGGCAAGTAGCCATGGCTTCGGGAAGCACGGATAGCATGGTGACCGTGGAGGCAGAGAGAGTGCCAGCACTGGACCAGTTTGCCCAGGGAACCGAGCAATATGCGGCGAGTTGCGTGAGGAGTCCTTTGCTGGGCGCAGAGATTCACTGGCCAGCAGTCAGCCAATCCTTGGTACGGGAGGCTTCGGAATCATTGCGGGCAGCAGGCATGACCCTGGTGCAGGCGGTCGAAGAAGGCATGAGGTACCTTGCCATCACCAGTGCCGTAACAGGTGTAGGAGTCACGACAACGGCAATTTGCCTGGCTCGTGCAGCGGCCCAGCAAGGGCTTCGAGTGGCCCTGGTAGATGCACATTTTGCCGACCCGCAGCTGGCTGGGGAGATGCATTTTAAAGCATTTCGATCGTGGCATGCAGCGGCTGGTAGCCAGCAACTCCCGGTTCCGCTGACCAAGGAAGGTGTCACGTTTTATCCGTTGCAGCTTGATTCGGACGAGGATCTTACCGATTGGACACGTCCGACGTTGTTGCCATCCTTGCAGCAGGTTGCTGCTGGCCACGACCTGGTGGTCCTGGACGTCGGATCGGTATTGGTTGCCTGGGGATATGGATTCAGCCGGATCGTGAAAAACGTGATTAATGGAGTTGTCATGGTAAGGGATCGGCGGCAGGCAGATGCCTTTGCGGTGGAGTCGGCCATGGACCGCCTCAGACGCGCGGGCCTGGAAGTGGTTGCGGCAGACAATTTCGTGTCTTAACAGCTAGGTGGGTCACGTGTATGCCACGTGGTCACTGTTTTGGGAGTCAATGGCAAGCCATGTACCAATCGCACTGGAAGATGTCCTGTCGCCCCTTTGATCATGGTTACGATGGACGTTTCTTTTATCCTAGCCAGACCCATCATGGGACCATGCTGAAATTGCGCTATGCGATCGAAAATCGCCGCGAATTAGCTGTGCTGGCAGGGGATTCCGGTACGGGCAAAACATTGCTGGTACATCATCTTTTACGTTCATTGTCGTCTGAGAATCAACCGCGTTGTCATATCGTATTTCCTCGTTTGCCAGTGGCAGAATTGTTGGTTTACGTGACGGATCAGTTAGCTGGCCGGGTTTTGGAGGAAACGGTTGACCTGAGAACGTCCGTCAATCGTTTTGAGAACGTAGTGCGTTCGGCAGTTGAATCGGGACAACATCCGGTAGTAGTGCTGGATGAAGCTCACCTGATGTCGGACCCACTGGCCCTGGAGACATTTCGTTTGTTATTGAATTTCCGGCATCATGATTGTTGCATGTTTACCCTGGTGCTGGTTGGTAACCGCCTGTTGCTGTCGACCTTGGAGGGTTCCTTGGAGCTGCAGGGACGCGTTGACAGTTGTTCCCTGTTACAGCCTTTGTCCATCGATGAGACGATTGGTTATATCCAGTTTCGTCTGGCAGCAGTGGGCGTTGATCAGCCGATTTTTGATTATGCTGCCCTGGAGGCGATCCATTATGGGGCCAGTGGCAATCCGCGTGTTATTAATCGCATCTGCGACCTGGCATTACTGATGGGCTACGCCCAGGAACGCCATGAAATCGGTGTTGAAGAAGTGCATGCCGTTGTCGAAGAGGCCATCGTTCCTATCGTTCCGTGAATATGTCTGACGAAGTTTCTACAGAACGGCCTGCTAAGGTTCCCTTTCCGTCTCCGGACGTGGTCGCGGGGCTGCTCTTGATCATGCTATTGGCTGCGATGCTAAGAGCGCAACACGTGGACGAACCACTCTGGCTGGATGAACTCCATACGGCCTGGGTGGTTGAAGACGGTGTCAGTGATGTTGCTGGGCGAGCCGCAGCGGGGAACCAGGGGCCCGTTTTTTACTATGCCCAGTGGCTTGTTAGTCAGACGGGTGAAAACAGCGTGTTTAGGTATCGTTGCTTGAGTCTCGTGGCTGGATTGCTACTGGTTCCCGTCGTGTTCCTGGTAGTTCGAGAGGCCTGTGGTAATGCCTGGGCCGGCTGGCTGGCGGCCCTGGTGGTGAGCGTGGATCGTTTTAGCGTGATCTTTTCATGCGAAGCACGCCCCTATGCATGGGTTCAATTGGTCACCGTGATCCACCTTCACCTGGGGTGGCAATACCAGCGGGGAGGTGCAGCAGTCATCCCTGGTCGACCCAACTGGGGACGCGTGGGTTGGATTGCTAGTGGAGCACTTTTGTTTCATCTGCATTACACAGCGGCCCTGATCCTGGTCGCCGAGGTCGTGGCCTGGGTGGTGTTGCAGGCGGCCGCTTTTCGTGCCGGAGCTGCAAGGTACACCATTAGAAAGCTGGATTTTCTGGTGCTGGTGTTGCTCTGCTCCCCTGCCCTGCCCCAACTTTTATCGATTAGTCAGCGTCGAGGAGCCTGGGCGGAATTTGTACCGATGCCCGGTGTTTTCGGTTTGCTAACCCTTTTGCCATTAATGGTCTACGTGGTATTTCCTTTCAGTGCCAGGCTGTGGACAACCTGGCGCGGCAGGAATCCTGCTCGTAACGCGGGAGATGCTGCCTGGTGGACACTGCTGGCTAGTGGTCTCATCATTCCGGTGTTGATTGCCTGGGCCAGTACGGTCAGCGGTGTGGCGGCACTTTACTGGCCTCGTTACTTGATCGGTTCTTCCACGATTGCGATTTTAATTGCCGCAGCACTGGTCAGCAGTTTACGGGGATCCAGGAGGCGTTGGGTCATCACGCTCTTGCTGTTAGTGACGGTTTTGTTGACCGAATCAGCGATCAGCTTCTCAGGAGTCCTGCCTGCAAAGATGAACTGGCCAGCATTCTTGCACCGTTCAGGTGTGGCGCCCCGGCAGGAGGACTGGCAGGCGTTGGTGTCCCATATCAATGAACGTGATCCGCGGGGACGCTGGCCTGTTTTCCTGGCTGCCGACTTGATCGAAGATCGTCAGTTAGGCAGTTCTCAAACAGCGGCGCGTGGGCGAGGGGTGGATCTCGAGGAGTATTGCCTGTTCCCGCTGCGGGGATGTTATCGATTGCGTGATTCCGTGCAGCCGATTCTTCCCCTGGCCAGTACGCCACCGTCGCTACCTGCTGAGTACCTGCCAGTTATTTCGGAGACCCATGGCGGTTGGTTTGTTGTGCGAGGAAATTCCGCGCGGGTCCTGGCGTGGCAGCAGGTTCTCAAGGATGCCTCGCTTCAGACGAGGCCTGAACAGGTGGTTCAGTTGCAGTGGTTTGGAGATCTGGCGTTGATCCGATTAGAACCGTTGAATCATTAGTTTCGACTAACGGTTGTTCGGAGTATTACCCAGTTGGGATTGAGCTTGATCCAGTTCTTTTCGACTGGATTTCAATTGCTCGATGATGCTTTGTAGTTTTTCAGCATCCTTGGTTTCAATCTTGAGTTGCTTGGTGGCTTCTTCCAGTTGCTTGATGGACCTGTCCAGTTCCTTGTGCGCCTTGCCCAGGGATTGCTTGGCCTGTTGGGGGATTAGCCCGGGGGGCAAGCGAAATCCCGGAATGGGAGGCAGTTGATTTTGTCCCGGGATCAGGGGAACGGCCTGTTGCAGATTGGGTAGCTGGATGTTGAACTTGGGCTGCTTCGTATACTTCTTGTAGAGTTTATGGGCCTCGGGATGCTTTTTCGATAGTTCGTCTACATCCTTGGCCTCATATTTCCTGGTCGTTTCTTTACCGTCCTTCTTTTCGGTGACTTCCAGCTTAATCCCGATGCCAGGTCCTTCCTTGATCGTGACCTTGAGGTCATTTTCAATGGCCTCGACTTCCTTGACGCCGTTGACCTGCTTGATGCGAATACGTTGGTTGCCAGCGACTCCAGCCTGGACACGGATCTGGATGGGACCACCAAGAACACGGATGCGTCCCGCGGGGGGAGCTTCTGCTTCAGGGGGTGCCGGTGGATTCAGGATCTGCTGGGCCTGGCGTGCTGCGCTGGCCTGGGTGCCAGCGGCAATGGTTTCCAGGGCGTTGCGTGCTGCCTGGCGAGTTTCCTGGTCATTGGATTCGAGATATTTTTTGAGAATATTGATGGCCCGCATCGTGACTTCACGCTGATTGCCCATGGCAGCTTCGGTCAATGGCGCAATTGCGGCTCGGCCGAATTCGGCAAGCTTGCGACTGGCCGTTTCGCGTTCATTGAATCGTCCGGACTTTAGCTGCTCAATGGTCTTGCCAATTTCAGCTGCTTGTTCCTGGTTTTCCGGGGCAGCTGCCAGCAGCGGTCGCGAGAATTCACTGTAGACCGAACTGAACGCGATGCAAAACGCGGCAATTGAGAGAGTTCGGAATCCGTGGGAGAATGCCTGTGATCGCATGGAAGTCACTCCGATTCGAATGAACGTTTCTGCACGAGTGCAGTTGAATGCCGATCCATGGCATGGATGAGGGTCTGTGAGGTTCGTAGCGAGGGGCCCTGACCTCACTAGGAATCGTAGCTTATTAAGATCTTAAGTGCATGGGGTGGAATTGATTTTGTCAAGTTTTTCCAGATATGCCGTCAGTAACGGCCTTGTCGGCGTTCTTTCGAGGGAAGAACTTCCAGGCAAGTGGTCCACCAGCCAGTCAAAATCGTTTCAATGAATTCATCCGGCAATCTTTCTTCTTTCATTTCGCGTGCTAATTGCTGGTGATCGTATTCAACGGGGATGAATTGAACCTGTAGGTCCTGGGCAGCGTGAGCTTCCAGTAACGTGTACCAGACCGCGGTGGTGCCATCGTTTTCCGGTCGTCCCAGCACGCCCACGTTGACAAACCAGCGAGGTCCGTCAAGTTGCCGTTGCCATTTAATGCCCGTGTGCGTGGTGGTGATAATATCGACTTCGCTCTGGCGAGCAAGATGCTCGAGGAAATGCGATGAGGTCGTGGATTCCCAGAGGAATTCATTGACACGTCGGGGGCTACCATGAGAGAGCAGGAGTTGGAAGGGTCCCAGGGACAGTTGTAACTGGTCGGGCAGATCTCGCAGGAAATCGCGATTTTTCCGGGAAGTATTCGCCAGGGTGTAATCGTAACTAACCTGGGCGTAATAGTTGTCTTCCGGATCAGTGTAACCGCACTGGCAGTCATCGAGGCCATGGCCAATAGAGTGATCGTAGTTACCCTGGATGCACTGGACCTGGTGTTTTTCCAACAGGGGGAAAATGCGATCTGGATAAGGGCCGAAACCTCCCAGGTCACCAAGGCAGTAAATAGCATCGACGCCACGCTGTGAGATGTCTCGGAGTGCAGCCTCGAGTGCCAGGTGGTTACTGTAGATTCCGCCGAGGCAGGCGATTCGTGAAATCATGGGGATCCGGGATCCGGGATTTTCCGGGTTGGGGTCGACGGGCTCGAAGGATTGGTGCAGATCGCTCCGTACTGGTAACAGGTGTAGCAGGCGCCATGGGTCAGCGTAAAGGGTTGATCGGCCTCCTCCAGGCTTTGACCCAGCAGTGAATCCGGGGCTTCGATCAGGATTGGGCAAACGTGAACCCCCCGGTCGGTCACGATGCGGCTGTGATGACACACGAACTGGTCAAGGTCATAGTCAGTCAGCATCTCGGCGGTGATGCGTTCCGTTTCCCGGTAGGCGTGCGTCCGTTGTTCTTCGGCGCCAATTTGCAAGGTCGGCAGCAGCTTGATGCGCGGTCGCTTGTAGCCGATGGCCTCCAGGGTTTTCGTGAAGGCTTCCAGGATCTCCAGGTCCTGTGAGTCCGGCCAGGTGCGTGTGGCCGTGATGATAGGAAGAAAGCCGAATTGGACGAGTTGCTGGATACCTTCAATGGCTCTCTGGAACGTGCCGTCGCCACGAATGGGATCATTGGTTTCGGGTGAGTAACCGTCGATGGAGACGCGGAATTCCAGTGAATAACGACTCTCGGCCTCCGCGTTTGCCAGTGTCGTGAGCCACGAGTCTTTCAGGACCGTGGCATTAGTTAGCACGGTCGCAGGACCGTAGTGGAGTGTAGTCGCCAGGATTGAGACCATCTCGGGATTCAGGAACGGTTCGCCACCGGTGAAGTAGTATTCCTTGACGCCCCGGGAGACGGACTGTTCGAGATATTCCTGGACCGTTGCGAGACTCAGGAAACCAAAGTTGTGGTTTTTAGGGCTGCAGCTTATGAAACAGTGGTGACAGGTCAGGTTGCAGACCGTCCCGGCGACCTGGAACCAGAGGTGGTCCAGGTGGTCCAGGTGTAGCACAGGTTTGCCGGAATGCTCCAGGTTGACTGTCACAAGAAAAGTCCTTGAATGGGTTGTGTCGGTCCGTGGTGCAGGATTTATGTTGTTAGGTTGTTGATGGTCTCGTAGAGATCCAGGTCATCACGTTCCCCGATTATGGTGAATAGTTGTTGCACCTGTTCCAGTCCCTGCCTGAAGAGGAAATGGGGGTTGCGACCGTAACTTTTGCTGCCCAGGATATAGAAATTAGGTTCGGGGTTTATGAGATTGTTTGGGCCACCCGATTCCTGTGCCAGGCAGTCTTGGGTTGCATTCTGCAACAGTGTGGCAGCCAGTTTCATGGGGCCGGATGTGGCATAGCATAGGTGTACGTGTAGTTCGCGAAAAATTTCGTCATCGGGGCGATATCCCACGTTGGCCACGATTCGATCGACAGCCAGTTGTGATCCTTGCGCCAGTGATGTGCCGTCCGTTGGTTCCAGGTCAACGCAGAAGCCCCCGCTTGCCTCTTCCAGGGAGATGGCCTCGACGCTCATTCCTCCTACGTGATGGACAATCAATCCCTCCGTTGCCAGTTGGTTGGCAGCCTGGATCAGTTGCGATCGTTCCGGGAGTGCATCGTCATTGATTTCCAGCAGAGGTCCGGAAGCGTCACTGGCGAGCTTGCGACGTGTTAACCAGGTGATCCGGGTCTGGGGCCAGCGTGCCTTGAGGTTGGCCAGTTGCGTGATGGTAGTGGCAGCAGAGTATCCTGCCCCGACGACAAGGGTATGTTGGTTGCCGTAGTGAGATTCATGGACACCGCTAAGATCCGGTATTTCGTAGGCGATTTGATCGCGGAGTTCGAATTCACCACGAGCTGCTGCTCCACCCGGTCCCAGCCAGTTAGGGTTTCCGTAGACGCCGGTCGTATCAATCACTACCTGGGCAGTGGCCGTTTGAGTTTGGCCATCCTGTCCTCGCAAGAGGATCCGGAAGGGTTGGTCAGCACGTGCCTCATGGCCTGGAGCATCAGTCTTCAGGCCACCGATCCGGGAGATGGCCAGCACCTCGGTATGGGGGTGAATATGCCCTCGCAGCAAGTCGCTCTTGGCCAGCGGTTGCAGGTAATGTTCGGCCCACTCGTTGCCGGTTAATAAGGCGGCTGGCTCGCAGGGCTGACGTTCGGGATCCTGTGCAGCAAGGGCAGCCAGCCCGAGGGGAGAACTGTTCATCTGGAAGGAAGTGAACATGCGCACGTGTCCCCATCGCCTGACCTGTTCCGCTACCTCTCCACGTTCGTAAACCTGCACGGCGTAACCCAGGTAGCGAGCGTAGAGAGCGGCTTCCAGTCCAACGGGGCCGCCACCCAGGATGGCAATGGTATGTTCCGATTTCTTTGACATGTGGCTATCCGCGTCCTACTCGAAAGGCTGTTACTTCGATTTCCGGTTCCAGGCCGCGGATCAATTGTCCCATGACAACGGCAGTACCCGTCGAGAGATGAAGGCCGCTCCGAAAATGACCGGTTGCCACGAAGGCGTCTGTTAGTCCTGGGATTGGACCCAGGTAGGGAAATCCATCGAAGGTGCCGGGGCGTAATCCTGCCCACGATCGCTCGATCTCAACCGATTGAAGTTCGGGGAGCAGGCTTTCGGCAAGTGACTTGAGTTCTTTCAGTACTTGTTCCGTGGTGGACTTGTCAAACCCAACTTCTTCCTGGCAGGAACCGACCAGCAGGTGGCCATCTTTTCGTGGGACAATGTATCTTGGCCCTTCGTTGACGATATGTTTCAGCGGCCGCTGCGGACAACGGTAAAGAATCATTTGGCCGCGAACTGGAATGATTCCATTAGCGATATTCAGTTGATCCAGTAACTGTCCCGACCAGGCGCCTGCCGTAATACAGTAAGTACCTGCCTGGATGGCGCCCGCTGACGTCTGAACACTTTCAATCCGATTACCTCGAATATTAAACTCCTGGGCACGGACCTCTTCCGATAACTGGACACCCCGTTTTCGGCAAGCCGCCGCCAGGGCCTTGAGATGGTCCGGGTTACGGCACTGGGATTCGGATGGCACAAGATAAGCTGCCTTGATGGCTCCCGAGGCAGCGGTTTGGGCCAACGCTGGTTCCTGGTTAACAAGTTCTTCAGCGGAGAGGGAGATTACCTCGATCTGATCGTCTCGGAGCCAGGTCGCAAATGCATGCAGAGCGGCTGCTGCGCCCGCATGCCGCGCGAGGTAGACACCGCCACAAGTGAGGTAGCCGTTGTCGATACCGGTTTCTTCCAACAGTTGGCGAGACCATTGCGCATGCAATGGATGGCTGAGGCCGCGCAAGCGATCGATCGGATCAACCGCGGTTTCCAGGTTCGCCGGGGGCAGGATACCGGCTCCTGCCCAGGACGCTTCCTGGCCCAGTTGGGATTGGTCGATGACTTGCACCTGTACTCCGTGACAGGCCAGTTCATAGGCAATCGATAAGCCAACCACTCCTCCTCCCAGGATTAAACAGTCGTGCATGGTTGATCTTTCTACGAACGATCTGAATGGTCGTGGGGCTGAAAGGCTTTTAGAACTTCGGTGACGAGTTGCACGAGTGCTGGTGGCCAGGATTGTCCGTGGTCCGGTTGTGTTAGTTCCGCTTCGAGGCTGATGAGGTCTTTAAGTTGATCGATATCATACCATTCAGTAAGAACCGCGTAACGAATACCCAGGGAATTGAGCTTGTTGCTGGTCTGTTCAAAGACCTGTCCGGATCCCCAGTCGATGTCGTCGAAAATACCGGGGACAGGCCGTGAACAGCCAATCAGATAGTAACCGCCATCGCGTGCTGGGCCGATTACAACGTCATGTTGTTGCAATTTGTTGAAGGCAGTTTCCACGATGCAGGGTGATAACGTGGGGCTGTCGGAACCGATCAGTACAACCTGTTGCTGCTTGGACTGGAAGGCTTCCGTGAAATAGGACTGCATGCGTGTTCCCAGGTTTCCGGCGGTTTGAGGAGCCAATGTCCAGGAGTTTCCTGTCAGTTCTTCAAATTCAGGTCGTCGTTCGTGAGGCCAGTAGGAAAGCACGCGTTCAGCCTGGAAAGAGTGAAACGTCTGTAACGTGGTTTTCAGGAATTCGTGATGCAACTGGGCAGCTGCTTGGTCACCAATTGCCTTCGCGAGCCGTGTCTTGACCAGACCGGGTTCCCAGTACTTGGCGAACAAGCCGAGTTGTCTCACGTTTGATTCTCCAGCAGGCGACGCAGCAGCACGGGATTGACTTCTCCACGAAATCGTTCTTTTCCGCTAATCCAGACGACAGGGACGAGCAGGTTGTATTTTTCCAATAGAGTGGGGTCGTTATCGATATCGACAGATCGGACGCTTAACCCGTGTTGTTCCAGTGTTGTTTTAGCGACATCGCACAGGCAACATTCCTTGCGTGTGTAGAGGATTGCTTCCGGTTGCGATTCAAGAGTCATGGTAGCTGTGGGGTGCAATGTTAAACAATGTTTCACGTCTGGAAGGGATTGTGTCGTTCATTCGAGGGACCGTCAATCGGGCGGTACCCGGTCCCCTGTTGTAACGATCTTTATCGTGGTCCCGTGTGGATTTCCCTCCCACCGATTTAATGGATTAGTTGCACTTTTTATGCTAGGATTAGCCTGTGTGTGAAGTTTCTGGATAGAGCAGCGACTCCGCTTTAAGAAGTCTGTTGGATAGTGGTTTGGCCATGGTTGAACTGAGTGTCAAAAAGTTTTTTGAGCTAGTGCAGCAAAGCAAGTTGGTTGATGAAATCGATCTTGCGAAGGCGATGACTGCTTACAAGCGCAAACATGGCAAGCTTCCTGATACTCCGCAGGAACTTGCAGAAGAGTTGATCCAGTTGGAACTGCTCACCCAATGGCACTGCGACAAGCTTTTGATTGGTAAGTACAAGGGGTTCTTCCTGGGAAGATATAAACTGCTGCGGCATCTGGGTGCCGGGGGCATGAGCAGCGTTTACCTGGCGGAACATAACCTGATGCGGCAGATGCGTGCAATCAAGGTGCTGCCGCGTTCGCGAGTCAATGATTCTTCTTACCTGGACCGCTTTCATCTCGAGGCGCAGGCGACTGCTGCCCTGGATCATCCGAATATCGTGCGTGCCTACGATGTCGATAACGATGGAGATACGCATTACCTCGTCATGGAGTACGTGACGGGTGCTGACTTGCAAACCATTGTTAAGGAAAAGGGGCCACTGGATTTCAAACAGGCTGCGGGTTATATCGCCCAGGCAGCACATGGACTGGACTACGTACACAGGGAAGGCCTGATCCATCGGGATATTAAGCCAGCGAACTTGTTGGTCGACGAGGATGATATTGTCAAAGTGCTGGAGCTTGGCCTGGCGCTGCTTTCCGATGATGCGAAGATGGCTTCCGTGACATTGACTCACAATGAAAATATTCTCGGCACCGCGGATTACCTGGCACCGGAACAGGCAGTCAACAGCCATGACGTGGACTCGCGAGTTGATATCTATGGACT
>PVBE012288398.1_pt1 | contig 14934 bp, 14 predicted proteins | sample 1631181 | NCBI WGS metagenome assembly PVBE01 (sample SAMN08397723, study PRJNA350692) | Marine metagenome, whole genome shotgun sequencing project. | isolation source: water | place: Pacific Ocean | collected 2012-04 | reverse complement strand
TGTGGACAATCTCGGCGAGCGTACCCGGACGCCGTCGGTCCGTCTGGTCAGCGCCGATGGGGTTCAGATCTCCCGTTTCGGCGACGCCTACGCCACCCCGGTCCACGTGGCGGAGCTGCCCGACCACGTCCGCTTCGCCGTGCTCGCCACCGAGGACCGGCGTTTTTACAGCCATTTCGGTCTCGACGTCATCGCTCTGGCCCGCGCCACCCTGGCCAACCTTAAGGCCGGGCGCGTGGTCCAGGGCGCCAGCACCCTGACCCAGCAGATCGCCAAGAACGTCTTCCTCACCCCCGAGCGCAGCTTAAAGCGCAAGATCCAGGAATTGTTGCTGGCGTTCTGGCTCGAACACACCTTTACCAAGGACCAGTTGCTCTCGATCTATCTCAACCGGATCTATCTCGGGTCCGGCACCTATGGGGTCGGAGCGGCGTCCAAGCGCTATTTCGGAAAGCCGGCGGCGAAACTCACCTTGGGCGAAGCGGCGATGATCGCCGGCCTGCTCAAGGCGCCGTCGCGCTACGCCCCGACCCGCGATCTGGAGCGCGCCCAGGCCCGCGCCCGCCAGGTCCTCGGGTTCATGGTCGATGCCGGCTATATCGGGGCTGCCGAGGCCGAGGCGGCGTCGCGGTTGCCCTTCACCATTCGCCGCCGATTGACCACCAGCCGGGGTGTGCGATATTTCGCCGACTGGGTGTTCGACCGGGTGTCCGACTACACCGGCCCCGGCGCCGCCGACATCACCGTGGTGACGACCCTGGATTTGCGCACGCAGAAGGCCGCCGAGGCGGCGGTGGAATGGGCCCTGGCCGGCGAGGGCGCCGAGCGTCAGGCGACCCAGGCCGCTCTGGTGGCGCTAGCGCCCGACGGCGCCGTGCGCGCCATGGTCGGCGGGCGCGATTACCGCCACAGCCAGTTCAACCGGGCGACCCAGGCTCGGCGCCAACCGGGCTCGGCGTTCAAGCCCTTCGTCTATCTGGCGGCCCTGGAAGCCGGCATGAAGCCCGGCGATATGATCAACGACGCGCCCCTGACCATCGACGGTTGGAGCCCGCGCAATTACGACGGCAAATACGCCGGCCCGGTGACTCTGAAGGAAGCCCTGGTGCGCTCCCTCAATACGGTGGCGGTGCGCATTGCCGAGCGGGTCGGCCGTGACAAGGTGGTCGATGTCGCCCGCCGCCTCGGCGTCTCGTCGCCGCTTCGGGCCGACGCCAGCCTGGCGCTTGGCGCGTCGGAGGCCACTCTGCTGGAAACCACCCAGGCCTACACCGCCCTGGCCAATGGCGGCCAAGGGGTCTGGACCCACGGAATCGCCGAAATCCACGGCGTCGGCGGCACCGTGCTCTACCGCCGGACCGGCACCGGCCTCGGCCGGGTGGTCGAGCCCCAACATCTCGGGCCCCTGGTCGACATGATGAGCGCTGTCATCGACCATGGCACCGGCCGCACCGCCAGAGTGCCGTGGCCCAGCGCCGGCAAGACCGGCACCAGCCAAGGATGGCGCGACGCCTGGTTCATCGCCTTTAACCGCGAGCTCACCGCCGGGGTGTGGATCGGCAACGACAACGGCGCGCCTATGAAATGGGTCTCCGGCGGCGGCCTGCCGGCCCAACTCTGGGCCCGCTTTATGCGCGCCGCCCTGGCCGGTGTCGCGCCCCGGCCGCTTTTGACCGGGCCGGCCAAGTAATCTTACTTCACCGACGCCAGAGGCCAGTCGACGATGTGGTCTTCTTCATGGCCGGCGCGATGCGCCGTTACCACCCGGTCGCGCACGGAAACCCCGGCTTGATGGACCGTGTCCGGGTTGCCGGACACCAGGGGATGCCACCAGGCCAGATCGCGGCCCTCGCTGATCATGCGATAGGCGCAGCTCGACGGTAGCCAGGCGTTTTCTCGCACCGCCTCGGGGGTCAACTCCAGGCAATCGGAGACCAGGGCATGGCGTGTCGGATATTCGGAACAGCGGCAGGTCCCCAGATCGAGCAGGCGGCAGGCGATGTTGGTGTAGTCGACCTGGCCGGTGTCGATGTCTTCGAGCTTGTGCAGGCAGCAGCGGCCACAGCCGTCGCACAGGGATTCCCATTCGTCGATGGACATGTCATCGAGGCTCTTGGTCTTCCAGAACGGTCTCTCGTCAGATTTTTGTTTGCCAGTCATGGTGCCCGGTCCACCAGATGGGCGAAGGAACCGAACACCGAACCCGCCACCGCGCCCAAGGGGTCGAGCGCCCGGCTACGGGCATCGGCGCCCTCGAACAGGGGCGTCGTGGCGTGGTTGTCGGTGATGCTGGCGTAATGGAACTCGTGGCCACGAAAGCCCATACCCGCCTGGCCTAGCGGCCCGTCAACCGCCAGGGTAAGCCGGCGGTAGCCGAGATGGAGCCGGGGCGCGGCAAAGGATGTGGCGTGAGGTAGCAGCCCGGCCATGGGGTGGCCGATACCGTCGCTGTCGGTCAGGGTTTGACCCAGTACCATGAAGCCGCCGCATTCGCCGTAGACCTGGGCGCCCCGTCCGGCGGCGTCCCGCAGACCGGTCATGAAAGCGCCGTTGGCGGCCAAGTGCGCGGCGTGAATCTCGGGATAGCCGCCCGGCAGATAGACCGCATCTGCACTGCCGTCCGGGGCTTCGTCGGCCAGAGGTGAAAAGAAACTGATGTCCGCTCCGGCACGGCGCCAACCGTCGAGCAGCCAGGGATAGCAAAAGGCGAAGGCGGTATCGCGGGCCACCGCGATGCGCTGGCCGAGCGGCGGGACGGGCACGGTGTCCGAACCTTCATGCATCAGCGTTGTTGGTTTGGCGAGGCCCTGTAACACCGCTACATCCACATGCTCGGCGATGGTGTCGGCGGCATCGTCCATCAACCGCTCCAGGTTCTCTTGTTCACCCGCCTGGACCAGCCCCAGGTGGCGCTCGCCGGTGGCCAGACGGTTCCCACGGGGAATGCAGCCCAGCACCGGCACCTCCAGGGCGGCGCAGGCATCGCGCAACAACTCACCGTGGCTGGTGCCGCCAACCCGGTTGAACAGTACCCCGGCGATGGGTACGTCGTGGCGGTGGCTGGCGAAGCCGCGCACCGCCGCCGCCGCCGAGGCCGCCTGACCACGCACATCGACCACCAGCACCACCGGCCAGCCGGTCATGGCGGCCAGGTCGGCGGTCGAGCCGGTGCCATCCGTGGCGCCGTCGAACAGGCCCATGACGCCCTCGCCGATAATCAGCTCGGCGTCGTCGCCGAGGTCCGTGGCCAGGGCGGCAATGGTCTCGCCGCGCATGGCCCAGCAATCCAGATTGGCGCAATCGCGCCCGGCGGCGGCGGCGAGGAAGGCGGCGTCGATATAGTCGGGACCGGTCTTGAAGGTTGCCATGGCCACGCCTTGCCGTTGGAAATGGCGCAGTATGCCGGCGGTTAGCATAGTCTTGCCGCTGCCCGAAGCGGTCGCGGCGACGATGAATCCCGGTGGAGTTGGCCCTCTGGTCATGGGGAGAAGATAACCGCAAAAACCAATCCGCGCCTACCCGATCCATGGCCGCTTGGAGTACCATTACGACCATGAGCCGCAAGCCAGACAAACCCCTGCGCAAGGGATGGACCACCGGCGCCTGCGCCACGGCGGCGGTGCGCGCGGCCTATGAGGCACTGCTCACCGGCGCGTTTTCCGATCCGGTGTCGATCACCCTGCCCAAAGGTGAACAACCGAGCTTCGCCCTGGTCCACTCGGACCTGGGCGACAACCATGCCGAGGCGGCGGTGGTCAAGGATGCCGGCGACGACCCGGACGTCACCCACGGCGCCACGGTCATGGCGCGGGTCGCCCTGGCGCTAGCCGGTACGGGCGTGGTGTTTCGCGCCGGCGAGGGCGTCGGAACGGTGACTCTCCCCGGCCTGCCGGTGGCGGTCGGTGAGCCGGCCATCAATTCGGCGCCCCGGGCCATGATGATTGCCGAAATCGAGGCCCTTGCCGCCGCCTATGGCGCGCCCGGCGATGTGGGGATCACCATCTCCATCGCCGGCGGCGCAACGCTAGCGGCGAAAACCTGGAACCCGCGCCTCGGGATTATCGGCGGCCTCTCCATCCTCGGTACCACCGGCGTGGTCATCCCTTATTCCTGCTCGGCCTGGATTCACTCGATCCACAGCGGTATCGACGTGGCCCAGGCCACCGGCCGCGACCATGTGGCCGGGGCTACCGGCAAGACCTCCGAGGCGGCGGTCCAGGCCCTGTACGGGCTCGATGATACGGCGCTGCTCGACATGGGCGATTTCGCCGGCGGCATGCTCAAGTACCTGCGCCGCAACCCGGTGCCCCGGCTCACCATCGCCGGCGGCTTCGGCAAGCTGACCAAGCTCGCCCAGGGCGCCCTCGATCTTCATTCAAGCCGCAGCCAGGTGGACTTCGGCCGCCTCGCTGAAGCCCTGGCCGATCTCGGCGCGGCGCCTGACGTGGTGGCGCGCGCGCAGGACGCCAATACCGCCATGGAGGTTCTCGGACTGGCGACAGATCTGCCCATCGCCGAGGTGATCGCGCGCCAGGCCCGGGAAGTGGCGTTGGCGACCCTGGCCGGAGACATCGCTGTCGACGTGGTGGTGTTCGATCGCCAGGGCAAGCTCATCGGCCATGCCGGACCGTAAGCTGCTCATTCTCGGCGGCACCGCCGAGGCGCGCGGCCTGGCCCGTACGGCGGTTGCCCGTTTTGGCGAGAGGCTTGAGGTCGTCACCTCCCTGGCCGGGCGCACCCGCAATCCGGCGGCGCTTTCCGGCCGCGTCCGGGTCGGCGGTTTCGGCGGCGTGGCCGGCCTCGCCGACTATCTCAGCGCCGAGGCCATTGCCATGGTCATCGACGCCACCCATCCCTTCGCCACGGTCATCTCGGATCATGCCCGCCAAGCCTGTGAAAGGGCCGGCGTGCCGCGCCTCGCCTTGTTGCGCCCGCGCTGGCGGCGTCAGACTGGCGACCACTGGATTGAGGTTGATGACGTGGTGAGCGCGGTAGCAGCGCTGGCCGACCACGGCGGGCGCGCATTCATCACTGTTGGGGTCAAGGACTTGGACGCCTTCGCTGGCGTCCACGGTGTTATACGTCTGGTTGATAGGCCTGTCGCGCCACCGGTTGAATTCGAAATCCTGACAGGGCGCGGCCCCTTCACGGTTGGCGGCGAGACCCGCCTACTCAGAGATCATGGTATCGACGTGATAGTCAGCAAGGCCAGCGGCGGGGCCGCCACCCGCGCCAAGATCACCGCCGCCCGCAAGCTAGGCATCCCGGTCATCATGGTCCGCCGCCCGCCCAATCTTCCCGGCCCCCGCACCAGCCGCCGCACCGTCGCTTTGGACTGGATTGCTGAGCGGCTATAGTAAGATTTTTCACCACCAAGGCACAAAGACATAAAGGAAGAAAAGAATTCTTGGCGCGAAGCGCCCTAAAGATTCTTCATCTTACTTCTTGGTGTCTTTGTGACTTGGTGGTGAATCAACTCCTAGGCCGCAGCACGTGATGATGTGTCGGGTCGTAGAGCTTGCTGTCGGGGAAGTCGGTCTCGCCGAGCACCCGGCCGACCATGATCAGCGCGGTACGGGTCAGGCTCGCCGCCTTGACCTGGGCGCGAATGTCGTCGAGGCGCCCACGGATGATCTGCTGGTCGGGCCAGCTTGCCCGGTAGACCACGGCGGCGGGGCAATCGGCGCCGTAATGGGGTGTCAGTTCGCGCACCACTCGGGCTAGATTATTGACCGACAGGTGAATGGCCAGGGTCGCGCCGGTGGCGCCGAAGGCGGCCAGGGTCTCGCCTGACGGCATGTCCGTACTACGCACCGCCGTGCGAGTTAGCACCACGCTCTGGCTCACGTTAGGCAGGGTCAACTCGTGGCCCAGGGCGGCAGCGGCGGCGGCGAAGGCGGGCACGCCGGGGGTGATGTCGTAGGCGATGGCGAGGCCGTCGAGGCGGCGCATCTGCTCGGCGATAGCGCCATAAAGCGACGGCTCACCGGAATGGACCCGCGCCACGTCATGGCCGGCGGCCTCGGCGGCTTCGATCTCGGCGATGATCTCATCCAGGTTAAGCGGCGCCGTGTCGATGACCCGGGCGTCCTCCGGGGCCTCGGCGACGACCGCTTCGGGCACCAGGGAACCGGCATAGAGCACCACCGGACTTTGGCGAATGAGATTGAGGCCCCGCACCGTAATCAGGTCCGGCGCTCCGGGCCCGGCGCCGATGAAATGCACGGTCATGTCTGTTGTCCCTTGGGCTCATAGCCGCGCGGCGTATAGACCCAACCGCCGACCCGCCGGGTCTGGCTCGAGCCGACGATGACCACGGTCAGCATGTCGACATCGTCCACCTGCAAGGCGGCGAGGTCGACGTTGCGCACGGTTTCACCCTCGCGCCCGAGATTGCGCGCCAACACCACCGGTGTATCGCCGGGACGATGGCCAAGCAAAATGTCGCGGGCCCGTGGCAGAGCCTCGCGGCGGCGCTTGGAAACCGGGTTATAGAGGGCGACCACGAAGTCGCCTCTGGCTGCTGCTTCCAGGCGGTTTTCGATAGCCTCCCAGGGGGTCAGCAGATCGGACAGCGAAATAGCACAGAAATCATGGCCCAGCGGCGCACCGGCTCGGGCGGCGGCGGCCTGCAAGGCGGAAATACCCGGCGTTACGGTGATTCCGATGCGCCGCCAAGCGTCGTTACCGCCTCGGTCGAGCAATTCGAACACCAGGGTGGCCATGGCGTAGATGCCGGCGTCGCCGGACGATACCAGGGCCACATCGCGGCCCTCGGCGGCTAGATCGAGGGCGGCGCGGACCCGCACTTCCTCGTCGCCCAAGGGAAAATCGTGGCGGGTCTTGCCGCTCGCCAGGGGCCCGAGCAGGTCGAGATAAAGGCTGTAGCCGACCAGGTCGCTGGCCTCGGACACCAGGCGGTTGGCTTCGGGACTGCGCCAGCCGTCGCTGCCGGGACCGATGCCGACCACGGCGAGATGGCCGCGCCCCCGGCCTACCGAACCAGGATCGACGATTGCCGGGCTCTGGGCCACGGCGCAGGTCGCCTGTGCCGAGCGGGTCTTACCGACAATAAGCCGCGCCTGGGGTCCGGCGGCGGCCAGGGCGGCGGCCTCGGCCACCCCATGACAGCCGACCGCAGCGAACACCGTCTCCGACGGGTTGGCGAGACGCGGAGTTTCGGCTTCGAGTGTCGCGGCGTCAAAGAACCGCGGGGCGACGCCGAGTTCGTTGCCGAGGGCCAACACTGCCGCCTCGTCGGCCTTGAGGTCGAGAGAGGTGACACAGGCCACGGCGTCGGGCGCCAGACCGTGGGCCGCCAGGGAGGCGCGTACCAGGGCGATGAGTTCATCGGCCTCGACGCCGCGCTCGCAACCAACGCCGAGGGCGAGGACGGCGGGATGAATGACCAACTCGTTATCGTCGCCCGTCGCTGCTCTGGCGGTCAACGTCACGGTCAGGGGTGCTTCATTGCTGAACACCGCGCCGCTATTGGTCAACCAGCCGGGGTCGCCGGCTTCAACGGCAAGACTCACAGGTTCGCGGGCCAGCAATGCCGCCATGACAGGCTTAGCGGATGACGGGTTGGCCACACGCCAGCCGGGCGGCGGCGCGTCCAGGGCGAGGCCGAGGGCGATATCGCCGGCGGTGGTGGTCGCCGCCGTTCCGCCCAGGGCTTCGGCGACGGCCCGCGCAAGATCGTTGGCCCCGTGATGACCACCGAGCAGGGGCACGGCGCTGCTGCCGTCGACGGCCACGGCGATGACCGACGGCTCAGCTTGTTTATCTTTAAGCAGCGGCGCCACGGCGCGAATGAGAATGCCGGCGGCGCAGATCCCGACGATGCCGGTGCCGGCCTCGAACAGGCCGCGAAGATGCTCGGCGGTATCCGAGAAGGTAACCTCGGCGTCGCCCATACGGCCATGGAGGCGCGCATGGGGCAGGACTTCGGCCAGGGTCCGGGCGGTGGCCAGCCCGGCGGGGTTGAGGCAGACGACGGCGGTCTCCATCAGCGCCACGCCTCGCCGCGCTTGTGGACCACCACCATGGAGAAATAGGGCGCCTTGGAGCCGGCTTCGGCTAGGGGGGCGATACGCTGGTTGGCCATGGTGGCGTACTCGATGTAGTGAGCCTTGCCGGTAATGCCGAGGTCGTCGAGAACCCGGCGAACCTTATTCAGATGACGCCCAACCTTGATGATTACCGCCGCGTCGGCGCCGTCGAGGCGGGCGCGAAGGCTGTCTTCCGGCAGGGTCGCCGGCGCCACCAGAAAGGTGTCGTCGCGCGATACGATGGGCGCGCCCAGGGCCGCCGGTCCGGCCAGCAGGGAACTCACGCCGGGCACCACCTCGACCCGGTGCTCACCAGCCAATCGGCCGAACAGGTACATGAACGAGCCATAGAAAAACGGATCGCCCTCGCACAGGGCGGCCACATCGCGGCCGGCCTTTAGATGATCGGCAACCTCGACCGCGCCCTGGTCGTAGGCTGCTTCGATGGGTCCATGGCCGCCGTCAAGAGGCATGGCGATGGCGATTTCGGTCTGCTCGCCTGTCAGGTGGGGTGCCGCGATGGTTCGCGCCATGCTCTGGCCAACGCTCGGCGCGGGATAGGCGATGACCGAACAGGAAATCAAAATACGTAATGCTTTCAAGGTGATAAGTTCAGGATCGCCGGGTCCGACACCAATGCCATAGAGGGTGCCGGTCATTTCGTTACGGCCCACTGGGTGACCGGGGCGAGGGAATGCCAGCCCGACATGGTGCCCAGGGGCTTGGTCCGCGAGATGGCGATTCGGGTCAGTGTTCCGCCGACTTTTTCATGCCATGAATTCAAGGCGGCCTCGCCTTCTACGGTAACCGCGTTAACCACCATTCGCCCACCGGGACGGAGCACATCCCAACAGGTCTCAATCAGGCCATCCACGGAGACGCCGCCGCCGATAAATACCGCATCCGGACTATCGAGGTCGGCGAGCGCAACGGGGGCGTCGCCGGTAACAATCTCTAGTTCCGGTGTACCGAGCGCCGTGGCATTGCGGGCGATCACATCGGCTCGTTTCGGGTCGCGCTCAATGGCCACCGCCGTGGCGCCCTTGGCGGCGCGCAGCCATTCGATAGCGACCGAGCCGCAGCCAGCGCCCACGTCCCACAGGCGTTGGCCGGGCAGGGGGGCGAGGGCGGCAAGGGTGACCGCGCGAACCTCGTGCTTGGTCAACTGGCCGTCGTTCTCGAAGGCGTTGTCGGGCAGACCGGGACTACGCGAACGGATAACCGTATCGGGTCCGGCGCGGCACTCGATGGCCAGGGTGTTGAGATCGGCCATGGTCTGGTGGGGCCAGTCCTCGGCGATGTCCTCGACCCGGTTCTCGGTCGTGCCGCCCATATGTTCGAGCACGGTGATCAGGCTCTCCCCGTAGTCCATCGAGCACAGAATCCGGGCGACCTGGGCCGGGGTCTGGCCGTCGCTGGTCATGGCCAGCAGGCGTGCGTCGGGGGCCACATGGAGCCGCAGCAAATCGAGGGACCGGCCATGAATGGTCACGGTCTCCACATCGCCGAGCGGCCAGCCCATGCGGGCGGCGGCGAGGCTGAAGGCCGATGGCGCCGGAATAATGGTGCGCTCGTCATGGGGCACCAGCCCGGCCAGCCGGGCACCGATGCCGAACCATAGGGGGTCGCCGGTGGCCAGTACACAGACCCGCTGGCCGCGCCGGGCCACCACCGCCTTGGTGCCGGCCGCCATGGGCGGCACCCAAGGCAGACGCTCGGCCGGGTGATCGTCGGCGATCATGGCGAGATGGCGGGCGCCGCCGACCAGCACTTCCGCCTGATCCACAAGAACCCGGGCGGCGGGGGTGATGCCGTCGAGCCCGTCTTCGCCGATGCCGACAATGGAAAGCCAGCGGGTCATGACAGGTTTCCTCCCGCAAGTGGCGATGCCAGGGCGTTGACCGCCGCCGCCGCCAGGGCGCTGCCGCCCCGGCGCCCGGTCAGGGCCATGTAGGGGACGCCGTAACCGCCGTCGATCAGCGCCTGCTTGGATTCGGCGGCGCCGACAAAGCCCACGGGCATGGCGATGATGAGCGCCGGCCGCGGGGCGTCGTCTTCGAGCCGCTCAAGCAGACGATAGAGCGCCGTCGGCGCATTACCGATGGCCACGATAGCGCCATCCAGATCATCGTCCCACAGGTCCACCGCCGCCGCCGACCGGGTCATGCCCTGGCGCTTGGCGGCTTCGGCGACCCCGGCGTAATTGAGGGTGCATTCAACCCGGTTGCCCTGGGGCAGGGCGGCGCGAATGACGCCGTGGGCGACCATTTCGGTGTCGCACAGTATGGCTGCGCGGTTGGCCAGGGCGGCGCCGCCGGCCGTGCCGGCGCCAAGCGAAGCGCGGAGGTCCGCCACCACCGAGGGTTCGCCGCAGGCATGGACCAGACGCAGCGCGACCTCGCGCATGTCGTCGGCGACGGCGCCCAGGTCGGTCTCGGCCAGGGCGATCTTCCGCGAGCGCCGATAGATCGCCGCCGGTTCGCGCACATAATCGAAATGACTCACGGTGGGTGCCTCAGCCGTCGTCGCCATGGTGCCTGTGACTGTGCTCATGATGATGATGGTCATCGTCGGTGCCGATGCCCTCCACATGGTGATGGTGGCTTTCCTGGACCGCGCCGACCTGATCCTCGAAGCCGATCATCTGCTCGCGGTATTTGCACAGTTGGCAGTTCATCAGATTTTGCCCGTCTATAATTTCCTGGATGCGGTCCACGAAGGTCTCGAACACCATGGGGTGGTCGTTGAGGTAGCCGGCCTTGACGAACTCCACATCCGGATTGCGCGCCGCCGCCTCGTCGGCGTGCTGATAGATGCGTTTGACCAGCACCCCGGTGAACAGGAAATAGGGAAACACGATGATGCGTTTGAAGCCGAGCTTGCTGACCCGATCGAAGCCGGTGGTGGTGAGCGGGAAGGTGACGCCGGAATAGCACACTTCGGCCCAGGCGAAACCCATGCCTTCCCACAGCAGCCGCGCCACCTTGGCGACGTTGGAATTGGCGTCCGGGTCCGAGGCGCCGCGACCAACCACTATCAGGCATGTCTCGTCGCGGCCAATGTGGTCTCGTTTGACGGCATTGGCTTCGGCCTCCGCCGCCTCGATGCGGTCGCGGGCGGCGCGCAGTAGCTTGAGATCGACCGCCAGATCGCGGCCGTAGTCGACCTGCACGCCCGGGTTCTCGGCGCCATAGCGGTTGAGCACCGAAGGGATGTCGTTCTTGGCATGGGCGGCGGCGAACAGCATGCCCGGCACTGCCAGGATACGCTTGGCGCCACCGTCGCGCAGGGAATCCAGGCCGTCGCGGATAATCGGCGTGGCGAATTCGAGGAAGCCGTGGGTGGTCGGATATTGCGGCAGCCGTTGGGCGAGGCCGGCGGCGATCCGCTCGAACTCGCGAATGGCGTCGCCATCGCGGCTGCCGTGGCCGCAAATCATGACGGCGGTCTTACTCATGGTTCTGAACTCCTGAATCGATACGATGGTTGAGGGGGATGGGATTGACGGGGATGGCGCCTCTCTCCATGCTCGCGCCATGCTTAATCACGATGTTATTGCCGCCGGGCCTGGCCCATTTGTTCTGCTTCTCGCGGCTCTGGCTCTTGACGCCTACATCGGCGACCCGCCGCTTCTCTACCGGGTGATCCCCCATCCGGTGGCGCTCATGGGGCGCTTGATAAACTGGTGCGATGGCAAGCTTAACCGCGACGACCGGGGTGAGAGGACGCGGCGCCTGCGCGGCGTGTTGGTGGCTTTGGCATTGATTGGTCTGGCGGCGAGTACGGGCTGGCTTGTTCATCGGCTCACCGTGGCCATATCCTTCGGCTGGCTTGTGGAACTGGTGGTCATGATGACCCTGATTGCCCAGCGCAGCCTGTACCGCCATGTGAAGGCCGTGGCCGTGGCCCTCGAGGAAGGCGGTCTGGCGGCGGGGCGCGACGCGGTCGCCCATGTGGTCGGCCGCAACCCGGCCTATCTCGACGAATACGGCGTCGCCCGGGGCGCCATCGAAAGCTGTGCCGAGAACCTCTCCGACGGGGTCTTGGCACCGGTGTTCTGGTATCTGCTGTTGGGGCTTCCCGGCCTGCTCGCCTACAAAATGCTCAACACCATGGACAGCATGATCGGCCACGTGACGCCGCGTCATAAGGCGTTCGGCTGGGCCACGGCCAAGATCGACACCGTGGCCAACTATGTGCCGGCGCGGCTGACTGGTCTGATTGTCGCCGTGGTCGCCATCGGCGCGCCGGAAGCCAGCCCTCTGGCGGCGCTCAAGGCTATGTTCCGCGACGCCGCCACGCACCGCTCGGTCAATGCCGGCTGGCCCGAGGCGGCGGTGGCTGGGGCGCTCGGCATCGCCATTGCCGGGCCGCGCCGCTACGGCGAGAGGGTGGTCAAGGACGCCTGGATGGGTGATGGCCGGGCGCGCTGCACGCCGCGCGACATCCACCGGTCCTTGCATCTGATGATCGGCGCTTGTCTCATTGCCTTCGCGATCATCGCGATGTTCGCCGCGGCGCCATACGTCTAGCTCACGGACCATCGGCGATCTCCCATAGACGATCGAGGTCGAGGCAGGAGTCAAGCCCGCTGGCGATGGCGTCGAGGGCCTGATCGACCTGATGATCAAAGGCCACACCACTGGCCCCACGATCGGCCAGGCGGGCGAGGAAGCCATGGCGAAAGCCGTCGTCGGCGAACAGGCCGTGGAGATAACAGCCCAGCACCCGGCCGTCGGCCGAGCGGGCGCCGTCGTCACGGTCGCCGAAATCGACCATGGGCCGCGCCCGGTCCGGGCCGGTGGTGACACCCATGTGCATCTCGTAGCCATGGAGCGCTGCGCCGCTGGCGACCTCGGTGCCAGCCACGGTGGCCAAGTGTTTCTCGGGTGCCAGAGCGGTTTCGATATCCAGCAGGCCGAGGCCCGGGGCTTCCCCGGCCGGTCCTTCAATGCCCTGGGGATCGCTGATCCGGGCGCCGAGCATCTGATAGCCGCCACACAGGCCGAGCACCCAGCCGCCGCGCCGCACATGGGCCTGGATGTCGATGTCCCAGCCCTCGGCGCGCAGGACGGCGAGATCGCCCAGTGTCGATTTGCTGCCGGGGATCAGCACCAGATCGGCGTCGCCGGGCAGCGCCGCGCCGGGCTCGACCATGGTTACCGTCACATCGGCCTCGGCGATCAATGGATCGAGGTCGTCGAAATTGGCGATGCGCGGCAGGCGCGGCACGACAATGTGAATGGCGTCGCTTACGCGGGGTGTGGCGGCGGGGGCGCTATCGAGCGCCACGCCGTCTTCCGCCGGCAACCGCCGGGCGGCGGCCATGTGGGGCGCCACGCCGAAACTCTCCAGGCCGGTGCGTCCGGTGATGATGTGTTGAGCGTCATGAAACAACGCCGGGTCGCCGCGAAACTTGTTGATGATGTAGCCCTTCAACAAGGCGCGCTCGGCGTTCTCTAGCAGCTCCCAGGTGCCAACCACGGCGGCCAGGACGCCGCCCCGGTCGACATCGGCGACCAGGGCTACGGGCACGTTGGCGGCCAAAGCAAAACCCATATTGGCGATGTCGCCGGCCCGCAGGTTGACCTCGGCCGGACTGCCGGCGCCTTCCACCAGTACCAGGTCGGCCTCGACGCCGAGCCGGGCGAAGCTGTCGAGCACCCGGGGCATGAGTTTGGGCTTAAGGACATGGTAGTCGCGGGCATTGGCGTTGCCCTCGACCCGGCCCTGGACTACCACCTGGGCGCCGATGTCGCTTTGGGGTTTGAGCAGCACCGGGTTCATGTGGACGCTGGGCGGGATGCGCGCGGCCCGCGCCTGGAGCGCCTGGGCGCGACCGATTTCGCCGCCGTCTTCGGTCACTGCGGCATTGTTCGACATATTCTGCGGTTTGAACGGACGCACGGCCAGACCCCGGTCCGCATAGGCCCGTGCCAGGCCGGCCACCAGCAGGGACTTGCCCACATTGGAACCGGTGCCCTGGAGCATCAACGCCCGCGCGGGCTTTAGGCTATTCTGGGACAAGAGCGTTCCTCAGGTCGTCGGCAGCGCTGTTTTCCGCGTCGCCGAGGATGACCACGCCGCGCGACGTCACCGCCTTGCCGTAGTAGGCCTCGTTGGCGTCATCGTCGGGTACCAGCACGGCGCCCTCGAACGACACACCGCCGAACAGCCCCTTGGTGTGGGCGAAGGAATAGATATCGACCTCGGCGTTGAAAGTCGTGCCGGCCTCGACGCCGCCGCCCATGGGTCCGGCGGCGATGCTGGCGTCGGCGCCGAGGGTCAGTTTGTCGGACATCATGGCCTCAAGGCCGCCGTCGGTCATGATCAGGAACATCACTTTGGAGACCTGAACGCCGATCTGCAAACCGACGCTGGCCGCCGCCATGGTGTAGAAGGCGGGCGGGCTCCATTCGCCGGTTTCCGGGTTGCGCACCAGCAGCACACCGAGGCCACCCTCGCCGCCGAAGATGAAGCCGGCCTTGACCAGTTCGGGCACGACAAGCACCGCTTTGGCCTGGGACAGCAACGCCGGGAACGCCGGTACGGTTGGATAGGCGCGCAATTGCTCGACGGCGATGCGGGCCTGATCGACCAGTTGCTGCTCTTCCGACGACGCCAGGGCCGGCGTTGTGGCGGCCAGCATCACGAAGAATAGCGCGCGAAAAATGGTTTTCATCGTCGGGTCCCCCTAGCCTTTAAAATTCAACGCCGATCTGAGCCTTCACGCCATCGCGGAAGGGATGTTTTATCTGGGTCATCTCGGTGACCAGATCGGCGATATCGATAAGCTCGGCCTTGGCGTTGCGCCCGGTGACCACCACGTGGAGGTCGGGACGTTTGGCTCGTAGCGCCGTGATCACCGCGTCGGCGTCGAGAT
>PVBE010062717.1_pt1 | contig 14934 bp, 16 predicted proteins | sample 1631181 | NCBI WGS metagenome assembly PVBE01 (sample SAMN08397723, study PRJNA350692) | Marine metagenome, whole genome shotgun sequencing project. | isolation source: water | place: Pacific Ocean | collected 2012-04 | reverse complement strand
CTGGGCGATCGAGGTCCGGGCCTCTTCCATCACCACACCGGTACCGAACATCTCGGAGGTCGCACCGACCTCATCGATGGCCCGCTTTACGCCCTCATAGCGCTTGACCGCGTAGGTGAGGTCCGGCAGCTCGACCGGGGCCGCCACGTGATCGCCGGCCTTGATGCCCCAGCGTTCCACGAGCAACTTTGCGATCGCATACCCCGATGCCGGGAAGTCCTGACCGATGAAGCCCATCGATTCGGTGGCGGCGGTCCCGCCCGGGTCATCGATGTTGAAGACCACGACGCCCATTCCCGCGGCGCGGGCCTTGGCGACGTTCTCGGTGAACGCATCGGGGGTGTAGATGGCGATGGCGATACCGTCGACTTTGTTGGCGATGGCGGTCTCGATGATGTTGTTCTGCTTCACCGGGTCCTGATCGCCGTACTGGATGTCGATGTTGACCCCCAGAAGCTCGGCCGCCTCGTTGGCGCCCCTGATCGCCGGCTCCCAGAAAACGTTGCCGACCTTGGTATAGAGGACGTAGGTGATATCGACCTCGTCGTTGTCCATCCGGGCCATGCCCGGCTGAGCCATTGCCAGAGCAAGAAGCCCGGCGCCGGCAGTGATCATAATTCAACGTGTGAAACTCATGATTACCTCCCTCAGTTCGCCGTTCACCTGAGGTGAGCGACAAGCGGATGCAGCAGTCTGCGGCCCCCGGCTCGTGCTTTTTCTGAGAGAGTGCACAGCGCCCAAGGGCTTGTCAAGACGGCGTCAAACGCGAGGCAGGGGCTACAGATTGACGCGGCGCATCATGGCTTGGGGGTAGCGCTCACCGGCCGCGACGCCGGGCGGTAGGGCCTCGGCAAGGCGGGTTCGCTCGGCCCCGGTCAGGACGATTTCGGCGGCGGCTGCGTTCTCTTCGAGGTAGCTGCGCCGCCGCGTGCCGGGGATCGGGACGATGTCCTCGCCCTGGGCCAAGACCCAGGCAAGCGCGATCTGGGCCGGGGTACAGCCCTTGTCCTTGGCCAGCGCGGCGACCGTGCCCACGAGATCGAGGTTGCGCTCGAGGTTGCCGTTCTGGAACCGTGGCAGGCCGGCGCGCAGGTCGGTTTCGTCGAGCGGCCCGAGATCGGCGAAGGCGCCCGAAAGGAGGCCGCGCGAGAGCGGGCTGAAGGGCACGAACCCGATGCCGAGCTCGCGACAGGTGGCGAGGTGCTCGGCCTCGGGGTCGCGGGCGAACAGCGAATACTCGCTTTGCAGCGCGGTGACCGGGTGGGTGCGGTGGGCGCGGCGGATGGTCTCGGTCCCCGCCTCCGAGAGGCCGATGTAGCGGACTTTGCCCGCCTCTACCAGCCGCGCCATGGCGCCGACGGTGTCCTCGATCGGCACCGCAGGATCGACGCGGTGGAGATAGTAAAGGTCGATCACGTCCGTTCCCAGACGCTCGAGGCTGCCCTCGCAGGCCGTGGCGAGATAGGCCGGGCTACCGTCGACGCGGTGTAGCCCCGGCGTCTGCGGCTCGCCCCATACGTTGCCGAACTTAGTGGCCAGGAAAACCGAATCGCGGTGGCCGCGAAGGAAGGCGCCGACAAAGGTTTCATTGTGGCCGGCACCGTAGACATCGGCGGTATCGAGGAAAGTGATGCCAAGCTCGATGGCTCGCGCGAGCGTCGCGCGGGCCTCGCCGTCGTCGCGAGTGCCGTAGCTCCCCGACATTCCCATACAGCCGAGCCCGAGCGCTGAAACCTCGGGGCCGTCGCGGCCGAGCCTGCGTGTCCTCATGTCGATCCCCCGTGGCCGGTGCGGCCCATAGTACCAGCGAAAGGGCCGATTTTCTGCCCTCGGCCTTTCATAGCCTTGGGTGATCCTCCCTGATCCACGACTGGCGGGCGTTCGCCAACGGGGGAGCGCCCGCCGTTTTTTCGGGAGGATTGCGGATCGCCGAGGAGCCCGACGTGTCAGAGAGCCACTACTCCAACGCTATGACCGAGATCGCACTGGCGCTCGCCATGGCCTTCTTCAGCATCATGGTGCTGACCATGCTGTCGATGGGCGCGGAGTTCCAGTCCGCACCCTCACCGGCGGCCGCGGCCGAGCGGCTCGATCTCGCACCCTCGGCGCTTCCCGCCGACGGAGCTGCCGATAACGTCGCGGCCGAGGAGACCGTGCTCCTTCACTTCCGCGGACGTTTCCTCGACGCCAAGCTCCAGCCCGTCGATCCACAAACCTTGCCGGCAGACGGCATCATCGTCCTGGCGATCGACCCGGCGCTGCCAATCGCCGAGGCGGTCGAGATCCGGGAGCGCATCCCAACCACCAACCTCGTCGTCACGACGCTCGATGCGCGTTGGCTCGAGGCCCTAGAGGAGGTATCACCATGACCACGATTCGCACGAACTTTGGCACCCGCGCGGCCAGGCCGTTGGCCGCGGCCTGCATCGCCATCTCCGCGGCCCTTGCGGTCACTTCCGTCGAAGCGGCGACCACGGCCACGTTCAGCCAGAACGAGATCAAGCGGATGGTGATTCAGGAGGCGCTCAACTCGAGCCTGCCGCCCTCGCTGGTGCTGGCGCTGGCCAAGGTCGAATCCGACTTCCGCGACGGCGCGCTGAGCCCCAAGGGCGCGCGCGGAGTGATGCAGATCATGCCGGCGACGGCGCGCGGCGAGTACGGGATTGGCGCGGACGAGCTGTGGGACGCACGGCTCAACATCCAGCTCGGCATCGACTTTCTCGAGCGCCTGATCGACCGCTACCAGGGACGTTGGGACCTGGCGCTTTCCCACTACAACGGCGGATCGGTAGCGGGCGCCCTGCCCAACGCATCGGTCCTGCCGGTGACCAAGCGTTACGTCGAGGCGGTGTTGCGCTGGGAGCGCCGCTTTGCCGACCAAGCCGCGGTGTGGCAACTCGCCGAGGCCGACGCCGGCGAGGGCTGGAAGGCCGCACGCACCCACGTCGAGTGGTTCGACGCCGACGAGCTCGCGCCGCGCCGCCCGGACGCACGAGTGCGCTGGACCGAGCCGGAACCGGCGCACCGCGTGGTGCGGATGCAGCCGGCGCGTGACGGCACCCTTGACGATTTCGCCGGCGGTTTGGAGCAGCGGCGGCTTGAGCGCCGCACCGGTCTCGACGACTTTGCGAGCGTCGTGACCTGGACCGACGGCTAGCCCATGACACGACGCGCCGGAGCCGTTACCACCGGTATCGCGGGGGCGGCGATTGCCTTGATGGCGATCGCCCCTCCGTCCGGCGCCGCCGAGCCCGCCGCCACCGTCGAGCGCGAGCAGATTCGCGCCTTGATCGTTGCCGAGGCCCGCGAGATGGACTTTCCGGTGGCGCTGGCGCTGGCCGTTGCGCACGCCGAGTCCTACTTCGACCCGGAGGCCGAGAGCCACAAGGGCGCCCGCGGCGTGATGCAGATCATGCCGGCGACGTCGGTCGGCGAATATGGTATCCAGCCCGACCGGCTGTGGGAGCCGCGCATAAACGTTCGGCTCGGCATCCATTTCCTGAAACGGCTGATCGAGCGATATCGGGGCAGGACAGACCTCGCGCTGTCCTACTACAATGGCGGTTCCGCGGTGGGTGATCCGCCGAACGCGCACGTCATTCCGGCCACCGCTGCGTACGTGCGCAAGGTACGATGGCTGCACCGCCACTACCAACGCGAGCTCTGGTCCGGGGGTTTCGACAAATGGATGCGAGCGAAGCAGCCTCGCGCGTCCTAGAGGCGGGCCAGAGCGCCGAGCTCGTGGCCGCCTTCCGTTGCGTCGCCGAGGCGACCGCGCCCGAGGGCGAGCCCAAGTACGCGCCGCGCATCTGCCAGACGCTGGCGCGGGCGATCGTATGCCGGAACTATGCCAAGCTCGTGCTGCAGCTTTGCCATTTGGTCAATGCAGCCGATGGCTGCGCCCCGGCGGGGGCGAGCTATGAGACGCTGTTTTTCTCCGTCGCCCGCGCCACAACGAGCGCGTTCCGCGGCCACGTCGCCGAGGCGCTGGCGCAGCGCCCGTGGCGCCGTCCTGGCTTCGAGGTATCGGACGAGGGTATCGCAATCCAGTATCGCGAGGCGCTGTTCAACGTACCGTTCTCGCGCATGCCGGTGCTGGCGGCGCTCTTGGAATTCCTGCTGACGATTGACGATTATCCCGCAATCGATGCCATCCTAGGGGACATGCTGGGCGAGCCATCCAGCATCGCGGCGGTCGAGGAGGCGGCGAGGCGCCTGGAGGCGCGCCTCTATCGCACCCTCGGCGAACACCTGCCCAGCGCCCAGAACAACCGCAAATTCCACCGCATTCTCACCTTCCTCAAAGAGCGTGCCGAGGGGCGCGCCATCGAGATCGACGATGAAGGCATCGTCGTCTTCTGGCGCCGGAATTCTGCCGTGCGAGACGACGACACCGTCGATTTCCGCATGTTCCGCACCGTTGTCGGGGCGTTCATCGCCTTCTTGAGGGCCCTGGAGGCAGCCCAGACGCGGCGCGGGATGGATGTCGCGGCACCGTTGGGTGGCGATCGCGAGGCCGGCGAGTTCGACCCCGGCGAATTCTCCGACGCCGCGGACGAGGCGGCGGAATGGCAATCGCCGTTGCTGCTGCTGGACGAGCCGCCGGCAAACGGAATCAAGTTCCTCAACAAGCGCGAGCGCGAGGGCCTGGCACTGGTCATCGACTGCGGTCCGCTGGCCCGCCGTCTTCCGATGTCGGTGCTCCGCGCCGAGGTATTCGGTCAGATCCAGGGGCGCATCACCCAAGCGCTGCGGCGCAAGAGCGCGGCGCGCGAGATCCGCAGCCTGATCGAGGCCGCCGAGGGTGATTACGGCACCTGCGAGGCGGGTTTTGCCAAGCTGCGTGACCACGTGCAACGCACGCTTCGCGCCGCTGCCCACGTCCTTCTGAGCGGGCCCGCGCCGCAGGGCGGAAACGTCGTCGCCCTCGGCGCCGCCGATCCGACCGCGCTGTTCGAGCGTTTGTGCGAAGAATCGTCGCACATCGATGCCGAGCGCTTGGCGGTGGCGCTCGACGAGGCCAAGCGGAGCTTCCGCGCGCTCGCGCGCAAAGGCTTTGACGAGCAAGGCACCAGCGACCCCGATATCATCGCGGGCTTTCGCACCGGCGTCGTGGTCCTGCAAACCATCGAGCGCGAGCTGGGCGCATATCTCGCCACGCTTCGCGACATCGCGGAAGAGGATGGGCTGGGCGGCCAGTTCGAGCGCGACCACGAGGTCTTTCGCGAACAGTTCCTGCGCATCTATGGAGAGGCTGCATGAGTATCCGTTGCGAAATCCCCGAAGGCGCCGATCTCGAGGCGGCGGCGCGCGCCTTCGACGAGGCGAGCAACTTCGACCGCCTGATGCGTGGCACCTCGGAGCCGCCGCGCATCGCCTTCGGCCGCCTGTACGTCTATGCGACGGAGGCCGAAGGGGTCGAGGATCCCGAGCTTGCCGAGGCGCTGGAGAGCGATCCCGCACTGCGCGCCGACCTCCGCCGCCTGGTTGAGAAGACGGCGATCTTGCGCCTGCCGCGGGTGGCGGCGGCGAGCGCGGGGACGATCATGAGCCGCGACGGCGATGGTTGCCGCATACGCTTTCAGCGCAGCCGCGCCGAACCGCGCCAGAGCTACGTCATCATCGAGCTCGATGACGTCCAAGGAGCGAAAACGACGTCGCTGTTTGCCTGCGACGCCGAGAATCGGTGCCGCAAATTCCCGCTGCCTGAGGCGCGCGATGGCGTGATCCAGATACTCCTCGAAGAGGACTCCGAACTCCTGCGCGCGCTTCTCGACATTAAGACCGAGATCTTCATCCGTTGATGAAGATTTGGCGCTGATGAAGTTCTGGCGCTGATGAAGGTCCGGGTCTTCCTGGCCACTACCGAGGGCGTGGTCCGGATCGAGCGGATCACACGGGAGGAGGCGCGCCACTCGGCGATCTGCCTCAAGCGTACGACCCGCGTACTGCCGGTGAGCGCCAGCTACGACGCCTTCGTGCGGCCGCCCTCGGGCGTAATCGAGCGCGAGTTCGGACCCTACCCGAAGGGTGCCTTTCGGCTTGATGTGTCGGCGCCGGTGAGCGAGGGCGAGAGCTGGCAGCTCGGCGTGTTTGCCGCCCATGCGCTGGCTGCCGCGGGCCGGCTCGCCGGTCCCGACGATGAGCCCGGTTCCGCGATATGGCTTACCGGGGGACTCGACAACGACCTTCGCGTCGTCGCCGTCGGGCACGTGCCCGACAAGCTTGAGGTCAGCCGTCCCGAATTCGAGCGCCAGGCGGCAGAACTTCTGGTGACCGCGTTCGCACCCCAGGAGAATGCTGCCGAGGTGTCCGCCACGGCGTTGCCCGCGGGGGTCCGGCTGGTCGGCGTCGAATCGGCGGCCGAGGTGCTGGCCGCGCTGGATCTTGCACCGCCGCGCCGGCCCGCCGCGGCGGACGCGGCGGCGCCAAGCCCGGCACGACGCTCGCGCAGGCGCGCCTGGCACTGGGCAGCGAGGATCGCGGTTATCGTGGTGATGGCCGCCGTGGCGGTCGCGATCTGGCGCAGCGTTCCCGAGGGCGATGCCCCGGTCACCGCGGGCGATACCGAAGTCGCCGCCGCGTCCGGCGTGGGCGAGGACGCTACACAGGGCGAGACCCCGGCCTCTGAACCGGCCGCCGCCGCGGCGCCAGCGGTGCAGGCGGCGGCAGAGGACAAAATCACGGTCGTGGTCTTCGAGCGTCGCCCGGCGCCTGGCGAGACCTGCGCCCAAGTCCACTTCGGTTCGGCCGAGGCGGAGACCGTACCGGTACCGCAAGGAGACGACGGTACGCTGGCGACGAGCCGACACGAGGGCCTGTGTGGACTCGGTTTCGAGGTCCGCAACCCGGGCCCACCACGCTACGTCGCGGCGCGCTTCGATCTGGTTTCGGGCCGCATTGTCGGCGCCGTCCGCATTCCCGCCGCGCTTTCGGGCAACGCCACGTTCTCGGGGGCACGGGCGTGGGCCATCGAACTTCCCTCCCGCACTCGCGAGGCGCTCACCTACCGGCTGGTGGTGATCGCCGCCGATCGCCCCTTGGCCGAGGAGATCGAGCGGCTGGACGTGGAAGCCGGTGGGACGGGGCAGACCGCCGCGCCTGCGGACAAGGGGATCGAGGTGATGGTCCTGAATCATCGGGTCGCGCCACCCGGGTAACGGCATCTGAAAAAACCGCGCTCGTCCTTTCATAGGTCCTGGTATCGAACAGGAAAGGGGATTGAGCGATGGTCGAACGTACTCGACATTCCAGCGCCTCCAGGCGCGCCCTTCTGACCTTGGTGGTGGCCGCCGGGGCGCTGTCGGCTTGCGTCACCAACCCGATGGCCGGGCGCGACGGCGGTATCGCCTTTCGCGAGGCCCGCTTCGCCGAGATCACGGCGATGCGCACCTATCGCGCCTGCCGCGACGAGGCATTGGTCATGGACGATCAGGCCCGTCAGGGCAACGTACCGGCGTGCTATCTGGCGAGCGCTAGGCTTTTGGAGCAGTGCGAGGCCGAGCTTGGCCCCGAGGCCGCGAACCTCGCGCCCGAGGAGCGTATGCGCGCCTATGCGCTGTCGATCCAGAACTACCTCAAGGGCGGCGACATCGCCAAGGCGCAGACCAACCTCGAGGCTTTCAAGGTCGCCTTCGACGGCCACGACCTCTACTTCGCCGACGGCTCTTCGTTCACCGAGACCATGGAGGTCCTGCTGAGCCTGCGCGACCGCAGCGCCGTGGGTGAGTTCTCGGTCCTCAACGTCGATGGCGCGCTCAAGGGCGAGCTACGCCGCGCCAACTACTGGCGCCACCTCTAGGCCCGAGGAGGAAGACATGAACCAGACCCACCGACAGAGTTCGATCACCACGCGGGCGCTGCTTCTGGCGGGCGCCGCCGCGATCGCCCTGATGGCTTTTTCCGCGGCGCCGGTGACGGCGGCCGAGGGTGATCCGGCATGGCAGCCGCGCGCGTCCGAGCGCTTGGTCAAGCTGCCGGCGAGCTACCTGCGCAAGTCCATCGACGCCGATTTCTCACAGTCCGAACTCGGCGCCGCACTCCGCGACATCGATACCGAGATCGGCTTCAAGACGCTGACACTGGGCGATCTTCAGGGCGCGATCGCCCAAGCGGACGGAGAAGTGCGCACCGAGCTGCGCCACCAGTTCCTCGCAGAGAAGCGTACCTATCTCGACCTCGTCGCCCGAAAGAACGAGCTTCGCCGCACCCACCTTGAGACTCAACAGCGGCTGTTCGCAGATCTCCTGGAGCGCCTGGGGCGAGACGCGGCCGGCCTCACTCCGGCGCGTCTGGAGCTGATGGAGCGCCAGGAGGCGGCGCGGCAGCGGTTCGAGGGCTCGGTCGACGCGGTCGACTTGAGGGTATTCGGCGAGAGCGCTGTCCCCGAGAGCCGGTACGCCCGCGAGTACGCCAAAAACCTGGCAGCGGTCGAGACGCTGATGCGGGCGGTTGCCGAACACCCGGCCAACGCCGAGCCCATGATCGACGGCCAGGCCGTCACCAAGGACGACTACATCCGCCAGATGCTGGCAGACAACGACGCGGCGCTCGCGCTGTTGGACCAGGAGGAGAATATCCTCGGCTACATGGCCAAGCTGGTGGCGCTGGACGCCACCGCACTCTCCGAGCAGGTCATGGACCGAGAGCTTGCCGAATCGGATGTGCCCGAGGCCGGTGGCATCACCGAGGCCGTTGGGTTCTTCGTCTCGCGTTGATGGAAGGAAAGGACACGACCATGAAACAGCAGGCCAAAAAACTCACTCTCGGCGGCGTGTGCGCGATCGCCGCCTTGGCCGCCGCGATCGGGTCGGCGCTGCCGGCCCACGCCGACAGCCTCGAGAATCTCGAGCGCGAGCGCGCGTTTTTGATCGAGGCCTTCCTCGATCCCGAAATCACGCCGGCCGAGCGTCAGGCGCGGATCGAAACCTCGAAGCAACGCCTGATCGATCTCGAGCGCATCGTCTTGCGCGACGACGGCTTGGTCGGGCGCAACACCCCGAACGTGCGTCGCGCCTTCAACAACTACGACCTCACCTTCCTGGTGCACGCTGCGGCCGAGAGGGACATGGCGATCGTTGACGTGTGGCTCGACGAACTCGGCATCACGACGCGCAATCTGCTTTCGGCGCGGATGGGGCGGCGATAATGCGCGGCACGATCTCGCTCTTGGACACCGGATCGAGGGCGCTCAGCTACTTCCTAGGGATCGTCGTGCTGGCGTTGGCCGGTGCGGTGTACGCGACCTCACTCGACGCCGGCGACATCGCGGAGTGGACGCGCCGCATGTTCGGCACGACGTTCTTGGTGCTTCTGTCGTCCCTGATCCTGGTCGCCCTTTTCTCGTGGGCACGCATGGGGCGAGCCGCCGCGGCGGCGGACCGCAGGGTCTGGTTCGAAGCCGGCATGCATGCTGCGAGCGGCATCGCGACGTTGGCGCTCACCTACACTTTGTTGGGAATCAGCCTCGGCATCGGCGAGCTCGCCGAACGCGAGCTCACTCCGCAAACGGTGAACCTCGTGATCGGCGAGATCACCGAGCACTTCAGCCTGGCATTCATGACGACTGTGGTTGGCCTGCCGGTCTCCGCCGCGCTTCGCGCGCTGTTGTCATTAAGCCGGAGCCGCGCCGAGGCGCGGGCCATCCCTACCGCCACGCTCATTGAAGGAGTTCGATCATGAAATTCCTCCTTTTCAACCTCGTCGTAGTCGCGGCGCTCGGCTATCTGCTGAGCGACGGGAGCTTCGGTCCGGCCGCACCGGGAAGCGCCCTCGATCACGCGCAACGAGCCGCCGGTGCGATTGTCGAGAGGGGGCGCGATCTCGCGTCCGAGCCCGCTGCCGAAAGCACCTGGGAGACCCCCGAGCCTATGGCGGCGCCGGAGGTGGCGCCAGTGATCGCCGCGGACGCCCCGATCGAGATCGAAATCGAACCGCGCCCAATCCATACCGTGCCCGAGGTACCGGCGCTCGCCGAGGAGAGCTTCGAGGATCCGGCGGTGGCGCAGCGCCGCGCCGAGGTGCTGGGCGAGGTCGAGATCGCCGCCAGCGGCGGCGCGGTAGAGGCGCCCCGGTTCATGACGCCGGGCGAGCGCCAACGCGAGCTTGACGCGCTGGCCGAAGACATGGAGCTCCTGTTCGTGGACAAGATCGGCCGGTGAGACGTGCGCGTCGACGGCGCGAGCACCGCGCTTTCCATCGCCCTGGCGCTGGCGCTCGCGGCCACGCTTTTCCTCGATCGTACGCCGCGTACCGAGGCGGTGGCAGTCGTCGAAGACCCCTCCGAGCTAGTGCCTGAGACGCCATCTGCCGCCGCGGTCTCCAACCCGCCTGAACCCATTACTTTGCCACCGCCGCCACTCGTCGAAGCGGCCGCGGAGGAACCCGTGAGCGGCCCGGCCCGGGCACTGGTCCCGACAGAGACGCAGGTGGAGGACGATATCGAGCCGCTGCCGCGTCCGCCCGTGGCCAGGCCCGTGCCGCCGCAAGCCATCGAACCACTCCGGCCCGAGCCGGTCCGCGAAACGCCGGCCGAGGCCGTCGAGCCGATACGTCCCGCACCCGTGGTGCCCGCGCCCCAAACGGTGGCGCTGCCCGCCGAGGATGAGGAGACGTTGTGGGAGGGACCCATCGGGCCGGCGGTTTCGGAAGCATCGTTGGCGGCGCCACCAAGCGAGGCGACGGTCGCCGAGGGCCGGGCGCTCCTACGCATCTTGGAGCACGGCTCGGGACCGGCGATCGAAATCGCCTGGCCCTCGGCGCCGGGCGATCGCGAGGAGTTGTTCCGCCGATTCCGTGCCTGCTTCGGCATGCGCCTTGCGTTGATCGACGGCGAGGGCCGGCTCTATGTCCGCGAGGGCGTGCCGGGCCGCCCCGCCGAGATCGACCTGGACCGGCTAAGCGGCTTCGTGCGCCAGCCCGCGGGCGCGATGTCCGCCGCCGAGCGCCGGCAAATCGCCGACCTCAGCGCCTATCACCGCGCGCCCTCCGGCCTCGCGCCGGTGCGCATGTTTCCGCGTCGGGTCGATGCGTTCCTCCTGGGCGGTATGCGTCACCTCGTCGGCGAGGGGTACATGGAGGTGGAAGTTCTGCACGCGCGCTATCGGATCGACGGGGCGAGCGTGCTTGTTGAGGCGATCACAGTCGATGACCGGCCGGTGCGCGGCCACATCGATCTCGGGCGGGCGGTGCGGACCGCCTGCGGCTAGGGGCGGGGGCGGCGATGCTCCGGACCAGGATGGTGGCCGCCGTAGTTCTCGCGGCGGTCTCCGTGGCTGCATGCACGACCACAACCTACCGCGGCTACGACGGCGCCGCGGAGGAATCGCTGCCCTGGGACCGCGACATCGCCTCCGACGTCGATCCCGCGATTTACCTGGCGCCGCTGAGTTGTGTTGTGGTCGCTCCGACATCGCAGGGCGAGGACTCGCCGCTTGGCGAGATCATCGAGCGGGCGCTGGCGCGCCATCTGAGCGAGAGAGTCAGGCGCGTGATCGGACCGACCGAGCGGCGACGCATGGAGCGCGAGCTTGTCTTCGATCTGAACGACGCGGGCGATCGACGACACTTTGGGGACGCGAGCGGCTGCCGCGCCTTTCTCGACTGGACCGTGCTTGCCGCGGCATCCGACTATGCAGTGGTGTTCTCGCAGCGGCGGTTCGGGATGGAGGTCACGCTCTCGCATCCGGGTGGCGGGACGTTCCTGTGGCGGGCGGCCCACGTTGCGCGGCGCACCGAAGGTGGGCTTCCGCTATCGCTGGTCTCGGTTCCGCTCGCCGCTTTCGAAGCGACTCGCTTTCACCAGGACGAGGACATCCTCGCCTCGATGGTCGATGACGTGGTTCGCCGCGTCTTCGTCACGCTCCCCGATCTCCGATGATGCCGCTTTGGACACGGTATCACCGTGGCCGGGTCACGCGCCTGCTTGGCCGAAAAACGGCCTGGGCCGTTCATATGCTAGGGTATCGAACGAAATCGGTCGGACAGGAGGAGGCCGTCATGTCAAAGGTACTTCCACTTATGGCTTCGGCGTTGTTTCTGATCTCGTGCGCTGCGGTGCCGGGCTCGGTCTCGGCGCTGGAAAAGCCCAACATGCTGATCATGGGCGAGGACGCCGATACCGATACGGTGCCGCGCAACAGTCGCGTGTTCAACCGTGTCCTCAACGCGCTCAGCAACAAGCTTCACGACAGCGGCTTCAACGTCTATGACGAAACCGCGGTGTCACTGAGCTTCGCCGCCCAGGGACGGGTACGACGGACCGACGCCGAGATCATCGACATCGCCCGCTCGGTCGATCGCCCGCCGATCGACGTCGCGGTGATCTTCCAGATCTACGCCAGCGCCGAGGAGCTTAGCTACACCACCAAGGTCCGCACCCGCATCGTCGGGCGCGTCCTTCAGGTCACCTCGGGCCAACGACTTGGCAATTTCGAGGTCGAATCGCCTCAGGAGTGGGTGGCCCCGGTGGATTGTCCACGCGAGTGCATCCTCGAGGTAGTTGGCGCGAACGCCAAGATCCTGGCCCAGGATCTGGGCAATGTTCTGGTCCGCAAGATCACGCCGCTGTTCAAGGATTCAGAGGTCTCGGTCACGTTCGCGGAGTCTTCGTCCGCTGAGCTACCCAACCCCTACACGATCGTCTTCGCCAATTTCTGTGACGACGACGATGTCCTGGAGATCGAGGAGTATTTGGTAGCGTTCTCCGGGTACCGGCACTACCGGCCGATCCGTGCGCTGCAGTGTCGGCACGAGTACTGGTACGAGAGCCACGCCAGCTCGGCGCGGCTGCTGCGCAACATCAAGAAGATGATGGATCACTTGGATATCGACGCGCGGGTCACGTTCTCGGGCGGCGTGTTCATGGCCGAGCAAGTCACTTCCCGCAATTAGTTGCGGACGGGCCGCCCTGCCGCGACGAGTAGCGGGGCGGCCCCCAATCCCGAGCGAAGACGAAAAGGGGGTTCGAGATGAGCGTACGAGCTTTGATCATCTTCGCGACCCTGGCGCTCGGCGCCTGCGCCAGCGCAGCGGGCATCGGGCCGCGATCCTCGGACCCGGTGAGGTCGGTGGAGCGCGAGGCCGCCGGAGAGGGGTTCTCGCTCGCAACGCTGATCGAGGTGCGCCTCGGCCACCGTCTCGAGGCGGGCGATCGCTGGCGGATAGAGCGAGCCGCCATTCGCGCGCTCGGCGCCGCCGAGACGGGCACGCGGGAGCTATGGCGCAACCCTCGCACGGGCAGTGCGGATGAGGTCGAGCTGGCCCGCCACATGGCGGTCGGCGATGGCCGGCTGTGCCGCATCCTCCACCACGATCAATCGATCGGCGCGGCGCGCATCCGTGGCACCGTCACCGCATGCCGCCACTCGCGCGGCGGGTGGCGGGTGAGCGAGGTCCGCTGGTGGCGCCTTGGCGATGATTTCGCGGCCGCGAACGAGATTGGCCCCGTAGCGGTCGGCGATGGCACCGCCAGCTGGCGCATGATCGCCGAGTAGGCGTCCGGCTCGATGGGGAAGCTCGGCCCGCTCGTCTGTGCAGTGCTCGCACTCGCTGCCGCGGCTGTTCCCGGGTGGGCGCAAGACGATTCGTTTCAAGATCACAATTCCATCCTCCGCGGCTTGGCGCCGGTCGAGTATCTGCCCGAGCACGCCGGGCGACCCTCGATCGACCTTGACGTCCGCTTCCGGCTCGGCTCGGCCGAGCTAACCGATGCCGCCATGCGCCAGCTCGACGAACTGGCGGCTGCAATGCGTGCGGAGGCGCTTGTCGAGTCTCGGTTCCTGATCGCCGGCCACACCGACGCGACGGGCGCGGCGGCGTACAATTTGGCGTTGTCCCGCCGCCGCGCCGATGCGGTCAAATCCTATCTCGTTCGCCGCAATGGTATCGTCGAGACCCGGCTTGAGACCGTCGGCTGGGGTGAGGAGCGGCTCAAGGACCCGTTCGACCCGGCGAGCGTTGTCAACCGGCGGGTCGAGGTCACGGTGCTTGGAGGCACGCAAGGCGGCCTCGGGGACCAGGGCGCTGCGCCTGAGCCGCGGGACGTGTTCGCGATGCTGGCGGGCGAGCTCCTCGAAGGGTTGGCGGCCACGATCCCGGGCGCGGCGCGGATTGCTATCTGGCCGTTCCGCGAGGATGAGATACCGATTAGTCCGGCGACTGCGCGAAGTTTCAACGATTCCTTGCTTTCGGCACTGTTCCGTGGCGGTGAGACGGGATACGCCTTTGTCGGCCGCGCGGAACTGCGTACCGTAATCCGCGAGCTGAGCGAGAGTGGTGATCCGGCCGAGAATCCTGTCGCCGCGGTAGCGGAGAGCGCGGCCGCGGACGTACTGGTCGTGGGCAGCTTCGGCCTCGGCCGCGGCGAGCTCAGCATCGCATACAAGGCGCTCGGCGTGTCGGGGGAGCGCATTGGCCAGATACTCGCGATCACCCGGCCTTATCGGCTGGACATCGATTCCCGGCGCGCCAACCTGTCGCTCGACCAGGGGCTGATTCGCGCGAGTCGTGCCTTCGCCGATGGTGCACCGGCGATGATCGAGCTTAGGCTTGCCGGTATCCACTTCCAGACCAGTCGTATTCAGACGGAGTTCGGGCGCTACGTCGAGCGCAAGATGGCCGACGCGCTGGTCGAAGCGTTTGCCAGCGCCATCACCGGCGGCGCCCTGATCGTCAAGCGCGCGGAACTGAGCGAGGCACAGGTGGCCGCTATGCGCGGTCTCGACGTGGACGGGAGATCGCTCGAGCCGGAGAACTTCGAGGACCGTCCGGGCGTGTACGTCCTCAGCGGAAATTATTGGGACTTCGGCGGCTCGGTCGAATTGCGCCTTGTTCTTGCCGATGCGGGCGGTCGCTCGCTGGCGTGGCGCGAACTCGTCCAGCCGCCCACCGGGATGGCGGTCCAGCCGCCGGGGCACCTGCCGGCGGTGCTTCTGG
>PVBE010933564.1_pt1 | contig 14935 bp, 16 predicted proteins | sample 1631181 | NCBI WGS metagenome assembly PVBE01 (sample SAMN08397723, study PRJNA350692) | Marine metagenome, whole genome shotgun sequencing project. | isolation source: water | place: Pacific Ocean | collected 2012-04 | reverse complement strand
TTTTCGCCGAACGGCTCCGACCATTCTCCGATGACGGGCGATTGCAGCAGGCGCAGGTCGAAGGCAAAGCGGTAGAGCGTGCCGCCCAGCCCGGCCAGCGCGTTGAGCACATGCCAATCCTGCTTGCGCGGATAGGTCTGCGTGGTTGCCGGAAAGGCATCCAAGCCCAGCAGTTCCATGGCGCGCGTTTCCATTTCAGCTGCGCCGGCATCCTTTCCCGCCAGCAACGCCACGAAGGAGGCCGAAGTGCCCACCGCGCCTTTTAACCCCTTGCCACGAACGCCCGCCGAGACGCGCGAAATCTCGGCATCGTCACTGAGCAAATCCTGGCCGAGCTGCGCCAACCGATAGCCCACGGTGGTGGGTTCGGCCGGTTGCAGGTGCGTGAAACCCATCGCAGGGGTGTCTGCCCAGCGCTCTATCAGGTCAGCTAGATGCTCGCGCAAGCCGCGCATTTCGGCGCGGAGAAGCTCAAGGCCTGAGCGAATGCGGAGCGCGTCCGCGTTGTCGAGGATGTCCATCGAAGTGGCGCCCATGTGCAACACCGCGCCGCCACGGGGGCATTGCTCCGCGAAGGTGCCCAGCTCGGCCATCAGGTCGTGCTTGATTTCACCCTCGATAGTGGCAGCACGTTCGATATCCACCTCGTCCACGTGCGCGCGCAGGTCTTCCAGCTGCGCCGCGGTCACCAGCCCGGCCTCGTGCTGGGCCTGCGCCAGCGCCACCCACACTCGCCGGAGCAATTGCCGCTTGTATGCCTCGCTCCACAGACAGCGCATTTCCGCGCCGCCGTAGCGCCATGTCAGCGGTGAAATGAAAGTGTCGTGTGAAAAGGTCATACGCTGAACATGGCCTCGCGCTCCGCGCCGACCGAGACGTAGCGGATCGGGACGCCCGCAAGCTCCTGCAGCCGTTCGAGAAAGCGCCGCGCAGCCGCCGGAAGCTCGCGCCAAGTGCGTGTGCCGGTGGTGGCCTGCTGCCAGCCCGGCCAGCTCTCCAGCACCGGCTCTACTTGTTCCAGCACGGGCGTGTCGGGAACATGGTCAATGCGCGTGCCATCCGGCAGGCGGTAGGCATTGATCAATTTAATCTCCGCGAAGGCATCGAGTACATCAAGTTTGGTCACCGCGAGCGCGGTCATGCCGTTCAGCCAGGCCGCATGCCGCACCGCCACGGCATCATACCAGCCTGTGCGGCGAGGACGTCCGGTGGTTGCGCCATATTCACGTCCGATATCACGCAATCTGTCGCCGGTCGGGTCAGTCAATTCACCCGGAAACGGGCCGGCCCCGACCGCGGTTTGATAAGCCTTGGCGACGCCCAGCACCTCTCCAATCTGCTGCGGTGGTAGGCCGGCACCGACGGCAGCGAACCCTGCAATGGGGTTAGAGGAGGTGACGAACGGATAAGTGCCCCAGTCCAAATCTTTCATCGCGCCTAGCTGCGCCTCGAGCAGAATATGCTTGTTATCTTGCAGTGCCTGCCGCAGCAGCGGTATCGGGTCCACGATGTGCGCGGAGAGTTTCTTGGCCCACACAACGCATTGCGCCAGCAACGGTTCCAACTCCACCGGCGGTGCCCCGAAATGGGCGAGCGTACGATTGACGCTCGACAATTGCAGTTTCAAGCGCGCGCGCAGGTATTGCGGGTGTTGCAAGTCGCCTATGCGCACCCCGGAGCGCGCCGCCTTCTGGCGGTACGCTGGCCCGATGCCCCGGCTGGTAGTGCCGATGTGGTGCTCCCTGCGCGCCTCCTCTTCTATGCCGTCCAACACGAGATGATGGGGCAGCAACATCTGGGCGCGGTCCGCAAGCAGCAGGCTGGTTGTATCGATGCCGGCCGTTTCCAGTTCGGCCAGTTCGCGCAGCAATGCGCCCGGGTTTACCACCACGCCGGCGCCAATCAGGCAAGTGGCGCGCGCATGGAATATTCCCGAAGGAACAAGGTGCAACCGAAATTCACCATGATGGTTCACCACGGTGTGACCAGCATTGTCACCGCCCTGAAAGCGAATCACCATGTCGGCATCGCCAGCTAGAAAATCGACGATACGCCCTTTGCCCTCATCCCCATATTGCGCGCCCACCACAACTGTTACCGGCACAGCCATCTCCACATGCTTCGTACGCTGCGACGCATCATTATAACGGCTATCCCGGCAGGCATGGCGGACAGCACAGTGGGTTTCCTGATTAAAGAAAAAGAGCGCCCTAAAAAGGAGCGCTCGCGGCGCTCAGGTACGCAGGTCGCGCTCAGTCGTCCTTGCTTGTGGTGCCGCTGGAATTCGTGGTGGTGGAGTCTTTCGATTCGCTCGCACTGCTTTTCTCGGTACTGGCCTCACTCGTACCGGCCTTTTCTGCCTTGCTTTCCTTTTCGGCTTCGCTTTCCTTCTTGCCCGGTTTTCCGGCGGAATTGGAGGTCTTGCTGTCTTTCACGTACCAGCCGGAGCCTTTGAATATGATGCCGGCAGGCTGAATCACACGGCGCACCGCCTGCTGTTCACATTCCGGGCACACGGAAACAGGGTTATCACTGAAGCGCTGCATGCGCTCAAACTGCACCCCGCAACTTTCGCAACGATAAGCGTAAACCGGCATGGTCGGCCTCGACAACTATCCGCGCATTATACACCAGAAATGTTGGCGGATTGTTTGCGTGCAAGTGAGCACGAATTCACTCTCAATGGCCGGCCTCCTCGATGGAGAGCTCTCCCTGTCCCGCATACAGCTTCCGGTCCAGCAGCCGGTTGTAATCTGTCCAGTTCTGCTCCGGCTCGCGGCGCTCGCGCAGCAGGTCACGGAAGCGATTCACCTGCGCGTCCAGCCCCTCAAGATGGTGAAGCGCAATCGCCTCCAGCGTCTTCGGTCGGCGCGGCGAACCCCACTCGTGCCGCCCGTGATGGCTGACAATCATGTGCTGCAGCCGCAAGCGCAGCTCTCCGGGAAAATAGGGAAGCTGCGCGATGGCCGCTTCGACCATCTGGCCGCTGATGACCACGTGCCCGAGCAGCCGGCCCTCGTCCGACTGGTCGATGTCACTCTCCCAGGTGAACTCGCGGATCTTACCAATGTCGTGCAGCAGCACACCGGTCAGCAGCATGTCGCGGTCGATTTCTGGATAGACGCGCAGCAGTGCTTCGGCGAGCGCGGCCACCTCCAGCGTGTGCTCCAGCAGCCCGCCCAGATAGGCATGATGAATCTTGCGCGCGGCTGGCGCGGTGCTGAAACTGGAAAGCACATCCGCATCGGTGAAGAAGTGTTGCAGCAGCGCGCTCAAGTGCGCTTTCTCGATGCTCGCCAGCAGCCTCTGCAGCTCGGCCTGCATTTCCGAGGTGTCCTTTTCAGCCGCCGGTTGCATGTCACGCATATCGAATTCACCCTCCCGCGCGAAACGCAATTTACGCACGATGAGTTGCGCACGGTCGCGGTAAATTTCCACATCCGCCGCCACCTTGATGACATCCCCCTGCGAGAAATCCCCGCTCAACTCTTGCGCCCGTTCCCACACGCGCGCCAGAATCTCTCCGCTGCGGTCTCCCAGCGAGAGCGTCAGGTATTCGCCGCGTGTTTTGTCGCGGAATATCTCCATCTGCTTGCGCCGCACCAGATAGAACGCAACCACGCGCTCCCCGGGTTGCAGCGCGCGCACGAAGGGGCCTTTTTGGGGATGGTGGGAATCAAACATGCGCCTGTTTCCTTCTGCGGATGTGTATCTATTTTACGCTAGGTCGCCCAGCGCAACAATCCTGATTATAATGTGCGCGTGAGCACAGATAGCCGGGAGAGATTGCGCGCGCTCGGCGCAGCGGCAGCATTGTGCGCCGCGTTGAGCGCTTGCGCAGCTACATCACCGTCGACCGCCACTCACACCCCCCGGCCAACGGCTGCGCTGCGCGGCCTGCCGCCCACCACGGCGGCCACGCCGCTGCTCACGCCCTCATTCGTCGCGCCGACGCCCGCGCCGATCGGGCCAACCGCCACCCCGCACACGTACAGAATTAGCTCGGGCGACACCCTAATAGCCATCGCCGCCGAGCACGGGGTGACGGTGGAAGCGCTGCAACTGGTGAACGCCGGCATCGACCCGCTGGCACTGCAGGTCGGCCACGATCTGATAATTCCGTTCGCGGGGGCTGACGCGACCACCGGCTACCTGCCCTCGCCGACCCCGCTTCCACTCAGCCTAAGCGCTTTCCGCTGCTATCCCACACCGGCGGGCGGGCAGCTTTGCCTCGGCGAGGCGCGCAACGACAGCGGGCAGGCGGTTATCAACCTTGCGGCGCAGGTGACCGTAGTACTGCCCGATGGCGAACTGGGGCCGAGCCAGGTCACCTTCGCGCCGGTTGAAATCGTGCTGCCGGGAGAGCACGCACCGTTCGCTGCGCGCTTCGCGGACCTGAGGGCGGTATGGGGCACGGCTGTGCGGGTGGTCGCGGCACAGGACGGCAGCCCGCTGGCGGAACAATTTCTGACGCTCACCGTCGGCGCGACCGCCGGTGAGATCTCCGCTTCCGGCCATTACATGGTCAGCGCAGAAATCGTGAATGAATTCGCGCAGCACGCCAACGCCATCATGGTACTCATCAGCGGGTACAACGCAGAGGACGAGCTGCGCGCCTTCCGCATTGTCGAGCTGGCTCAGGGTTTGTCAGCTGGGGCAAGCGCCGAGCTAGTGGCAACTTTCACCGTTCCGGCGAAGGAAATCAGCCGCTTCGCGGTGAGCGCGCGCGCCCGCGCCGGATCGCCATGAGCATGGTGACGCTGCTGCGCGGCGCTTTTGAAATCGCGTACCGGCTGCTCTCGCGGCGCGAGTTGTTGGGCGCTGAGAACCTTCCCGCCTCGGGCGGCTGCTTGCTGGTCATCAACCACATGAGCCTTGTGGAAGCGCCGCTAATTTTCACTCTGGTGAAACACCCGCACATGGCCGCCTTCGTGGCCAGCAAATATCGCCGCAGTCTCTTTTTCCGCTGGCTGCTCAATCGCGCCGGGGTAATCTGGGTGCGCCGGGGAGAGGCGGACCGCACCGCGCTGCAGGCGGCGCTGCTGGCATTGCGCGCCGGGATGATGCTCGGCGTCGCGCCCGAGGGCACGCGCAGCCGCAATGGAAACCTACAGCCCGCAAAAGCGGGAATCGCTTTTCTGGCGACGAACGCCAAGGTGCCCATCGTGCCGGCGGTGGTGATTAACACCGACCGCGCTTTCGCGGAGTTGCGCCGGCTGCGGCGGCCGCGCCTGTCGCTGAAAATCGGGCCGCCGTTCACCCTGCCGCCGCTCACGCCAGGGCAGCGCTCAGCGCAGCTGCGCGCGCGCACCGAGGAGATAATGCTGCGCCTAGCGGCGCTGCTGCCACCGCGCCACCGCGGCGTGTACTCCGAGCACCCGCGTCTGCCGGAATTTCTCGATTGGGCCGAGGCGGCCGGTCTGCGCGGGTGATGGCCCACGCGCGGGCGTTGGCGCAACAACCTCTGTCACACCGACATGTCACCCTGAGGGAGCAGGGCGACCGAAGGGTCTCGCGTGGCACGAAAAAGGGTGGCGCGCGCGCGGCAAAGGCCGCGCGCGCTAAATCAGCCCGACCCGTCTGCCCGCTTTTTGCAGCACGTCCACCGCACGCTCAACTTGCGCGGCGCTGTGCCCGGCAGTCACCGTGGCACGCAAGCGCGCCATGCCCTCCGGCACGGCTGGCGAAACAACAGGCAGCACGAAGATGTCCTCGCGCTGGCATAGACGCACCAATTCATACGCCTTCTCGTCCGTGCCGCACAGCACCGGCACTATTGCGGTCTCGCTCCGCATTGTGTCGAACCCAGCGCGCTTCAGGCCATCCATGAACTGCGCCGCATTGCGCTGTACGCGCCCGACGCGCTCCGGCTCATCCAAAATCACCTCGAACGCCGCTTTTGCGGCCGCCGCCTGCGCGGGCGGAATGGCCGCGGAAAAGATGAAACCGCGCGCGGCATGCTTCATTAGGTTGATCAAACCGCGGCTGCCGGCGATGTAGCCGCCCACGCTGGGGATGGTCTTACTCAATGTTCCCATCTTCACGTCTACGCAATCCTGCATGCCGAAATGCTCTTCCACGCCGCGACCGCTCTCGCCGAGCACGCCCACCGAGTGCGCTTCGTCCATCATTAGCTGCGCGCCGTATTTCTGGCAAAGCTCGGCGGTACGGGGTAGATCGATGATGTCTCCATCCATGCTGAAGACCGCATCCACAATCACCAGTTTCGTACTCCGGTTGACATAGCGGCGCAAAAGCGTCTCCAGATGCTCCATGTCGTTGTGGCGAAAGCGCTTCAGCTCCGCGCCGGAAAGCAGGCAGCCATCCACGATGCTTGCGTGATCGTATTTATCGCAGAAGACCACATCATGGCGGCCGACCAACGTGGAGATGGCAGCCAGATTGGTGACGTAACCGCTGGAAAATGTGACCGCGTCTTCGGCGTGTTTGAATTCGGCGATGGAGCGCTCCAGCTCCAGATGCAAATCCAGCGTGCCCGCCAGCAGCCGCACGCCGTGGGTGCCGCTGCCATATTTCTGCAGCGCCTCAGCGGCGGCGGCGTTAATGCGCGCATGACCCAACAGTCCCAAGTATCCATAGGAAGCCAACATCAGCATGGTGTGCCCATCGATGACCACCTCGGCGCTGCCCTTCAGCTCGCACACCGGCATGTTGTAGAAATACATGTCGTTGTCACGCAGGCCCTGCACGCGTTCATCCATCGCGCGGATACGCGCCTGAATGCCGTTTTCCGTTGTGTCCCTCATGTTGGGGTTAAGAATAATGCCTCCAGAGAAACTACCGCAGTTTAGGGCAGCGCAGCCGTTCTGTCAATCGCGCGGCGCGGACGCCGACAGCAGCGCGCGCAATCCCTCGGCATCGATTTCGGGTACCCCGAGCGCACGCGCCCGCACCAGCTTCGCGCCGGCGTTCTCCCCCAGCAGCAGATAGCTGGTCTTCGCGCTCACGCTCGAGCTAACCTGGCCGCCGTGTTCCGCGATAAGGGCAGCGGCTTGGCGCCGCGTCCAGCCCGGCAGCGTACCGGAGATCACGAAGGTACGTCCGGAGAGCGCCCCGCCCTCCACCGCCACGGTTGTCTGTTGCGTGGGCCAGAATCCGGCCGCACGCAATTTGCGCAGCAATTCTTGATTTCCCGGCCGCGCGAACCATTCCGCCACGGCCGCCGCGATGCCCGGCCCGATGCCGTCAATTTGCTGCAGTTGCTCCGGCTCCGCCCCCGCCAGCGCGTTCAGCGAGCCGAAACGCACCGCCAGCGCGCGCGCGGCGACCGCGCCCACGCCGAAAATGCCGAGCGCGGAAAGCAGCCGCTCGAGCGGGCGCTGCTTGGCCGCCTCGATGGCGGCGAGAAGGCTGCACGTTTTCTTCTCAGCAAAACCCTCCAGTTGCATCAGCTGCGCCTCGCTGAGCGCGAAGATGTCGGCCACATCCTCCACTAGTCCGGCCTCGACAAGTTGCGTGGCCACACTCTCGCCGAAGCCTTCTATCTCCAACGTGGCGCGCGAGACGAAATGCTCCAGATTGCGCATGCGCTGCGCCGGGCAGCTCGCGTTGACGCAATAGAGCGCCACCTTGCCCTCCGGCTGCGTCACCGCTTGCGCGCAGCTCGGGCAGATTGCCGGAGGCTCAAAGCGCGTTTCTTTTCCCGTGCGCGCCTGCGGCAGTGAGCCGATCACGTAGGGGATGACCTCACCGGCGCGCTTTATCAGCACGCGGTCGCCCACGCGGATGTCCTTTTCGGCCACGAAGTCAAAGTTGTGCAGCGTGGCCTGCTTCACCGTCACTCCGCCCACCTCCACCGGCTGCAAAACGGCATACGGGGTGAGCACGCCGGTGCGACCGACGTTGACGCCGACCTCACACAGCATGGTGGTGACCTGATGCGCCGGAAATTTGAAGGCGACCGCGCCGCGCGGGTCCTTTCCCACCACGCCAAGCGCGGCACGCAGCTGCAGCTCGTCAATCTTTATCACCATGCCATCGATTTCATAATCAAGTGAATCGCGCCGCTCGGCCCAGTGCTCGCAACAAGAGATTGCCTCATCCAGCCCGCTGAACCGCCGCGAGATGTCGGCCACTGGGAAGCCCATCGCGCGCAGGTATTCCAGAGCCTGCCACTGGCTGCCGGCCACGAAGCCCTCTGCAGCGACAAGCCCGTAACACAGTATCGCAATTGGCCGGCGCGCGGTCAGTTGGGGGTCGAGCTGGCGCAGCGCGCCAGAGGCGGCGTTGCGCGGGTTGACGTAGGTGCGCTCACCCGCCTCTGCCAACTGTTCGTTCCACTGCGCAAAAGTGAGGCGGGGCATGTAGGCCTCGCCGCGCACCACCAGCGACCGGGGGGCGGCCAGCGCGCCGGCTGCGTCGGCAGGAATGCGCAGCGGAAGTGTGCGCAGCGTGCGCAAGTTCAGGGTGATATCCTCACCCACCTCACCATCGCCGCGCGTCGCGCCGCGCACGAATAGGCCATCGTGATAATGCAGCACCACTGTCAGGCCGTCAATCTTCGGCTCGACGACGAAAGTGGCCGCCTCGACGCGCTCGTCAAGGCGCGTGATTCGCTCGAACCAAGTGCGTATCTCCTGCGCGCCGTTGGCGTTGCCAAGGCTGAGAATCGCCGCCGGGTGCCGAACTTTCTCGAACTTCTCGGAGGGTTGCCCACCCACGCGCTGCGTGGGCGAATCCGGGGTGATTAGCTCGGGGTGCTTCTGCTCCAGCCGTCGCAGTTCGCACAGTAGGGCGTCAAATTCCCCGTCCGAGATGGTCGGGGATTGGAGCACGTAATAGCGGTGGTTCTGAGCGTGGATTTCAGCACGCAGCGCCTGCGCGCGTTCGCCAATCTTTGCAGATGTCATGTATGATTTTTTCGATACCATTCCCCCGCTACCGGCCGGAATATCCGCCATTCTGCGTCTGCCTGCTGTACCGCCGACAACCATTATAATGGCTGCCATGGCGGCTGACGAGACCGAGGCGGTTTTCTGCACCTTCCCGACGACAATATTGCTGCCGACCCATCGCTGCTGGCGTTGCCCGATGGGAGCTACGCCCTTTATTACATAATCGCCGAGGTGATGAAACCCGGAGGAGGAGGCGGGCAGCCCGGCCAGCCCCCACAACCTGGCGTAGAACCGGGCGAGCAGCCCGCGCCTGGCGAGCAGCCACTGCCACCGCTTGGCGAGGAGAGCGGGAGCGGAAAGCCACAACCACCGCCGACGCCGAGCGAATAGGTTTTTCGAAGGTCGAGCGTTATCCTTCCTGGATTTCCAGAAAAAGGTCTGTGTGCGGGGCGTGGTCGCACCTGTATATCATGACTGTGCGCTTGTAGCGGAGCACTACTCTGCCATCCTGATTCACGCCGCGCGTGTGCACCGTGACAATTCTGGCGTGTGGTCGCGATTTAGATTCACGCTTGCTGAGCACTTCCGACTCGGCGCAAATAGTGTCGCCCGCAAAGACCGGGTGCATCAGGCGCACCTCGTCCCAGCCCACGTTGGCGACCGCGTTCTGGCTGACATCGGAGACGCTCAGTCCGGTCACAATCGCCAGTGTCAGCATGCTACCCACCAGACATTACCCTAAATCGGTGTGCTTGCCGTACTCACGATTGAAGTGCAGTTGATGAGGATTCACGATCAACAGCGTGAATCAGATGTTGTCAGTCTCGGTGATGGTTCGCCCCGGCAGGTGCCGATAGACATCCCCGATTTCGAAGTCCTCGAAAAAGCGGCCGCTCCAGCCAGTTTTGACAGTCATCGTGTTTCCTCTATGGTCTGCGATGCGCTTCCCACTATTGACGCCTCAAATGACTCCTGCCTCTTCCAGAGCGGCCAGCTCGCGCTCTGATTTCCGCAGCAATTCGCAGAAGACCTGCTGGTTGTGTTGCCCCAAGACAGGGGGCGGCGTGAAGGTGTCTTCATGCGTTTCAGAGAGCTTAATCGGATTCCCCGGCAGGTGCTCACTCTCGCCCTGCGGGAAAAGCACTTCTGCCACCATGTCGCGCGCCAGCGCCTGCGCATTTTCAGCGCCTGCGAGACATCATTCACCGGCGCGCACGGGATGCGCGCGACACAGAATTTCTCCAGCCAGAAGTCGCGGGGGCACGACGAGAAGACTGCAGCCAGCTCCCGGTCAATCTCTTCTCTGTTCGTCAGGCGTCCAGAGCGGCGTCGGTCTTTCCCTGTGTCGAGTGCGGGCAGGTCCACCCCCCGCATTAGGCTAAGCTAGAATGCATCTGTCACGACTGCCAGCACGATGTGTCCTTCGCGGTAGGGATACACATCATATGGCACGTGCTGAAAGTGCGCACTTCCCATGCGCTCCGGCACGGCGCCGGACATAAGATGGATAGTGGCGTAGTAATTGAGCATGCTTATCTACGAATCCAGCATGGAGGCATCTACGTGCTAGCCGCGGCCGGTCTGCTCGCGCGAGACAGTTTCCCGACACAGAGTGAAGCCCCAAGCGTGTTCGTCAACTGCCCTCATCGTTCCCGCGAAACTATAATCGAGCTCCGTGCTGTGGGCAAGCTCCCGAGAGGTTAATTCATTATGTTACAATCCCTCGAACCGGCGCTCTCCGCGTGAGCCGCAGTGGCGCCTCCTTGTTTTCCTCCAAAGGCGAGACTCGACTTGAACGCTTCTAATTTCCCTTTTACCCTGAATCTGGAAGTCATCTTCCGCGACGTGGACTCAATGGGTCATGTCAACAACGCCGTATATTTCACTTATTTGGAGACCGCGCGCATAAAGTACTTCCGCGAGCTAACATCGCGCCCCGACCTGGAGCACATGAACATGATTGTGGCCCGGGCCATCTGTGACTACAAGGCGCCCGCTTTTCTGGGTGAGCACTTGAATGTTGGCGTGGCTGTCACCCGCTTCGGCAACAAGAGCTTTGATTTCACCTACCGCATTGTTGCCGGGGACGGCAGGCTGACTGCGACCGCGAAGACAGTGCAGGTCGCCTACGATTATCAGGCGGATCGGCCCATGGCATTGCTGGCGGCGTTCAAAGTGGCAGTTTTAGATTATCAGGGGGGATTAGATTTCCCGAGCGCGCCCGATAGCGGCACGTGAGCCAGTTTTGCAGCGAGGGCACGGAATGCGTTTTCGACCCTTGACCTACTGCGTGATGGCCGCGCTACTACTGGCCGCCTACGGCGGAACCGGTACACAACCGGCGGAGCAGCCCCCCGCGCCCGCGCAGACATCCACTGCGCAACAGGCGACCGAGGCGCCCACCCTACTGCCTGCAGCAACGGAGCTTCCCCAACTAGCGGCGACTCTCCCCCTGCCGCCGCCCGCTGACCACCTCATGCGTGACGACCCGGAACTGGCGGCCTGCCTGTTGCGAGCGCTGGGGCAGGAGGTTTACTACGATTTGCGCGGTAACGGTGGCATACCCTCGCAACAGCAGATGATAGCAATGGGCCCTTGTATGGCAATCCTCTCGCCGGGCGGCGGCCCACCCTCCGGTACGGGTGAGATGGCGACCGCGCCCGCACCCGAGCCGACTGCAGCGCCGGCCGCCCTCACCTGCGAGGATGCGCACTACACGTTCACCGACATCGGATTGGTGCTCATTGCACTGGAAGCCGGCAACAGCGACCCGATGGCGCCGATGGCTAACCCGTCCTCGCTATTTCTAGAGGATGGCCGCGTGCGCCTATTTTTCACCAACGCCGGAGCTGGCATCGGCAGCGCCATTTCCACGGACGGTCTCAGTTTCGCTTACGAGGGTATGCGCATCGATGGGCGCGCGGCCAAGGAGCCGATCTCGGGCCGTTGCGCGTCTATCGCCTGCCAGATGACCGCGTACGCCTATTTGTCGGCTCCTCTCAGACCGGGGGACAGTCGTTTGTAAGCGGCGACGAGGGCGAATCCTTCACCATTGAACCGGGCGAGCGCATTACTCAGACCGCCGCCGACATGCCCGCAATCCAGAAACTGAGCATCATCCCACTGCCCGATGGCCGCTGGCGTGGGTACTTCGGGCCGGCGCCGCAGCACGGGGCTGAAGGGGACGAGAGCAGCCGGAGTGGACCGCCCGACCACTGGTTGCGCAGCGCCGTTTCCACCAACCTTTTCGAGTGGAGCGTGGAACCAGGTGTACTCATCGGCCCGGGCGCGCCGCACCTGACCGCCTCGGTGCGCGAGGTATTCCCGCTGCTGCGCGATGACGGTTGCGTCACTCTGTTTTACCAGCTAAACAAGCCGCAGGATGCGGGCATCTACGACTTCACCGGGGTGGCGGTGGTCGGTTACAGTACTTCCGTGGATGGACTGACTTTTGGGAAACAATTCGCGCTCATAAACGTGCGCGACCCAGCCGGCCCCTTCGTGCTGCGCATGCCGGACGGAACGTTTCTAATGTATCACGACTCCACCGATTACGCCGGGTACGGCCACGGAATTCGCGTCGGGTGGCTGGAACAAAGCACCCCGTAACATGCCTGCTCATGCAGCGGCTAGGGTACGCTCGTACAACTCAATGATCTGGCGGGTGATGCCCTCCCACCCATAACCTTCCGCGTAATCAGCGGCTTGTCGCCCCAGCCGCGCGCGCAACTCATCATCGGATAGCAGACAGCGCAGGCGCTCGGCCAAAGCAGCCGGGTCCCGACCCGGAACCAGAAATCCGGTCTCGCCGTCACGCACCAGTTCCGCCAGCCCACCCACATCGGAGGCTATCACGGGCGTCCCACAAGCCATCGCTTCCAAAGCCACCATTCCAAAGGATTCATAGTGCGAGGGCATCACCACTACATCCGCGGAAGCGTAATAGCAATGCAATGTCTCCTGCGCGCGCCGGCCCAGAAAGGTGACCACGTCACTCAGGCCAAGCTCATCGCGCAGCGCCATCAGTTTCTCCAATTCAGCATGGCGCGTCTCGTGTGGCTTGGCGGAGTCTCCACCGATGACTGAGAGACAGAGATGCGCGGGCATTTTGCCCGACTGCTGCATCAGCTGCAGGGCGCGCAAGAGCATATCCACCCCCTTAAGTGGCTCGATGCGCCCGACAAAAAGTACCATTATGTCTCCGGCCGGAATGTCGAGTTCGCGCCGCGCCCGCGCCTGCGGATAAGGGTGGAAGACAGAAAGGTCTACGCCGGGCGGGATGACGGCAATGCGCCCGTTCGCTCCGACCGAGAGGCTCTCCACCTCGGATCGCTCCGATTCGGTAGAGACCACCAGCGCATCGGCCCAGGCCGGCAGCATGGCTTCATTCTCCAGCCGTAAGCCGGGTTCGCGCTGCAGTGCGTTTTGCGCCACCCTGTTTTTGACCGCGCCTAGCGTGTGCGCCATATGCACTATCGGAACGCCCCACCAATTGCGCAACTCATGCGCCACCACGCCCGAAAGCCAATAATGCGAGTGGATCAGATCGTAGTGCTCTTCCAGCAACGCGGCCGCCAGCCGTGCTCCGCCAACGAATTCCGGCAGGCATTGGAAAAGCTCGGTCTTCGGCAGCGGCCGCTCCGGCCCAGCCGGGATGTGAAAGACACGGTTACTGTTGCCTAGGTCGTGCTTGATGTGCGGCTGATGCTCATCCTGCGAGCGTGTGAAAACGTCCACGCCAATTCCGGCGCGACCCAACTCGCGGGTCAGATCGCGCACATACACGTTCATTCCGCCGCTTTCCTTGCCACCCAGGGTGGCCAGCGGACAAGTGTGCACGGAAATCATGGCGATGCGCATAAGCGTATTATCCTCGAATTGGCAGCGCCTGCCAACCAATCAGCACGGCTTGACTGCCGATGCGCCTCTGGTAGAATTGGCGCACACGCCACCTTAGCTCAATTGGCAGAGCAAGCGCTTCGTAAGCGCTAGGTTCGGGGTTCAAATCCCCGAGGTGGCTTCGCCGAAAGGCACGCATGACTGCACCCCCGAGCGTGCCGCATCCGAACCACGCAGCCCATGCCCGCCCTTGACAGGGAACACCTGTTCTGTTATCATCAAGATATGGTTTGGAACATTTGAGCGCACCCGAACAGAGGTGACTCATGGCAAAAGGCAAGTTATCCGCGCGGCAGCAGCGCATGCTCACTTTCATCCGCGATTTCCTGCGCGAGAACGACTACCCTCCCACTATCCGCGAAATTGGCCACGCCTGCCGGATTAGCTCAACTTCGGTGGTGAATTACAATCTCAACAAGTTGGAGGCATGCGGCCTAATCAACCGCAATCTGCGCGTCTCTCGCGGCATTCAGTTGACCGAGGCAGCCCCGCGCAACCTGGTGCCGATTCCGCTGGTCGGCCGCATTTTCGCCAGCGAGCCGGTGCCCGTCCCGGACGCGCCCGCTTCATTCGCTCCGGACGAGGCCATCAACCTGACGCGCGATCTGGTGGGTGATGGCACGAATCTGTTCGCGCTGGAAGTGCGCGGCAATTCGATGATTGACGCGATGATTGGCGACGGTGACGTGGTGGTGATGAAGCGCCAGATTGAAGCGCGCAACGGAGAGCTGGTGGCAGTCTGGCTAAACGACAGCGAGGAGACCACGCTGAAGTATTTTTTCCTCGAGGACGGGCGCGTGCGCCTGCAGCCCGCAAACCCGATCATGCAGCCCATATACGCGAACCCAGCAAACGTGCGCGTCCAGGGCAAGGTGGTACTGGTGCTGCGCCAGATGGAAGCGATGTAACAGAACGGGACGGCATCCCTCACTTGCAGGTGCGGAGAATCAAATCAGCTCGAATTGTCAATCTGAGAAGCGAAGTGATGAAGAATCTCGGGGTCCGCCAGAAGAAGAGACCCTTCTCTTCGCTCAGGTGACATGATCAGCGCTGGCTGACTCAGCCGCGGCTGATGTCAGGCAATGAGCCGATATTCATCTTCCCCGTTTCTCTATTGTACAATATTTACCAGCCGCCCGGGCACATAAATCACCTTCTTCGGCTCGCGCCCATGCAGATGA
>PVBE012247592.1_pt1 | contig 14936 bp, 17 predicted proteins | sample 1631181 | NCBI WGS metagenome assembly PVBE01 (sample SAMN08397723, study PRJNA350692) | Marine metagenome, whole genome shotgun sequencing project. | isolation source: water | place: Pacific Ocean | collected 2012-04 | reverse complement strand
CGACAACACATGCATCGCAATGCCAGGAACCAAAGTCCGAAAAATGCACACATCCAGAAGAGACGCATTCAAAATAATCAACGACACACCAATCGCAGAAATATCTCCAGACAAAATCGAAATCCTAAAAACATTCAACGCTCGATCAGACAACAAAGCAAAACTAGACACAAAATTCCAAGACAAAGTCGCGCTAGTCCAAGTATACCCAGGACAAGACCCAGCAATCCTAGAGTTCTACCAAGAGCAAGGCTACAAAGGAATCATATTAGAAGTAACAGGAATCGGACAGGTCCCAACCCAAGACGCAAAATTCAACTGGCTCCCAAAAATAAAACAAGCAATAAAAAAAGGCGTAACAATCTGCGCAACCCCACAAACAATCTACGGCAGACTAAACCCAAACATATACACGGCCGGACGAGATCTAGAAAAAACCGGGATAATTTTCTTAGAAGACATGCTTCCAGAAACAGCTCTAGTAAAATTGGGCTGGGTCCTCGGACACAAACAGTGGAACAAAAAGGAAAAGATGCTAGAAAATATCTCTAGCGAATTTAATAAAAAATAAAATAAAAAATTTAGTTTAGTTACTTCTTAATATTCCAACTAATCGGGAATTTCTTAGCCACAACATTGTAAACCAAAATCATAACCAACGTAAACACATATGCAACAACACCACCTATAAGCGGAGTATAAACAAGTACCTGCAAATTACTAACAGACCCCATCAAAGCAACAAGAGTTGGATCCTGCGACACAAGAATCAACTGAAACACACCCAAGATGAAATACATCACCAGAGCAGACGCCCCAATAAAAACCGCCGACACATAATTAATCTTTGTTAATTTCATTTTCACCTCCTAAAAAATCCACGGAGAAAGATTATTTAAACCTTCCCAGATTAATCTCATCATGAAAGACTACAAAAAAATCGGACTAAAATCAGGACTAGAAATCCACCAACAGCTCGACACTCACAAACTTTTCTGCGAATGCCCAAGTCTGCTCAGAACAGACGAGCCATCATACGAAATCCAAAGAACCCTAAATCCAGTAGTTGGTGAAACCGGCGAAATAGATGTAGCAGTAGCACACGAAGCAACACAAAACAAAAACTTCACATACCAAGTCTTCGACACAAACTGCCTCGTAGAACTCGACGAAGAACCACCTCACGCAATAAACCAAGAAGCCCTAAAAATCACACTCCAAATCGCACACCTACTAAACTGCAAAATTTTCCCAGTCGCACAAATCATGCGAAAAACCGTAGTAGACGGCTCAAACACAACAGGCTTCCAGCGAACAGCACTAATCGCCCACGACGGCTACATCGAAATCTCATCAGGAAAAATCGCAATCGACGCCGTCATGCTCGAAGAAGACTCAGCAAGACCAGTATCAGAAAATGAAAACTCAAAAACCTACAAACTAGACAGACTCGGATTTGCAATGGTCGAAATAGCAACCGGCCCACACATGCACACCCCCGAAGAAATCAAAGAAGCCGCCTTGAAAATCGGAGAAATCCTGAGAGCCTGCAAAGTAAAAAGAGGTATCGGAACAATCCGTCAAGACGTCAACATCTCAATCAAAGGAAGCAAGCGAGTTGAAATCAAAGGTTTCCAAGATCCAAAAATGATGATAACAACAGTCGACAAAGAAATAGAAAGACAGCAAGAATGCGTCAAAAATAAGACTTGTCAAAAAGAAGTTCGAGGCGCACTCCCAGATGGCTCATCAAAATTCCAAAGACCAATGCCAGGAGCAGCAAGAATGTATCCCGAAACAGACGTCCCTCTATTAAAAATCTCAAGAGAACTAATCAACGAAACAAAAAAGAACCTACCAAAATTAGCATCCGAACACAAATCCTACCTCGACAAATTCGGACTAAACTCAGAACTCCTAAAACTTATCCTAAAGAAAAACAAAGTCGAAGATTTCAAAGTCCTAATTCAAGAACACAATAACCCAGGCCTAATCGCCAAAATGCTAACACTATTCCAAGCAGATAAAAAAACATCAATAGACAAGCTAGAAGAAATCCTACAAAAAATTAAAGAAGGAAAAATATCAGAAGATAGCGTAAAAACAATAATGCAAAAAATCTCTCAAGGCAAATCCCTAAAAGAAGCAATGAAAAAATCTGACATCAACCTAAAAGAAGAAGCCCAAAAAATAATCAAAGAAAAACCTGGACTATCTCAAGGAGCATACATGGGCTTACTCATGGGAAAATTCAAAGGTCAAATCTCAGGCAAAGAAGTCGCAGACGTTCTAAAAGAATTATTATAACTATTTCAAAAATCCAGAAATTCCCAAAGCAACCAGCAAAGCAAGAACAGCCCCAACAACAAAAGTTATAACCAAACTATTTGAACCCGAAACAGAACCAAACCCAGCACCAACAGCCCCAGACAAAGCAGCCACCCAAAACATACTCTTCTTACTCTCCATTATTTCTTCTTCTCCTTAACCTTCTTAACTCCAACATGCACATCATCCAATTGCGCTTTATCAACAACCGAAGGCGCACCCATCAAAACATCCCTCGCCTCTTTATTCTTAGGGAACGCAATTACCTCACGAATATGCTTAGCCCCACACAAAATCATCAACAACCTATCAAGCCCCGGAGCAATCCCAGCGTGCGGCGGAACACCAAAGCCAAACGCCGTCAACATATGCTCAAACTCCTTCGACTGCTTATCAGTAAAACCAATCAAATCAAAAATCTTCTTCTGAACCTCAGCATCATGAATCCTAACCGAACCACCAGCAACCTCAAACCCATTCAAAACCAAATCATACTGCAACGACTTCGCCTTCCCCGCATCCTTATCATTCAACTTATCCAAATCTTCCGGCGCAGGCGCAGTAAACATATGATGACTCGGACCCCATCTCTCCCCAGCCCCATGAAAAAAATCCTCTTCCTTCTGCTCAGCAAACAAAGGAAAATCAACAATCCAACAAAAACCCAACTCGTTCGCATCATCCTTATTCTTCCTAATATCCGGATTATCCCGACCATACTTCTTCATAGCCTCATCATACGGAATCCTCGGAAACGGCACCTTCGTAAACTTCTTCTCAGGAAAAACTTCTTTAACCATCTCAATCATCAACTTCTCAACCAAATCCAAAACGTCATCCCTCTCAAAAAAACTCATCTCCATATCCAACTGATAAAACTCCCCAGGACACCTATCCGCCCTCGCATCCTCATCCCTAAAACAAGGCGCAATCTGAAAATACTTATCAATCCCACCGACCATCAACATCTGCTTATACTGCTGCGGACTCTGCGGCAAAGCATAAAACCTCCCAGGATGATTCCTCGATGGCACCAAATAATCACGTGCACCCTCAGGAGACGACTTCGTAAGAATCGGAGTAGATATTTCCATGAACCCTTCCTTATCCAAAAACCCTCTAATAAAATTCACAGCCTTATGTCTCAACATCAAATTCCTCTTCATCTTCTCACCCCTCAAATCCAAATACTTAAACTCCATCTTCGTCTCCTCATTCACGCCTTCCCTATTCACCTCATACGGCAACGGACCAGCCGCAGACAAAACATCCAACTTCTCAATCTTAACCTCAACCCCACCACTAGAAATCTCCTTATTCTCACTACCCTTCGGCCTCGCATTAACAACCCCAGTCAACTTCACACAAGACTCCGGCGTCAATTTCTTAGCAACACCAAAATCCTCATTCTTCTTCAAAATCACACACTGCACCTTCCCATACCTATCCCTCAAATCAATAAACAAAACATTATTATGATCCCTCACAGTATCAACCCACCCCGCCAACGTAACACTCTTCCCAATCAACTTCTCGTCAACCTCATCAAGCTTGTGCGTCCTAAACATACACAAGAAAGAAAACAACTCTTTTTAATCATTTCTATCAAGCCCCAATCTCAAACCCATCACCCTCTTTTCTAGGAAGAATATGCAAATGCAAATGACCAACAACCTGCCCCGCATCCTTCCCATTATTCAAAATCAAATTAAAATCCTTCACCCCCAACTTCTCAACGGCATCCTTCACAGTAACCAAAAATTTCTCATACACCTCCAACGGAAAATCCAAAAAATTATCATAATGCCTCTTCGGAATCACCAACAGATGCCCCTCGACTTTCGGATTCGCATCCAAAATCACAATAAAATCATCATTCGCCAAAAACACCTCAGCCGGAATATCTCCATTCACAATCTTACAAAACACACAATCATCGCTCATAAAATAACCAACAACCCCAAATTTATAAACCATTCCATCCATTAATCTATATGACAAAAAACTTCACATGGCACGAAGTCTCCGAGAAAGAAAAAGAGCAAATCCGAAAAGACTCCAAGAAACTCCTAAATGAATTTGCATCAAAACTATCCAAAATCAAAGCCCCAGAAAGCCACTTCGAAAATGAAACAGGAATAAGAGAAGAAGGCGACGGATGGAACACCGACCCAGAATTCCGAAGCACCACCCTCTCGAACGCACCATTCGTAAAAGACGACGCAATCGTAGCAGAAAAAGGAGCGTGGAAAAAATGAAGACAATCATAGTATCCGGACCGGTAATCATCCAAGACGGAAAACTCCTAGTCGACAAAGATGACAAAGATGATTTCTACAAACTCCCGGGCGGGACAATAAAAGAAAGCGAAGAAAACCTAGAAGAAGCATGTCACCGAAGAGTCAAAGAAGAAATCAACGGCAAAATCAAAATCATAAAACCACTACACCCACAAGTCCTCTGGGAAAATCCACAGACAAAAGAAAAAATGGCAATATTACTAATCAGCTACAAAGCCGAGCTCCTAAATAAAGATGATATTAAACCAATCGAACCAACAAAAGAAATCAAATGGCTCGACCTAAAAGAAATCGACAAATGGAAAAATCAAGTCTCCCCATACACACAATTCCTAATCGAAAAAGGAGACATAAGATGACGAAAACACCTACATTCTATGATGACTACGGTAGAAGACCAGATTTAGAACGGTACAATCATACACAACAAACCTCTGACGAAGATGTCCCAGGAGAATTCGCACAAGGGGTAGATAGTAGCAGTGGCGTACTAAGAAGAGCACCAACAGCTCAAGAAAGAAAAGCAATGTCAAAAGAAATAACAGATAGATTACAATAAAATGAACCTAAAACAAAAAGTAAAACAGATCAAAGAAGGAAAACTGACAGCAGTTGAAAACCTAATGAACTTCTCCAAAAAAATCTCAACCCCAAAAACAAAAGACCTAAACATTTTCCTAGGATTAAACGAAGATGCAATCGATCAAGCGAAAGAAATAGACAAGCGAATCAAAAAAGGAGCTGCTGGAAAATTAGCAGGATTGTGCTTCGCCGTCAAATCAAACATCTCAGTAAAACACCAAAGAACAACATGCGCATCAAAAGTCCTCGAAGATTACGAGTCACCATACAACGCAACAGTCATCAATAAGCTCATAGCAGAGGACGCAATATTTGTAGGAATGCTAAACATGGACGAATTCGCATGCGGTTCCTCTGGAGAAACCTCCGCATTCGGCCCAACAAAAAATCCAAAAAATCCAGAATTAATCCCAGGCGGTTCAAGCTCAGGCCCCGCAGCAGCAATAGCAGCAGACCTAGCAGACTTCACACTCGGCTCAGACACAGGAGGCTCAATCCGAAACCCAGCATCACACTGTGGAGTCGTCGGACTAAAACCAACATACGGAGCAGTCTCCCGATACGGACTAATCGACATGGCAATGTCCTTCGACTGCATCGGCCCACTAGCAAAAACCCCAGAAGATGCAAAACTAATCTTCGACATAATCAAAGGCCAGGATAACTTCGACCAAACAACAAAAAACGCACCGAAATCTAAACCAGGGTCTGCCCCAACCAAAAGAAATACTGAATCTGTGAGGGTAACAAAAAAAGGAATAATTGGGCTAGTCAATATCAAAGATTTTGCAGACAAAGAAATCGCAGATCTAATCGAAACCAAAACAAAAGAAATCGCTAAAAAAAACAACTGGAAAATAAAAAAAATAAACTTGCCACTAGACATTGCAACAGAAACATACTACACCATAGTCTACACAGAGGTATTCTCAACAACAAGAAAATTTGACGGTCGAAGATTCGGTAAAAAAATAGAAGATACTGCCGGCCCAGAAGTAATGCGAAGAATAATCGGAGGCTCAGAAATAACAAAAGCCGAACACGAAGGGAGATATTACAAAGAAGCACAAAGAGCAAGAAATTACATCAAACAACAATTCGAAAAAATCTTCAACGAAGTAGATGCAATAATATTACCAACATCTCCAAAACTCCCACACAAAATCGGAGAACAAATATCAGTAAAAGACATGTATGCCTACGATGTCACAACCGTACTAGCCTCAATGGTAGGACTTCCCGCAATCTCAATCCCAGCAGGAAAAGTCGACAACAAAGACGTCGGCCTTCAAATCATGGCACCACACTTCCAAGAAGAACTAATCTTTAAACTAGCTAAGGACTTCCATGAATACCAAGCGTAGCGGACTATCCCAGTGGGAAGTTGAAACCTTAAGAAACCGGAGGTGTCTTAGGTAATGGAATCTTCCAAAATCGGCGAACTAACTCTCGGCAGATTCAAAACCGAAATCCTCGCAACACAAGAAGTCAAAGCACTATTCAAAAAAGAAAAAATGTCCCTAGCAACCCTAATCCCAACAGCATGGGTTTGGTATGACACAGAACTCCTAGAAGTCATTGACGAAAACGGAGATGGCAAACCAGACGAAAAATTCGGAAAAGAATTTCAAATAATATACATGACAGAAAAAGAAGATTCAAAAGATCTCGAACAACAAGCACTAATCCTTTCCAAGACCACCATTAAAAATATAAACCTAAAATACGCCGCATTAAAATGCCAGTAATAACATTTGACCAAGCAAAAGAATTCCTAGAAGATATAAACAGCGAAGACAAAGTCGCAATAATCTGCCACAACGACGGAGATGGTTTCTCATCAGGAATATTATATCATGATTGGTGCAAATCAAAAAACGCACAAGTCAAAGCATTCATATATACAATCAGAGAATCAAAACTAAAAGAATTCGACCTAGAAAAATTCAATAAAATAATTGTCACAGATCTGTCCCCAGGATTTATGGCAACAGAATTCGAACTAATAAAAGAAAAGCAAATTCTATACACAGATCACCATCCGCGAGTCACCCCAATTCCAGAAGAAATACTAGAACTAGTCACCGCAGATAAAGGTTACCTACCGTCCTCACGAACCGCAGGAGAATTAACAGGATTAAAACCATGGCTATCGCTAATCGGAACAATAACCGACTCAGCCGAATACTACCCAGAAAATCAAGAATTCATCACTAAACACCTAAAACAACTAGGTATAACATTCGACGAATTCAAACAGAACATATCAAGCGTAGTCACAAACTTCCTAGTCTACTTCGACAACGATTACGATAAAGCCTTCGAAATACTAAAAGGAATAAATTCAATCGAAGAAATTTCTCAATTAAAAGGATACTCTGACCAGGTCGAAGACGAGGTTCAAAAATTCGTCGAAGAATACAAAACAAAAAAAGAAAAACTCGGACACATAAACTTCTACTATTTCGAACCACATTTCAAAGTCAAAGCCCCAGTGTGCGCAATAATCAGTCAAAGAAATAACAACGAGATATACATTTTCGCAGCCCCAATAAATGACAACAAACATATCACACTCTCAGCCAGAAGCAACTCAAAAGAAAAAGACATGACTGAATTATTACGAGCCGGAACCCAGGGATTAGAAGACAGCTCATCTGGTGGACACGCTCCCGCGGCAGGCGGAACAATCCAAGCAAAAGACCTCGAAAAATTCAAGCAAAACATTCGTAATTTTGTGAAACAATAAAGCTTTTAAACAAAAAACACTTCTCTAAAATATGATAGTTTCAGACGATGAGCCACCCGATCGAGAAACAAGAGAGAAAACTTCTAAATTAATTACAATGGTACAAGACAAAAGATGGCCCTCCTTGCTACCTGATAAATCCAAAGGAGAAATAGCGACCTGCAATCCAGCTTACTGTGATGGACACACAATCCACAGAGTCAGAGAAGATTATAAAAATATATATGGCGAACGATCAGTTCTAAAAAAAGACGGCGAAACCATACTAACCCCAGAATACAAATACGAAAAAGATGGGATTGAAGACGCAAGGCTTTCCAAAAAAGGAGATACATATCTAATCACATACGTCGCCTTTAATGAAGATATAGAAAATGGTGGAGCAAAAATTGCCCTAGCAACAACAAAAAACTTTAAAAAAACAAAAAGACACGGAATCATCGGTCCACAAATGAGATACGAAGAAGCAATAGATTTAGTCGGTCCAAATTCATATTACGGAAAACACTGGATAAGAGAACTGGAAGGAATACAAAAAATACATCCGGGGATAGACCCTTTCATCCCAGACAAGGACGCCGGACTAGAATACGTACCAGAAAGAAAACAATGGGCATTATTACACAGATTAGAACCAGCAATCCAAATAGCCTATGCCGATAAAATCTCCGACTTCCGAAAAAAGAAATTCTGGGTAGAACACATAAGAAATTTAGAAAAATACACAATCCTAAAACCAGGCATATGGTGGGCAAAAGAAAAAATAGGAATTGGTGGACTTCCAATAGACATTGACGGAAGAAAAATAGGACACATCCACGGAGTAGAAAAAAGAGAATCTGAAGGATTAACCCAATATTTTTACCGGGGAACTTTCGCAGAATTCAATCCACAAATAGACAAAATCATAGCTATATTAAGAGACCCAATGCTATTACCGACCGACAAAGATAAGCTAATAGAAACATCACCAAATGGACACATAACAGAAAAATACGTAAACTTCCCAACAATACTAAAAGTAAGCCCAAATGATATAAGCGCTCTCCTAACTATTTCTGGATGGGGAGACGAAAAAGAAGGATCCAGAACTCACAATAAAGAACATATCCTAAAAGAATTATCAGACCCACATAACTCAATCGAAAATTGGAACAAAGAAGTACAACTCGCACAGCCCCCACGAAACATCCTCCCCACCACAACAGTCTTTAAAAACAAAAACGCCCCTCTATTACTATCCAATTTCAACACTTGAAAGGAGGTTTAAATAAAAGAGAATATGCCATTAGATTTTGCAAAAGAAGCAATACAAACTGCGGAAGCAAACTCAATTAATTTTGATGATCTTAAAGCTGGTAAAGCCAACATTAAGGTTTTCGGATGCGGAGGATGCGGATGTAACATGGCGACCTGGCTTTTCAACAAGGGTATCAACGGAGCTACCATTTATGGTATCAACACTGATGCACTTCATCTATCCATTACTAAGACTGACGAAAAGATCCTTATCGGTAAGGAACTTACACGTGGTCTAGGATGTGGAGGCTACCCAAAAAAGGGAAGAGAAGCTGCTAAAGAATCTCTTACTGACCTGAAGAAATCTGTTTCGAATTCGGATATGGTTTTCGTTCTGGCTGGTATGGGAGGAGGATCCGGAACAGGGTCCATTCCAGTAGTTGCTCAATTAGCTAAAGAAGCAGGCGCAGTAGTTATCGCAGTTGTTACAATGCCTTTCGAGGCAGAAAAAGCAAGAATCGACAAAGCAGAGTTCGGCCTACAAGAGCTAAGAGAAGTCGTCGACACAGTAATCGTATTGGACAACAATCGATTAGTAGACATCGCAGGCCAATTACCAATGGAACAAGCATTCGCAGTTGCGAACGAGCTAGTATCCACTATGATTAAAGGTATCGTTGAGACAATCACACTACCTTCCCTAATCAACCTAGACTATGCAGACGTTTCTTCCATCATGAAGAACGGAGACGTAGCGGTAATCGGTATCGGTGAAGACAACTCCAACGCACGAGTAGACGCAGCAGTTCAACAAGCACTAACTCATCCACTATTGGACGTAGACTATCGAGGCGCAACGGGCGCACTAGTTCACATCACATGCGGACCAGATTTAAAGCTTGAAGAATTCGACAGTATCGGAAGATTGGTCACCGAGAACCTAAGCCCAGAAGCACAGGTAATCATCGGAGCAAGAGTTAACAAAGAATTCCAGGGACGAGTAAGAGTCATTACAATTATGACAGGTGTTAAGTCGCCATACATCCTAGGAAAAAACACAAGCTCCTTCGACGAACAAGACACGATCAGCGTCAACGAACTCGGACTAGACGATTTAAGCTAAACACAAATTAGTTTTTTATTTTATTTTTATTCTTCCTCCGCATTTCGCGGAGGATTAACATTATTTCCAACAGAAATTATACTGCACTTCTACTCAGCTTAAGTCCAGGAGTCATCTTTTTCTCCCCATACTTATCAAAATTAATAATCCCATCCAGTTTCCTCTGCCTCTTCGGCGTCGTCTTAATCTTCGTTTCAACACCAATCGGGAACATAGCCTCAATATGCAAACCCTCAGGAATTCTCAAAGTCCTCTTAACCTGATCATCATAAAAATGCCCAACCCAAGTCGTCACCAATTTCTGCTCAGTCAAAGCCAACAAAAAATTCTCAATCGCCGCTCCAGCCTGCTGCGCAGTATACCTAATTCCTCTTTCACCAAAATCCCTAACCAAACTAGAATCATCCGAAACAGCAACGACAACATACTGAGCCTCTCCAATAAAACTCTGCTGCGACGCCTTAGCCAACTCAGCGATTTTCTTCTCATCACTAACCAAAATAAATCTCGTCACAAACTGATTCCCTGCACTCGGCGCGAACCTCACGGCATCAATAGCCTTGATAATCTTCCGCCAATTCGGCTTCTTGTGATGAAACCGCTTCACACTTTTCCTCGACTCAATCGCATCTTTTAATTGCATAAAATACCTTACCAGAAGAACTTTATAAATTATTGGGAATCATCCTGCAGTCAACAACTTATCATACAAAGCAGAATAACTCTTCATAGATTTTTCAGAACTATATTTAGCAACACTGCCCCTGGCATTTTTTTCCAATCCTTTTCTAAGTTTATTATCTTTTAAAACTCTAACCATCGAATCAGCTATTTCATCAACACTATTGGGATCAATACTCACACCATTATATCCACTCCTAACAATCTCAGAACTAGAACCATAGTCGGTGGCAATAACAGGTGTACCACACGCCAAAGATTCCCTCATAACCCTACTTAACCCCTCCCATAAAGTCGGCAAAACAAAAACATCTGCCCAAGAATAATACGCAGGAAGCTCAGATTTACTTTTACTTCCTAAAAAATAAGAAGTATTCTTTAAGCCCAATTCCTCTTGTGCTCTATATATTTCAGCGGCCTTACTTGGCTGACCCCCATCATCACCCAAATGAAGATGGATAAGTCCAGGGAGCTCACCCCTAACAGTAGATATCGCTCTCAATAAAACTTCAATATTTTTACCGCGGACCAATCTACTAGAACTGAAAACCTTATATTTGGCATCTAAGAATTCCTTGGGAACTACATCAGAAATCTCAGAATCCGAATTGGGATAAAAATAATCCATATCAATACCGTTGTGAATAACACTTATTCTACCTGGGTCAACACTAAAATTTTCGATACACAACCTTCTTAGTTCATGAGATTCACAAACCAGGGCGTCAACCTCAGACAAAGCCGGTGTCAACCTAGTGGGATCATGCGCGCTAACCATTAAAGGAGCACCTGAATAACTCCTAGCAACCAGGCCCAACTCAGTAGCAAAATGTGTGTTAAACGCCCTCATTAAACTAGGGTTAAATTCGTTCACGCTCTCTCCAATCTCTTCTGCATGATCTTCCAAAAGATCCCTAAAAGAACCATCTGGAGAATCAAAAGAAATTTCACCACTACACAACCTAGAATAAAGATCAGAAACTCTTTTGCTATCTGAAATTATTGCCTTCGAAGAAATCCCATGATAATCAACATCTTCATCATCTCTCCAATTCAAAAAACCAACCTCATCAAATCGTCTATGGCCTTCAAACATAGGATTAAATTCTCCCAAGAATTCATCTCTAGAACTTCTAAAATAAGATTTCATGGAATCATTGGGAAAACCCAAAAGCTTAGTATTTGCCATTTTAATCAAGCTACCGCCGTCCAGCTAAAACAAGTATTTTTTTCACTATTGCTCCCATTAAACTTCACGTCCGCAACAACACCCTCTTTTCTGAGTAAAGAATCTTTTATGGCCATCGCAGCAGCATTTCTAGCAAAATCAATTCCAGCCGTTTTACCAGATGGATGTAATCTATGAGAATACAGCATCTTAGGATTTCTAGAAATCTCATCTCCACTTAGCTCTTCACTTGCTCTTAGCGCAAAATCATAATCCTCAACATAACTATCTCTATATCCACCCAATGCATCAAAAAGACCTCTCTCGTAGCACTCAACAGCACCAACAAAATTAAAATTCAGCAAACGCTTTCTACTAAAATCAAACCCTAATCTTTCATATAAAACATCCCCTTTAGGATCAATTTTCCTATGTTGAGAATAAGAATACTTAACAGCAGGATTATCTTTCATAAATTGCATCATAGACTCAATCGCAGATGGATCCAATACATCATCTCCATCCAAAAGCATAATATGACTCCCCCTAGAAGATCTGATACCGTGGTTTTTTGTAGCATGGGAACCCCCATTTCTTATAGTCCTTAAAGCAACTCCATTTTCTAAATCACCAATCTCACCACGGATAACATCAAAACTACCATCAGTAGAACAATCATCAACAAAAAGAACCTCATACGATCCAGGATCAGCAGTTTGTCTTCTAACTGAATCCACCATTTCTGGGATATATTTTCGCAAATTATAAACAGGAACAACAAGACTAACTTGTGGAGATGCATCACTAGAAGAAACCAATCTATAAAAATCAAAAGTCTTTCCCCTTGGAACAACTATATTTGAAAACCCAACACCATTTCCAATTTCATATTTTCCATTTCTCTTCGCTGTCATTTTAATATTTCCCAAGAACCCGAACTGCTCAAATTCTCACTTTTAAACCTTTCCAATTTTCACATTAGAATAACATATCAAAGGGTGGTTTCTTTATAAACATTGTGTCTAATTATGGAATAACAACACTATTTTCCATCAAAAACACACAAATAACACACAAACAACCAATTTTAATTCACATCATATTAAATTTAAAAGAGAACTCGATTGCCAAGTGAAGCGAAGGTAGTCCTTGCAGGAACCTCAGATTCGGTACTCTACGCCCTAAGCAGAACGCTTCGGAGAGGACTCGAACCTCCGACATCACGGTTAACAGCCGTGCGCTCTACCTACTGAGCTACCGAAGCATAACTAACCATCAAAAAAAGTATATATAAAACTAACTATCTCTCAATCCCAAGTCTTCCTCATCATATCTTTGCCTAGCAATATTCTGCTTCTCCAAATACGCAAAAACATTCCCATGCTTAGCACCCTGAATCAAACTCTCAATTCCCTGAACAACAGCATCCAAATGAATCGCATCAGTAATCAAACCAACCTTATTATCATGAATCACAATCACCGACCCAGTCAACTTCTCAATCGTCTTCCGCGCCTTCCCACCAGTCCCAATCAACCGCGCCCGAACATCCTTCAAATTCTTCCGCCGCGTATGACTCTTCACATCAATAAACTCCAAAATAAATTTATCATCTTTCAACAACAAAGCGTCATCAACATTAAACCCAAAATCAACCGCCAAAACAATCTGCTCAACCAAATACTCATTCAACTCATTACCCTTCAAACTAACAGACCCATTCCCAAATCCAATCTTAACCTTAATCCCACGCTCAATCGCAGGCACAGCTTTCTTAACCTTATTCATGTTCTGAACAATTACATTTCTCATATTATATTAAATAGAATTTAGTTTATAAGATTAAGTAAATCACTTCTTAAAATAAGGGACGCTAAAAACTCTCTTTGGAGATGCAGCATACGACTCACTCCTATCATGGGCAGCAGGAATATTATTTTCCGATCTATATTTTGCGACAGTCCTTCTAGCAACACAATCCATTTTAGTAGCTATATCAGCATCAGAAAGAGCCACTCCAGTTTTTCTTTCTCCTTCAAAAATTGCGTTTAAACCCCTAACGGCATTATATCTAATCAAATCATTTCTAGTAGAAAATAAATTCCCAACCGGATGCACAACTTCTTCACCCTGAACAGGCTTAATAGAAACATATCGCCCCTGCGTCAATCTAGAAATACTCCCAGCGCTAAGTCCCATATCATTACCCAAATCCTCACGAGTAAATTTAGCAAGATTAATAGGATGTAAACCTGAAATAAATTCTCTTTGAGCCCCACCCAAAAGAGTATACGCATTCTTTGAACTTTCAACACGCCACACTCTCTGATTAATCAAAAAGGAATAAAACTTCCTAGCTTCGCTAAAGCCCTCAGGAACACGCACCGAACTCTGTCTCAAATCAACTTTAAGATCATCAGAAAAACTAACTTGTGGTTTACCATTAGGCATTCCTGCATAAAATACCTCTGGTCTAATAATAACAGAACCATCCTCAGCCGCAGCATTTTCTCCAGCCAAAACCTCAAGCATATTAGCAGAATTATTCATTATAACGCCACCACGATGACTTTTCGCAGAATCTCCGCCAAGAGCAAATTCCCCATAAGGAGCTTGAGCTCCATCGTTAGAACGCAACTCTCCAGACTTTGCACTATTCAAAAGATCTTCTGCTCGCTCAGGATTTCTTGCAATAGCATCAATAGCCAAGTCCAAAACACCCATAGGGACACTCAAGGTAGTCGCCATGGCAATATTCTGAGACTG
>PVBE012565420.1_pt1 | contig 14938 bp, 12 predicted proteins | sample 1631181 | NCBI WGS metagenome assembly PVBE01 (sample SAMN08397723, study PRJNA350692) | Marine metagenome, whole genome shotgun sequencing project. | isolation source: water | place: Pacific Ocean | collected 2012-04 | reverse complement strand
CGGTTATCGTGCTGACGGTTATCGTGCTGACGGTTATCGTGCTGACGGCGGCTAGCCTGATCTCTTTCCCTATGCAAGCTTTCAATTTCTCTCTTCATAGTTTCAATAACATTGCTCATTTCATCAATGCGACGATGTAATTGCTTCATATGATTTTCCATCCCTTTAGCCCATTCATGTAATTGGCGTTCTGAAACATGTCTCTCACCTTCATGCCTCTCACCTTCATGCCTCTCACCTTCATGCCTCTCACCTTCATGCCTCTCACTATCATTCTTCCCTCTTTCATGATGCTTTGATTCTAATTCCCTCAATTTATGCATCAATTCTTCTGCCTTTCGGCGATCACCATTTTCTTGTGACTTACGAATATCTCGGCGCAATTCATTCATTTGATGCTCCAACGAATTATCTTCCCTTCCTTTTCTCTCATTCTCATGAGCGCGTTTAGCTCCTTCATCGCGTTTACGGAGCCCTTCAAGCATCTTCCCTGCATCTTCCCTTTTAATAACACCTTTTCTCACACGTTCTGCAATGCCTTTACGAATCGACTCCATGTCCGCACCACCTCGTAAACGTTCTGCAATGCCTTTACGAATTGCCTCTATATCCGCACCACGACGCTCACCACCTCGCTGCTGATTGGCACGCGGGTTGTTATTCCTATCACGACCTTTGGATTCTTCCCTTTGGGCATAAGCATCAGTCAATAACGTGACTACTATACCTAAGAAAAGAAAAATAATAATTGTAATTCGGTTCATAAATTTGTGTTTAGCAATCATTGTTCTCTTAATTAATTATAATTTTACAAGGCTTCAAATTTTTTATGCAAAACATACATAGTTAATTCATTTGCAGCTCAATATCTCACAACAACTAATCTAAAATTCTTCATAAGACAATCAGCGAAACTTATTAATAGGGAACCCTATCGAATCCCGCATAGATCATTAAGGGTGAACTCACCAATATTCGGAAATTATCACATTTATATCTAAGAATACTAAAATAAACTGGATCCATTTCATTAATTGCTACTTTATCCTATAACAGTTACAAATTTTGATTCTATGCGACTTCTAACTTTTACTTTTCTAGTCCTCACAATTGCAAAATTATCAGCAAGACCAAATATCGTCTTCTTTCTTGTGGATGACCTCGGTTACATGGATATCGGCGCTTACAACTCGAAAACTTTCTACAAAACCCCTAACATAGATCGACTCGCGGCGACCGGAGTGAAATTCACCAACGGTTACGCTGCGAATCCGGTATGTAGCCCAACAAGGTACAGTATCATGACTGGAAAGTATCCGAGCAGGATCGGTGCTACAAATTGGTTCAGTGGAACACGGTCGGGAAAATTCAAGCCTGCACCATTGACCAGCAAAATGCCTCTCTCGGAATTCACATTAGCCGAAGCGCTTAAAGAAGCAGGTTACAGAACTGCGTTTCTGGGCAAATGGCACCTTGGGCCAACGCCTGAATTCTGGCCCGAGAATCAAGGCTTTGATATTAATATTGGTGGTCATAATCGGGGAAGCCCTCCTGGCGGTTACTTTTCACCATACAAAAATCCACGCCTCAAAAATCTTAAAGAAGGAGAATACCTGACGGACAGGCTTGCAGATGAAGCATTGGAAATCATTGATAATTTTCATTCAAAGGAGAATCCTTTTCTAATCTATTTATCCTTTTACAACGTTCACACACCACTCCAAGCCCCTAAAGAAATGGTGCAAAAATATCAGGAACAGGCAAAAAAAATAGAAGGTGCTGAATTTGGGCCGGAAGAACAAGTATGGCCCGGTGCAAAAAAACGAAGAGTTCGCATCCTCCAAAAACATGCGACTTATGCTGCGATGGTTGAAAAAATGGATCAGGCCGTTGGAAAGGTTCTTAAGAAATTAACAGAACTTGGAATTGAAAAAGAAACGATCATCTGTTTCACATCAGATAATGGAGGTTTATCGACATCCGAAGGGTCACCAACTTCCAACTTACCGTTGCGAGGAGGAAAGGGCTGGGTCTATGAAGGAGGAATAAGGGAACCATTCATCATCAAATATCCATCAATAATTAACGCGGGGATATCTAATGTTCCGGTGATCAGCACTGATTTTTATCCTACCATACTTGAACTTGCTAAAATTGATCAGAGGCCCGAACAGCATTTAGATGGGATCAGCTTAGTTACAGTGTTAAAGGATCCGAAATCAAATCCCAAAAGAGACTCACTGTATTGGCATTATCCACATTACTCTAATCAGGGAGGATTTCCTGGAGGGGCAATAAGAGAAGGTAAAATGAAACTCATTGAAAGGTACGAAGATGGAAGGATCCATCTATTTGATCTGAATAACGATCCGGGAGAAAGGAACGACATTGCGGAAATGCATCCAAAGACAGTTCTTTCAATGCGCACTAAGTTACATAAATGGTACAAACAAGTTAATGCAAAATTTCTCCAACCCAAAGGCAGTAACATTGATCCATGGAAGCCCTGAACAGAGCCACCATTAATTCGGACCCTAGTATCTGCCCCTTACCTTTTTATCTATCTTTTCTTTATAAAGTTGGTTCAGCCTCGAATGAGACTCCGTTGAGAGAGAATCTAACGCTGATACAGTCGCATTTTGACGGGCCTGTTCCGGATCTTTTGCGCCAGGTATTATGGTAGTCACTTCTTCATGGTCAAGAATCCATCTCAATGATTTTTGAGCTAGGCTTGCATTTGAAAGTTGCCCTTCAAGAATACGCTCCACTTCAATTGCGAAATCCACACCTGATTCGAAGGGGACTCCCGCAAAGGTCTCTCCCACATTAAAAATTTGTCCATCACAATTAAATTTTCTGTGATCATTTTCGGGAAAATTATGATCCTTTGTGAATTTACCGCTCAATAAACCACTAGCCAAAGGAACTCTAGCAATGATTCCTACCCGATTACGAGAGGCAGCTTGGAGCAAATCTGAAATCACACGCTGCCTAAAAATGTTAAATATTACCTGCAAAGTTGATGCCGATGAACTTCGAATACAAAACAAAGCCTCTTCAATAGTCTCAACGCTCGCACCATAATTCTTAATGAGCCCCGCATCTTTGATTTTCTCAAGATTCTCAAAAGCCTTACCCGACATGAGTGTTTGTTCCGGAATACAGTGTAATTGCATTAGATCGATTGCAGGCACCCCTAACCTTTTGCAGGAATCCTCAGCTGCCTTAGCGATCTGGTCATAGCTATCAGTCCATTTCGAAGATCCTCGGCCCATCTTAGTTGCCACATAAATAGTCTCATTACGCTCTTTGAGAAATTCACCAACGATCGTCTCTGAGCGTCCGGCTCCATACACGTCAGCAGTATCAATAAAATTGATACCCGCATCTACTGCAGCATGGAGGGATGAAATCGCCAAGTCCTTGGGTATTTCAGTTCCCCAATCAGCTCCAATCTGCCAGGCCCCAAAACCGATTTCAGATACCTCAATCCCAGTATTCCCAAGAAGTCTACTTTTCATGGGATTCGCCTCAAATACGAACTGAGGTTACAAGAAAAAAATAGAATATAGGAACGTCTTAGTAGCGCCTATCTCTATCTCTATCTCTTCCGCCGCCGCCGCCGCCGCCGCCGCCGCCGCCGCCGCCGCCGCTCTTCTGCTGCGCCGCATTAACCCGAAGTGCACGCCCACCAATTTCTTGGCCTTCCATGCCATTAATTGCGGCTTCAGCCTGCGCATCGTCATCCATGGTTATAAAACCAAACCCTCTTGGTCTACCAGTCTCTCTATCAGTGATCATTTTAAATCTAGCCACACTTCCATACTCGGAAAATGCATCAATCACCGTTTGCTCATCAAGATTAAAAGGGAGGTTCCCTACATAAATATCCATTGCGTTACTTATATCCTAGAACAGAAACTGCAACAATTTTCCTCAGATATATTGAATTATTGTATAAAAAGTATCCTTAAAATGACAATTTTTTGATCGATCTCCTACTTTTTTGATATACTCGGTCCATCTAATCAGGTATCGACTCTGCGGAAAACATCTCAAGACAACTTCCATTTCCCATGAATTTTCCGCATCAATAAATCATTTGCCGCTGAATTTCCAAGGAACTTTTCCTTCTTAGGATTAAACTTAAGTGATTTGCCTATATGTGCAGCAATGGATCCAAGATGGCACGCGCTTGCTGCTCGATGAGCTGATTCGACCGAAGACGCAGTTCTTTTCCTGGAAAAGACACAATCAATAAAATTACGATGATGATGATTCGAAACATAAAGTCTCTCATCATTTCCATTCAGCTTTTTTCTTAAGAGTTCAGGAGGATCTGTTATTAGTTTCTGATTTTCGACAAAAACAGACCCCTCTGTACCGATGAACTTAGTTCCCCACAATGAAGAATCGTTAGTACTGAAAAGCTTCATCTCGACACCTGTATTATAGACGTAACGGACATTAAAGTTTTCAACCGCATCATAGATTCCCTTTTCTCGTCTTTTCACATTCTTCGCAGAAATCTCAACGGGCCCCGTATCATCTGTATTCATACCCCAATGAGCAACATCAATGAAATGAGCTCCCCAGTCTGTAATATATCCCGGAGCATAATCATCAATCCACCTGAAATTAAAATGGCACCGTGCCGCTGTATAAGGAGCATCAGGTGTCGTGCCTGACCACATTCTGTAATCAAACCCTTTTGGTATCTTCTGAGGTCGTTCCATTCCACTATATCCTCCACGAATTTGAAAAGTCCCCGGAACTCCAATCTCAACTTTATTTAAATCTCCGATGTAACCGTTCCTGACCCATTCACAAGCCATGCGTGAATGAATTCCTGAGCGCCTCCAAGTGCCGCACTGCAATACTCTCTTTTCATTTTTAACAACATCTGTCACGAAACGACCTTCTCCGATGCTCGCAGTTAATGGCTTCTCACAATAAATATCTTTACCAGACTTGGCCGCAGCAACAGTAATCAGTGAATGCCAATGATCGGGTGTTGCTATCATTACAGCATCAATGTCCTTCCTATTCATTAACTCCCGATAATCGTTATATCCATCCTTATCATTCAACTTTGCAATACCTAAAGCACGGTTCCTGTGATTCTGATCCACATCACAAATCGCGAGCACTTTGACTCGATCATCTTGCATGAAATTATTCATGTTTCCCGTTCCCTGGCCTCCGACTCCAATACAAGCTAATTGAACTCTTGAATTAGGAGAAGTGGCTCCGCCCTTACCCAGAACAGACGAATTCACAATAAGTGGAACTGATGCGAATGAAGCTTTTTGCAAGAAATTCCGACGCGATTTACTCATACTTGAAGAATTGAAACTTGAATGACTACTTTCATCAAGACATTCACCACTCAATAATATTTTTCTTCCGATTCTTGCAAAGGGATCTATAAAGCAGATAATAGAGTGTAGTGCCCAAAAACTCCTCAAATGATCAAGCATATGCGGTCCAAACGATCGACATGAGAGTTGATTACGGAACATTTGTCGCAGTGAATGAACTGTGCCTGAACGTTCCTAGGGGTGAAATTTATGGTCTAATTGGCCCCAATGGGGCAGGCAAAACCAGCAGCTTCAAAGTATTGGCCACTCTCATGGAACCCACTTACGGGGACGTCTTCATAGGCGGGGTAGATATCTCTCTACATCCTGAGGAAGCTCGCAAGCATCTCGGTTACATGCCTGACTTAGCTCCAATTGCAACGGATCTCAAAGTTTGGGAATTCCTTGATCTATTCGCTAGCGCTCATGGCCTCAACAGAACTGATCGGCGATCGAGAATCGAAGAATGCCTTAACAAAGTTTCACTCAATGATAAAAGAGAAGAGTTCTGTAAGAGCCTATCACGAGGAATGATGCAGAGACTCGTTCTCGCTAAGACTCTAATTCACCGACCATCCTTATTTCTACTTGATGAACCTGCAAGCGGAATGGATCCAGTATCTCGACAGGCTCTGAGAAATACAGTGCGAGAATTAGCAGACGGAGGCGCTGCCGTATTGCTCAGCTCTCACATACTATCCGAGCTCGAAGACATGTGCACTATGGTAGGAATGATGTCTAAAGGAATCCTTGTCGACTCCGGAAAAATAAATGATGTGATTTCCCGAGGCAGCTCAGAAGAAAGGAACCTTGTGGTAAATTGTCTAGGCAATCCAATGCCCCTTTATGATTTCCTTAATAATAAGCATGGGATCAATCAAACCATCACTTCCAATGAAGATATCATCTTTACATTTAAAGGTAAAGATGATGAGCAAGCTCAACTAATCACTGAAATCATTGAAGCCGGATTCCTTATCAAGGGACTCCAAGAACGGAAGAAAAGTATAGAGCAAATACTTCTTGAAATTGATTCGAACACACCCACCCAAAAATTGGCGCAGAATCAATGACTGAAAATCTTAGACCAGTTCCGTGGTGGCAAATTTGGGTTAATCCAATATTCCTCCGATACACTCGATCTAGGCTCCGCCCCGCTCCTCTGATCACATGGATAATAATCGTACTAACGGTAGCAACGAGCATATTTTTCCTCTTCTATTACTCATCTTTGTATCGATTAAAAGCGAGCCCCTCAGCGGCTGCCCGAGATGCCTTCTATCCAATACTTTTCTTTCAAATGGTTATACTTCTATTCATGGGAACTGGAAGTGTTGCTGGAGGAATTTCCCGAGAATCAGCAGACGGAATGATTGACTATCAGCGGCTGACTCCAATGACTCCATTAGCAAAAATTATCGGTTATCTGTTTGGATTGCCGATCCGGGAATATGCTCTCTTTGCTGCCACGTTACCCTTTACTATTTATTGTATAATTGAAGGAAAGATTCCAATAGGGGTCATCAGTGAAGTGTATGGAACACTTCTGACCTCAGCTATCCTTTATCATCTGACAGGCTGCGTTGCTGGAACAATAGTCAAGCGAAGGCACTTTGCTGGGCGCGTTGCACAAATCATGGTAATCCTGCTTTACTTCGTTTTGCCCACTTTTAGTCAATTGGGATTTGTTTTCTTTGAATACCTGACCATGCGACCTGTGATTATTGAACAATTTGAAAGTGTCAGAGGACCTATTTTTGGAGGCTTCCCCTCACCAGAAAAAATTGGCGAAGTATTACTATTCGAATGGAAGCTAAACACTTTAAACTTTTCTCTCCTCATTCAGTGCTCCCTAATAGTAATCTTCTTATCCATTCTATATCGCAAGTGGCGACAACCAACGAACCATTTGCTAGGAAAGAACTTCTCTTTTGCCGTGCACTTATGGATCCTAACGCTAATAACAGGGAACGCTCTTCCTATAATTAAAGATGAAACTCTATTCTCAGGGGGAAGATCACAAAGAGCAGCAGAAATGCTCATCGAACAACGAACCTCAGAAAAAAATGAGGATAGCAACAACATTGATGCAATAGACACACAGGAAACGATAGATATCCTCACGCAATCCGGTATCCTAGCTTCATTGGGTATAGGGTTTCTGGCGCTCACCTTTGGGATGATAACAATTACCACTCCTGATTCCGACAAATATACCCGTGCATTACGTAAAGCTCGCAAACTTGCAAGTAACTCTGAACCTGAAACAAAAGAACCTGAAAATCAAAAGAAGAGAAAAATTAAAGCTCCTCTAAACGCTGATGGCGCAACCGGACTATGGCATGCTTTAGGCTTCTCCATCTTAACCTTTGCAGCATGGTCAATTATAATACAGTACGCCCCTAATCTTGTAGGAATAGATACTACCAAATACAATCCTACCATTCTACGCCTCATTCCTCTCGGACTCATTCTTTATGCAATGTGTTACCATGCTATCCTTGAACGTTTCGGTAAGAGGACATTATTATTATTTGTTATTTTAGGCTGGTTCGCACCACTTCTGACCAGTTCTATTTTAGGAGTGAGAGGAATTGAAACTATCCCAGTGTTGCTTGCTGGCCTCTCGGCTATCGCTTCTCCAGTCTACTTATTAGTTCTGCCAATAGTGAACACCTCCGGTGATGACAGATTAATGCAAATATCAGGATATTTTTCATTATTCGTGCATTCAATCCTACTCATTTTTCTATGGTGGACATTAAAGCGCCATAAAGTCAGGATCCAAAAAGAAGTATCCAATCAAGAAACTTCATCTTGATGGATGGACGCAAAAGCATAATCCTGATAATTATTTTACTCTTATATCATTTATAGACTTTTAAATCTGAACACTTGGCAGCCTGACCCAATGTAGGCATTATATTTTTTGATGAGCAAATATCGCACCTCCCCACTTCCAATATCACAAATGCCGCCTGGCATTCCGTACATCATATCTAATGAAGCAGCTGAACGTTTTAGCTTCTACGGAATGAAGGCAGCGTTGGCAATTTTTCTGGCTAATTATTTAGGTGTTTTAGGAGGAAATAATCTCTCTGAAGCCTCCGCCACTGCTTATGTTTCATGGTTCAATAGTGCTGTCTACTTGACCCCACTATTGGGAGCTATTATTGCCGATGCATTCTTTGGAAAATACAGTACTATCGTCAGCCTATCGATCGTCTATTGCTTAGGGCATCTCTGTTTGGCTCTAATGGGCATAGGCGGATTAGTTGAATTCTGGCTACTTTCAGGTTTAGGGCTAATCGCATTGGGGGCAGGAGGCATCAAACCATGTGTCTCTGCCCACGTCGGGGACCAATTTGGAATCAAAAATCAACATCTGATAACCAAAATATTTAATGTTTTTTACTTTTCCATCAACTTCGGTGCTGTCATCTCCAATCTTTTAATACCTTGGGTATTGAAATGGCATGGGCCTCATCTTGCCTTTGGTATACCAGGAGTATTAATGGCACTAGCGACTCTATTCTTCTGGATGGGGAGGGAAAAATTCGCCCACATCCCAGCAAAAGGTTCATCCTTCATAAAAGAATTATTCAGTAAAGAAGGCAAAAGCGCCATTGTTAAACTCATTCCTCTTGTCCTTTTTGTTGGCATGTTCTGGTGCCTCTTTGATCAAACAGCTAGTAGACTTGTCTTCCAAGCAGAAAGAATGGATAGAGAAATTTTTGGATTGGAAATCCTTCCCTCTCAGATTCAGGCGGCAAACCCTTTTCTAATTCTTGTCCTTATCCCAGTATTTACTTTCGCAATCTATCCGGCAGCCGAAAGAATAATCAAACTGACTCCGCTCAGAAAAATTGGAACTGGGCTCACTTTAATGGCTGTCGCTTTTATAGTTGTTTCACTATCGCAAGAAGCGATTGATCGCGGCGAGACTCCTCATATCAGTTGGCAACTACTTGCTTATTTAATCCTCACTTCAGCAGAAGTAATGGTATCAATCGTTGCACTTGAATTCTTCTATACTCAAGCCCCTAGGAAAATGAAATCTCTTATGATGGCAATTTTCCTTAGTGCAGTATCTGTAGGAAACACATTCACAGCTATCGTCAATCAACAAATCCAAGTTGATGGACCCGACAGAAAAGGTTCTAAGACAGAAAGTTCTCAGGATGACAAATCTCAAGTGGCTAGATTAGCTGGGTACGATGGGAAATTCAATACACCTGATGACTTGTTAATTGGAGAAGGAACAATTGAGTCTTCGGTAACCCAATTGCTATCTCAGACAGCAACAAACATAGAAGAATATTATAATAATAATAATAAGCTCCCCTTGAAATGGCAGGATCTTCCTACGGACCCTTGGGGATCTCAACTCAATTATCAACTGATCAGTGCAAAAGAAGCCAAGCTAACAAGTGATGGCCCCGATAAAACTTCAAAAACAGAGTGGGACCTAGGGTTAAATATAGCAGTCAAAGAAGAGCAGAAAAATCTCCAAGGAACTTGGCTATATGAAGCTAAAAAGGAAAAAGGCATGATCGATTCAGCGCCAAAGGAAAATTCTTCTCTTCTCTCAATTGAGTTTACTGCTGGAGGAGGGCTCACACTCGATGGCGCAGACTATTATTGGTTCTTCACCAAACTTATGATCGGCACTGCCCTATTATTCATTCCTTTTGCATTAATCTATAAACCTAAAACATATCTTCACGAAAAAAAGGAAGCTCAAGGCCCCTTTACCGTATGGGTTTTGCAAAGTAACCGACATTAACTATTGGTAAATAGCATCAACCATATCAATAGCTTTTGAACTAGGAAGAACCCCGTAATTCATCTGATTCATTGTGTACGCAAATGCTATGCGATTTTCTGGATCAGCAAAAGCATGGGATCCTCCTGCACCAGAATGGCCATACGCACTTTTAGAACTTCCAAAAAGTTTACGTCTTATAGGGTCATTTCTGCCCTTCATGAATCCAGCAGAGAATGCATTTTCCATACATAACACTTTGTCTTCACCTGAAACTAAAACCTCTTCCATTAGAGAAAGCACGTACTTCGAAACAACCTGCTTCCCATCCCATTCTCCTCCATTGGCAAGCATTGAATAAAATTTAGCCAGAGCCTTTGCTGTACCGATCCCTCCCATCGCTGGCCAACCTGCACTCCAGGAATCAGGAGAATTCATACCTGAAACACCACCCAATCCAGTAGGAGACCCAAAAGCCTTACGAGTCAAAGATCCAGAATCCTTGAAAGCCCTGTAAAAAGCTTCTTCTTCATCAGGATTTGATATTTTCCCGGGATAAAGTGTAGCTACTCTAGGATGATATTCCTGTGGCAATCCTATCCAAAATTCCAGACCCATCGGAACTGCAAAAGCTTCATTGAAATACTGACCTAATGAAATTCCTTCTAATCGCCGGACAAACTCATCCAATAAAAAACCAAAAGTTCTGGGATGATAACCATGACCTAACCCAATCTCCCATGCAGGTTTCTGCATTTCAATAGCTCTTATAACCTCTTCATAATTAAAGACGGAGACATGTTCATTTAGTGAGGGAATTCCGGCCCCATGTGTGAGCACATCCTTAAAACTAATGTCCTCCTTTCCTGATCCACCAAATTTAGGCCATATTTCAACTACCTTAACATCGAGCGAAAGACTTTGCTCATCCAAAATTTTTAGCACACAAGCAGAAGCAAGACCTTTAGTCGCTGACCAAACAGGTACAATTGTTGTTTCATCCCAAGGCCTGACACGCTCCTTTTCACAATAGCCATCAGCCAAAGAAATGATTTCTCGTCCATCTACCCATACAGATACTGAGGCTCCTATCTCTTCTCTTTCCTTAAAGTTTAATTTAAATATCCGTTCAATATTTTCTCTTAGACCTAGAACATCCATTAGCAAATTAATGCTCAAAATTAAAATGAATCTTTTAACGCAACTAAGTCGGGATCTTTGCGAGCTACATCTAATAAACTCTGGTCAAGATCAAATGATTTTCTGAGACAATCAAAAGCAGTATCAACATCACCAATTACGGCTTGGTAACATCCCTTGTTGTAAAAATAAATTGCATCCTTCCTAACTGACTCAGGCGCTTCTTCTAGCAAGGCAAGGGCCTCGTCTGTGCGATTCATTTCATGGAGGCAATATGCCCCCTGAATGAATCCAGCTCCATTCTGAGGTTCCATCCGTTGAAGCTCCTCACTCAAAGCGTAAGCCGCGTCCCATTTTTCTTCCTTGAATAATAAAAGAATCTTTATCTGCAAAATTGATGGAGTCAGCGGAAAGGACCTTTCAACTTCCTTTAACTCGTCCCATGCGTCGTCATACATTTCCAATTCGTAATAACCACGAACGGCCTGCAATCGTAATTCACTGTTTGAAGAAGGATCATTAAGATAAGACATCAATGCTAAATTCTTGTCGGTAACAAACCGTTGATCCAGATCTCTAAATGGTCAAGCCCAAGAACTAATTTTACTCATTATTAGTATCTGCTATAGCCTGTAAATTTTTCCGAATTTGCTGATTCTTTGGATCAATCTTAAGCGCACGGCCCCACGCTTCTCGTGCTTCAGTCTTTTTACCTTGCCTAATCAGAGCAAGACCCAAATTGGACCATCCTAAGGCTGAATTAGAGTTCATTTTAACTGCTGTCTCACAAAATCTTTGAGCCTCTACCTGATTTTTCTTTTGTAGATAAACGTATCCCAAATTCAAGTAAATGAGATAATCCGCCCCCTTAATCTTGGTTGCCTGCTTGAGAACAATTTCCGCGTCATCAAATTGCTTCATTCTAATGAAAAGAGAACCCAAATTAGAATATGCAGGCAATCCCGATGGGTTCGTTTTGATTGCAGACCTATAAGCCTTTATCGCTTCTTGAAAATCGCCTCGACCTTCATATTGCTTGCCTCTCATTAAAGGGTTCAATTCTGAAGATATTTCCTGATCTTTAAATTTTTCCAGTACCCTTTTCTCACCATCAGTATCTCCTACCCCTCTAAGCGCTGCGGCATAATTACTAGCCACATGAAATGATTCAGGATTAATTCTATTTGCTTCTTTCAAAACTCCTACAGCTAAATCATTTTTTCCTAATTCAATGTAACTCGCTCCTAAATTTGAAAGACTATCAACAAATTTTGGATTCACTTTAACTGCGCCCTTGTACCATTTTACTGCTTGTTCATGAAATCCCTTACTCCCATAAATATAACCTATATTATGATAGGAATGGTAATGCCTAGGATCTGTTTCAATCGCTTTCTTATACCAGCTTATTGCGTCTTTTAGATTCCCTTCATCCTGCTCTGCTTTGCCTCGACTAAATTGCGACAAGGCTTCACTCCCGAAATCAAAAAGACCTTGAGCTTGTCCATTACCACAACTCAAACAAAAGATAAAAAATAAATTCCAAACAACTAATTGCATAATGTATTAGGCCGTTACTTTTAATATTAAAAAAACAGTTTTTCTTTATATAGAGGCTCATTACACATAAATGACAATAAATAAACTATCAAAAAAATTATTACATTAGACAATCAACCTAGTGCCCCGAAATTACTTAAAGTGAATAAGGCCTTTGTTCTAGGTGCCGGGCTTGGTAGTCGGCTCAAGAAACTCACAGAGAAATTACCGAAACCCATGATACCGGTCTTCGGTAAGCCGCTCATCGAATATGCCTTCGATCACCTTAATGAATCAGGCATTGACCAATTCATAGTCAACACACATCACCGCGCACAAGCGTACACTGATCATTTTAAAAATAATCATTACAATAAAACGCCAATCACATTTAGGCATGAACCGGCACTCCTCGATACTGGAGGAGGAATAGATAACGTATCTGATTTATTATCTCCTGACCCATTTCTAGTATACAACGGCGACATTTTAACTGACCTGCCAATAATCAATCTTCTCAATCACCATACCGCTAACAATAATGTAGTCACCCTTGCATTACGTACAAAGGGAACATCAAAACACATTGCACTAGACTCAAATGCAGGGACAGTAACTGATATAAAGAATTTACTTAATAGTGGTAATTTTGGAACTCACCAGTTCACAGGAATTTACGCCTGTAACCCAAAGTTCCTTAAATACCTTAAACACAAAGAAAAGCACTCAGTGATCCCAGTGTTCTTAAAATTAATTCAAGAAAAATTACTGGGTGGAACCGTCATCGATGACGGTAACTGGTGGGATTTGGGAACACGTACTAATTACCTTGAAGCTCATAAAATATTATCAGAATCTAACTTTCCACATTATCTCACAGGTGAAAAAAACGATTCTAAAAAGAACTATTCTAAGGAAAGTCAAATCGCACCTGATGCCAAAATCGATAAAGCTTCATATATTGGAAAAGGAGCTTCAATTGGCTCAGGAACCAATATCATTAACAGTATCATCTGGCCAAACAGTAAAGTAGCCCCTGAGTCTCAATTAGTGCGATGCGTAGTCAGGCATGGACAAATTGCTAAAGGAAAACTAGAAAATATCGATATCTAGTATTATTATTACCAACCTTTAAATTCTTAATGTCTGATGATTTAATTAAAGCCACTATAGAGGCACTTCCCGACACAGATCTCAAGAAAGCCACTTGTGAACCTATCGGCATAGGTGGATCTGATCGCAGTTATCATCGTATCAACCTCAATAACGACCAAAGTCTTATTGTTATGGAATACACTAAGGACAGACCTGATAACGCAAAGTTCGTAGCTGCAACGGATACACTCAAAAGACTCGGCGCTGCGACTCCAGAAATTTTAATCCATGACCCGGAAAAACAACTCATATGGTTAGAGGATCTAGGCACTCAACATTTGTGGGATCACCGTGATGCAAAATGGGACGAACGATCAAGCCTATACAAATCGGTAATAGATGAGGCTGGAAAGTTTCACAAAGAAAATGAACAATCACTAGATAAAGAAGAATTAAACCAGCTTGAACCTCCTTTTGATGAAAAATTATACAAATGGGAACAAGATTACTTCTTTGATCATTTTCTTTCCTATTATTCAAGGCGAGCCCCTTCATACCAGAATTCCTTGAGGGAAGAAGAAGAATTCAAACAGCTAATTGAAATGTTAATTAGCTCTGAAAGAACACTTATACATCGTGATCTTCAGTCACAAAATATACTATTCCAAAAAAATAAACCTCACTTCATAGACTACCAAGGTCTGCGGTTAGGTCTTCGTGAATATGATATAGCGTCACTCCTATATGACCCATATGTAAGTTTCACGAAAAAACAACGCACCGAATTAGCCGACTATGCTTTCAAGGGAAAGGAAAAGTCCGAATGGGAACCCCTCTTCATAGGCTGCGCAGCTCAAAGACTCATGCAAGCACTAGGAGCATATTCACGGCTGGGAAATCAACTCGGCAAGACTGACTTCCTAAAATATATACCCCAAGCATTAGACGATTTACGTGAGATACTAAGTAAAGAAAACATTCTACAAGGCTCGAGCCTTACCTAAGTGATGAAGCTCTAGAGTTTTAAAAGAATTGAAAT
>PVBE012349730.1_pt1 | contig 14938 bp, 21 predicted proteins | sample 1631181 | NCBI WGS metagenome assembly PVBE01 (sample SAMN08397723, study PRJNA350692) | Marine metagenome, whole genome shotgun sequencing project. | isolation source: water | place: Pacific Ocean | collected 2012-04 | reverse complement strand
TTTTGTAATAATGATACTTGTGAGATTGACTTAGAAGCTATAAAAGAAACACAAAAAGTATTAGAAGAAATTATTTAAAAAAAGCTTGACTTGTATACTAAAAAGGTTGTAACGTAGGGTTATAGATGTATCAGAATATTTACTATGAACGTAAAACTAATTTGGTTCATATTTGGGATGATAAAAGAGGTCATTTTAAATTACCATATAAAAAGTATGCCTACGTAAAACATTCTTCTGGAAATTTTACATCTTTATATGGAGATAAGTTACAGAAGGTATATAAGTGGGATGAAACACAGGAAGTATTTGAATCGGATGTTCCAACTGAAACAAGAGTACTGGTTGATGAGTATACCGATTCTAATGATGTATCTGTAGGTCATAGAGTATTAAATATTGATATTGAGGTTGAAGTAGAAGATGGATTTCCAAATCCAGCTAGGGCAGAACAAAAGATAACATCAATAGCTATTCATGATGATATTCCAGATTGTTATTTCGTGTATATAATAGGGGAAAATACTTCCAATTATGTAGATGGTAATATAAGTGTTGAATATTTTAGAAGTGAAGAAGAATTATTACAAAGATTTTATGAAAAATATCTTGAAATAAATCCATCTATTATTATTGGGTGGAATATTGATTATTTTGATATTCCATATTTGTATAACAGAACTGTCAGAGTTTTGGGTGAAGAAATAGCCAGATGTTTGTCTCCTATAGGTCAAGTTAATTGGAGTGATTTCAAAAAGAGATATAAAATAGCTGGTGTTTCTTGTTTAGATTATCTTGCCTTATATAAATTATTTACATATACACAAAGATCATCATATAGATTAGATCATATAGGTCGAAAAGAAGTTAATATGGGAAAGATTAAATATGAAGGTACTCTTAATGATTTATATAAAACTGATATAAATAAATTTATTGAATATAATTTAAATGATGTTAAAATTGTAAAAGCACTTGATGATAAGTTGAAATTAATTGATTTGATTCGTGGTATATCTCATCTTGGTCATATACCATATGAAGATGTTTATCATTCAAGTAGATATTTGGAGGGCGCTATTCTAGTTTATCTTAAAAAGATTAAAGTGGTAGCACCAAATAAAAAAGCTAATAAACTTAATAAGGGAGATGATGACAAATTTATAGGAGCTTATGTTAAAGAACCAAAGGTTGGTAGGCATAAGTGGATATATGATTTAGATGTTACATCTATGTATCCTTCAGTTATTATGTCATTGAATATATCACCTGAAATGAAAGTTGGTAAAGTTAATGGTTGGGATGCAGAAGAGTTTTTTAAGAATATAGAAAAAAGTTATACAGTAGAAATTATAGGAAATAAACCTGTTACTTTAACTCAATCAGAATTAAATAAGATGTTAAATGGAGAAAAATTATCTATATCATCTAATGGTATATTATATAGAACTGATAAAGCTGGGTTGATACCTTCTTTATTGAATACTTGGTTTAATGAAAGAGTTGAATTTAGAAAGTTGGCTAAACGATATTCAGATGAAGATAATCAGAAAAAATATGAATATTTTAATCGTAGACAACATATTCAAAAGATTATATTAAATTCATTATATGGTGTATTGGGATTACCTGTATTTAGATTTTATGATGTAGATAATGCAGAAGCTACAACCCTAACTGGCCAGACTTTTATTAAGTTCGCAGAGAAGATGGTTAATTATTATTATAATAAAGAATTGGGAACTGATAAAGATCATTGTATTTATATTGATACAGATTCTTTATTTTATTCATCATTAGATATTATAAAATATAGATATCCAAATGCTGATACTACTAATGATAATTTTATGTCAGAAAAGACAATTGAGTTAGCTGATGAAGTTCAAACATTTTTAAATGGTACTTTTGATATGTTTGCTAAAAAGTTTCTTAATTTGGATAAACATAGATTTGATATAAAACAAGAAGTTGTATCAAAAAGTGGTATTTGGGTTACGAAGAAAAGATATGGTCAATGGGTTATTAGAGATAATGGGGTAGTTGTAAATAAACTTGATGTAAAAGGTTTAGATATTGTTAGGTCTAATTTCCCAACTGCTTTCAGAAAATTTCTATCAGAAATATTGATGGATATACTACAAAGTGTAGATAAGGATATAATTGATGATAAAATTGTAACATTTAAGAAGGCATTAAAGGAATTACCCATTGATGATATAGCATTACCTACTGGAGTTAAAGGTCTAAAAAAATATACTGAAAAAAACGTAGCGGTTTCGGAAACTACGAGTATATTTACTTGTATAAAGAAGGGCGCACCAGCGCATGTTAAGGCTTGTATCATTTATAATGATTTATTGAGATATTTTAATCTTGATAAAATGCATGAAAAAATTAGTGAAGGTTCTAAAATAAAATGGGCTTATTTAAAGTCAAATCAGTTACAAATTCCAGCTATTGGATTTAAAGGTTATGATGATCCAAAAAAAATAATGAATTTTATTGAACAATATGTAAATCACGATAAAATATTTAATTCTGTACTACAGAAGAAAATAGATTTGTTTTATGGGGCTCTTAATTGGAGTGCTCCAATAGATAAGGCAAATAGTTTAGAAAAGTTTTTTTAAAACCTAAATAGGAGAAAATAGTAATGCGAAAAGAAGTTATAGACCGTTTTATAGATAAGTATCGATTAAGCGGCAATGTTAATTCAGTTAAGTTAACAAGTAAAGGTGATATTTTACATACAAGATTTATTACTGATGATAAATCTTTGTTGGGTGAAATGACAATGAAGAATTTTACTTTTGATGAAGCTGAAATGGGTGTATATAATACAGAGCAGTTAACTAAATTACTTAGTGTTTTGGATGCTGATATAGATGTAAAATTAAATAAGATTGATGATAAAGCTGTATCACTTAAAATATCAGATTCAAATGCTAGTATTAATTTTATGTTATCTGATTTGAATGTTATAAACCAACCACCAAATTTAAAAACTTTACCTGATTTTGAATGTAAAATTAAGATTGATAGTAAATTTATGGAAACATTTATTAAAGGTAAAAATGCATTAGCTGAAGTTGATACATTTACTGTTGTAAATAACCGGGGTTCAATGGAACTTGTTATTGGTTATTCTACAATGAATACTAATAGAGTTACTATACCAGTGAGTTGTACGGGAACTCTTAATGATCATGTATCTTTTTCTGCTAAGTATTTTAAAGATGTATTGGTTGCTAATAAAGAGTGTGGTTCGGCTACATTAGAAGTAAGTAGTAAAGGTTTATCACGAATTAATTTTAAAGTTGATGATTATGATGTTACTTATTTTATGGTAGCAATTGATGAAGTTGATTGATGATTGTTGATCAAAATACATTATGGGTTGAGAAGTATAGACCAATAAGTTTAAATACATATATTGGTAATAACTTTATAAAAGATAAAGTTAAGATGTATTTGGATACTGGTGATGTTCCTCATTTATTGTTGTATGGTGGAGCTGGAACTGGTAAAACTACATTAGCTAAAATTATTACAAAAAATATTGATTGTGATTATATGTATATTAATGCTTCTGATGAAAATAATGTAGATAATGTTAGAACTAAAATTAAGAATTTTGCATCTTCCGTTGGGTTTAAGGATCTAAAAATTATAATTCTTGATGAAGCTGATTTTTTAACACCAAACGCCCAGGCCGCTCTTCGTAATCTTATGGAAACTTTTAGTAGAACTACAAGATTTATATTAACTTGTAATTATGTTGAAAGAATTATTGATCCAATACAATCACGATGCCAACCATTTCAAGTTATACCTCCTGATAAGAAAGAAGTAGCTAAACAATTAGTTGAGATACTTAATTCAGAAGAGATAACTTTTGATAAGAAGGATATAGTTACGATAGTAAATGCGGGTTATCCTGATATTCGTAGAGTGATTAATGCTGGTCAACGACAATCCGTTAGTGGTCAATTAGTTATTGATAAGGAATCATCTATACTAAATGATTATAAGATTCAATTATTAGAAATTTTAAAAACTCAAACTAAAAAAGATGCTTTTAAAAATATTAGAAAATTGTTAGCGGATTCGCATGTTAGAGATTATAGTGAAGCGTTTAGATTATTGTATGATACTGTTGATGAATATGCTGCGGGAAAAACTGCTATGTCTATATTGACTTTATCGAAATATCAATTATCTGATGTTCAAGTGGTGGATAAAGAAATTAATTTTATGTCTTGTATAATTGAATTAGTAGGAGTGATACATGAGTAGTAAAAAAATAAAATCTTATCCTAACAGTACTTACTGTTCAAATTGTAATGAAAAAATGTATTTCACACGAAAACAGAGATTGTATTTTCATTGGATAGAAATATTGGATAGGGGTAAGGGAATGATAACACAAGTTAAATGTAAGTTTTGTGATTCAATATATTGTAAATGGACTGGGAATTCTCTTGGAAAATATGATATTGAAAAAGCTAAAAAACAATTATTGAATGAAGATATTTGATTGGTTAGGCCAGATAACTTGTTATAAGAAACCCTGGCAATCATTTTCAGAATCAGAGCAAAAAACTTTTAATACATTTATTATAAATAGATTTTTATCTATGAGGAGCGAATGGACTGATATGGTTAATGACCTGCAGATTTATACTATGGGTATACCATTAAAAAATGGTGATGTGTATAAGTTATATTGTGATATATTTCCTAAAGAAAGTAGACCTGCTTTTATTAGATATATTAAGGGTAAGAAAGAAAAGAAGTATGATGACTTTTTATTAGAAACTTTCAAGGAGTATTTTCAAGTTGGAAAAAATGAGATTTCTGATTATCTTGATATTCTTTATTTATCTAAAGAAGGAAAGGATATGATTAAGAATATACTTCAGAAATATGGAGTAGAACCACAAATACTTAAAAAATATAAATTGGGATAATGCCAGAAGAATATATAGATATAAGTAAATTATCTGTTAAGAAGATAAATAAAGATGTTGCTAAACGGATTATAATAAAAAATCATTATACCCACGCTGCCTCTCAATGTAGATATGCTTTTGGTATTTATAAAGAAGCTAAACATTCATTTTTTGATACACACAATGAATTGATTGGTGTTGCTACATATGGGTTTCCTGTTGGGAGATTGGCTGCTCAATCAATTTCAGATAAATTAAAACCAGAAGAGGTGTTAGAGTTAACTAGACTTTTTATTTTTGATAATCATGGAAAGAATATAGAATCATATTTTATAGGGCAAACGATAAAATTAATAAAAGAGATAGATAAATCAATTAAAGTTTTAATGTCATATGCTGATCCAAGAGTTGGGCATTTAGGTGGTATTTATCAAGCAACAAATTGGTTATATCAAGGAGATAGTATGAGATTAGTTGATACTCATTCTATTAGAATAGAGGAAAATGGTGAATGGTTACATTCTCGGACAGTATTTAGTAGATGGGGAACTAATAATTTAGACAAATTGAAGAAAAAAATTGGTAGAACCTTTTGGATTAGATTAGAACCAAGGAAACATAGATATATTTATATGATTAGTAATAGAAAAACAAATAGAATTTTAATCAAAACACTTAAACATCCTGTTTTGAATTATCCAAAAGAATTGAATAGTTTAAATTTAGAGGTAACAGCAGTTAATGTCTAAACGTGTAAGTTATACTCAAGTATCTATGTTTACCCAATGTCCTCATCGGTGGAAATTAAATTATGTAGATAAGATAGCAGTTAGAGAATCAAGTATACATTTAATATTTGGAACTGCTATGCATGAAGTTTTACAAAACTATTTTACTATTATGTATGAACATTCAGTAAAAGCTGCAGATGCTTTTGATTCTGAAACATTTTTATATAATAGGTTAGTTGAAACATTCAAAAAAGATAAAGAAAATTCTGAAGTATTTAATGTTACTCAAGAACAGATGGTTGAATTTTATGACGATGGTTTAGCTATTATTGATTTCTTCAAGAAACACAGAGGTGAACATTTCAGTAAACGGGGTTATGAACTAATAGGTTGTGAAGTTCCTATTGATTTAGAACTACCAAATAAATTAAAATGGGTTGGTTATTTAGATTTAGTAATCAAAGATACAATTCATGATGTAATTAAAATTTATGATATAAAAACTTCAACTATGGGGTGGAATAAATGGATGAAGACGGATAAAGGTAAAACAGATCAATTGTTGTATTATAAACAGTTCTATTCAAAACAATACAATCATCCAATGGATAAAATAGAAGTAGAATACTTCATAGTAAAGAGACGGTTATATGAAAAAGTAGATTTTCCACAAAAGAGGATTCAGAAGTTTTCACCTGCAAGTGGGAAACCAAGTATTAATAAAGCTATGAACAATCTTAAAGTATTTGTAGTCGCGGCTTTTACAGAAGATGGGGAATATATTGACGGTAAAGAACAACCAACAAATCCATCAAAAAAGAATTGTAGATGGTGTGAATATAAAAATACTAAATATTGTTTAGATGGTATATAATTATATATAAATAGGAGATAGTTATGATAGTAACAGATGGTAGTAGTATTTCAACAACGTATGACGAATATTATGATATACTAAAAGTAGAATATTTTAAAGATGGCGGAATACAGATTACTTATGTTGAGAAAAAAGATGTCTGATAAAGGTTTTATATTTTCTGGGTTACATTATGAGGAATCTATAGATGCTTTTATAAAGTTGTATTATGAGAATTCTTATTGTTGTGTGTTGTTTGATCTTAGTGATTATATTTCGGGGGCAACTGTAGAAGAGGTTAAAGATTTCAGAAGGAGATACTGGTTAGAAGATATTACTATGTCTGATCTTTTACATTGTGATAGCTGTGTATTGGAATTTGAAACTAAAGGTAAAATGGAAGAATATCTTTATGAGATAAGTGATGGTTTCGTTTATGCTAGGTTTTATTCTAAAGGGTATTTACATGAGGAAATTACTGATACTGAAAATAAATAAAAAAAGTCTTGACTTGTATACGTAAAATGTTGTAATATATAGGTATGAAAGTTGGTATAGTTGGTAGTAGAAAGTATGAAAATAAACAGAAAATAAAAGATTTTATTTTTCGGTTGAAAGAAAAGTATGGAGAAAATGTGATAATTGTAAGTGGTGGTTGTAAAGATGGTGCTGATAAATATGCTAAAAAATATGCATTAGAGTTTGAATTGCAATATGAAGAATATCCACCATTCCATTTTCCACATAATTTGTATTGTGTATTGCCTGAAACCCGTTATGGTAAATCATATAGTGTTTCAAATTATTTTACTAGAAATAAAATGGTTGCTAAAGCTAGTGATATAGTTGTTGGTTTTATACCAAAGAATATTATATCAAATGGAACTTTACACACAATTAAAGAAGCAAAAAAATTAAATAAAAAAGTAAAGATAATTAATTAAATATGAATCAAAATACTATAAAAGATAGACCAAGAGTAGAATTTCAAGAAAAGGATATGACAAAAGAAGATACTGATTTAACTCCAATTGAATTTATAGAAAGACATTATCCTGAAACTGCTGAGGAGTTTAAAAGAATTCAAAGAGAACAATATGAACTATTTTGCGGGAAACAGATGGATTATGGTCCAACTAACATATCAATGGGAACTGGATTAGGTAAGGCTATAAATACGAAATTAAGTTTAACTGCTTTGGTTGTGCGTGTTAATGATAAAGTTCAAAGGTTATTAAATCTTATTGTTAATAATGACAGAGAAGCACAAAACGAACCAACTATGGATGCATTTAAAGATTTATCTGTATATGGAATTATAGCACAGATAGTTAAAAATGGTAAATGGGGAGTATAATGAAAAGGATATTTAGTTTTATATTATTAATAGCGTTATTTGGGTGTTCTGATTTCGTAACAGAATCTCAAGATACAGATATAAGGATAGAATTTGATACACGATTAAATGTAGATGATAATGGTTATTATCATTTGCAATTAGATAATACTAAATGGCAAACACTTCATAGATTATCAGGAAATGCATATAAGAATGATGAGTTATTAGAAGGTTTAAAAATACATTGGTGGAGTTCTCATTATTGGTATATCGAAGATACCCTTGGTTATATTGTAAGTACGGGGTTAACTGATGATCTTATGTATGTTTCCTATGATACAAATTATGTAACTTGGTTTGATGGGTTTGAAGTTCCTACAGTTAATTTAGCAAGTTATAGCAATAGGGATGGTGAATTTAATACGATGTTTGCTCCAACACGAAATATGAGTTTGGATAGTGTTACTATTGTAGCTTATTATTGGAATTATGAAGATGAGTTAATAGAGGATAGTTTTGTTATTGTATTAGATGAATAAAGTTTGCGGTGTAGGTATCAAGAGTGATACGCTGGCTTTCCAAGTCAGAGGGTGTGGTGCAATTCCATAACACCGCTCAAATATCTTGAGATAGTCCCTCAATTGAAGTTCCACTATGATTAAACTATCATTTCGAAACTATCTCAAGAAAATTTGCGGAGTAAGAATCAAGAGAGATTCGCTGGGTTTCCAACTCAGAGGGTGCAGGGCAGTTCTGTAACTCCGCTCAATGTTACTGTTTACATATGTAGAATGGGTCTTATTTCCTTTCTTCCCATTTTACACCAGCGGGGCTGCGGGTTTAACTCCTTTCAACGCAGCCCCTTTTTTTTTATAAAAAGACTTGACTTGTATTGTATTTTATTTGTATATTTAGATAGAAAATGATTACATTTTGTTAAGTAAGTAGTATATTTATAGTTAATAGGATATGATTAGACTCTCGTGGTGTAAATTAGCATATCAGTTGGATTAAATCATCACGAGATGATTAAATCACGGAGGGTAGACAGGGTATACTGAAGGTGGGGGTTAAACCCCCCGAGAGTTAAAATTAAAAAATGGGATATAATTTAAAATGAGAAAGAAAACTTGGTTATTGGTTATGAGATTTAATGATAGGTCTGGGAAAGAAATTAAAACGATTTATCGTAAAAAAAGGTTATCAGCTATGAAAAAAGATATAGATTTATTCCAAAATATGAATCCAGATTTAATTTTACAACTTTTTGAAATAGATAAGAAGTCAACTTATGATAATGTTATTGGTAAGAATGGTGGATTAACGATGTTTGTAGATTGTAAGAATAACTGGTCAGATAAAAATGAAGAAGATGAAATGATTAATGTGGCTTCTAAAGAGATAGAGATAATAGAAAATGCATTACTTGAAGAAGAAATTTTAAAATCAGTTATAACAGGAAGTGTAGCACTTGCCTAAAAAAAAATCTAAAAAATTAATCGTTGGGGATTGGGTTGTAATTAATATTGTTGGATTAAGTAAAGATTTATATCAAATTAGAAGAATTGATGATAATAAGTGTTTATGTGTTTATACAGAAGGTAAAGAATTATCCAAATATGAACATAAAATGTGGGTAGAAAAGGAGAAATTAGTAAAAATATGATAATCGAAAATATAAATAAAGTACTTTTGATGAATGATATTATGGTTCGTATAAATACTAGCTGGTATCGACTTGAAGAAGTGGGTCCTATTGGGCATAAGAGATTTCCTATTGCTGTGTCAAATAAAGATGGTAAAGAATTTGAATTTGATATGGCTGATGTAGATGAGTTTGATCCAATACTTGAAACATTTAATAATATGGATGAACATATGATGGGTGTAGCATGATAAGATAATAATCAGTAAATATAAAAAAAATCCGTTTTTCTTTTATTAGTGTATATTTATATATGTATTTATATTTAGTAGGAGAAAAAATATGGAAGATACAAAATTAACAACAGTTAAAATTTTATCGGAGTTATATAATAAATTTAAAAAAGAAACCATAGAGAATGAATTTACTTTACAAAAGTTAGTAAATCGCTCTATGTTTTTATATATAGACGATAATAATTTTCAAAAGAATATACATAATATTATTGTTGTTAGCGGTAGTCATTTATAAAATAATTAAGAGTAAAAATTATGGCAAAAAAGAAAATACTTCTCTTATCTGATGATATGAGAATGCATAGTGGAATTGCAACAATGAGTCGTGAATTCGTTTTAGGAACACTTCATAAATATGATTGGGCTCAGCTGGGAGCTGCTATTAATCATCCAGATGCTGGTAAGGTTGTTGATATATCAGCTGATGTTCAAAAAGAAACGGGTGTTAAAGATGCTTATGTTAAAATTTATGCGAGTAGTGGGTATGGTAATGAAAATGTATTAAGAGAACTTATAGAACTTGAAAAACCAGATGCTGTATTACATTATACTGATCCAAGATTTTGGGGTTGGTTATATCAAATGGGGCACGAATTACGACAAAAGATACCTTTGATGTTTTATACAATTTGGGATGATTTACCATTTCCAAGGTGGAATGAACCATTTTATGAATCTTGTGATTTGTTGATGGCGATATCTAAACAGAGTTATCAGATAGTTAAAAATGTGGTTCGTAAATATCCTAAAAAATCTTATCAGATAACTTATGTTCCACACGGAATTAACGAAAGATATTTTAATCCCATCATGGAATTATCATCAAATTATAAAGAATTTAAGAAATTTAAAAAAGATTATTTGGATGGATTTGAACCATCTTTTGTATTATTATATAATAATAGAAATATTCGTAGAAAAATGCCTGGTGATGTTGTATTAGCTTATAAAACATTTTGTGATATGTTACCAAAAGAAGAAGCTAAGAGATGCTTGTTAGTGATGCATACACATACAGTAGATCAAAATGGAACTGATTTACCAGCAGTAGGGAAAGAAATTTGTCCGGATTATAAAATTATGTTTTCTGCGAATAAACTTAATACTGCTCAATTAAATATGGTGTATAATATAGCTGATGTTACAATTAATATAGCTTCAAATGAGGGATTTGGTTTATCTGGAGCCGAATCGTTAATGACTGGAACACCTATTATTAATAATGTAACTGGCGGATTACAAGATCATTGTGGATTTAAATTTAAAGGTAAACATTTAACTGAAGATGGTTATGATGGTATTTGGTCATTACACGATGACAGAAAATGGGCAAATAATCCAGATTTAACTTGGGGTGAATGGGCAAAACCAATTTGGCCTTCTAATAGGGCATTGGTAGGTTCACCACCAACACCATATATTTTTGATGATAGATGTAGATATGATGATGCAGCTGACGCTATAAAATATTGGTATGATAAGGGTGATGAGGAAAGAAAACGGTGTGGTGAATTGGGCAGAGAATTTGTATTGAGAGACGATATTGGAATGTCTGCTAAAAATATGAGTGGTAGATTTATTAAAGATATGGATACTTGTATGGAGAAATTTGAACCACAAAAACGATTTACTTTATATAAAGCTTAATAGGAGAATAAAGGTTATGGTAAAGAAAAAGAAATTAGAAACTGTAAATGTTACATCGAAAGATATTGTTATTCTTAGATTTCCATCAGAATGGCCTGTAGAAGAGGTTGATTTACAAGCTATGATGAAAACTATTAGAACTACGATTAATAGTGATAAAACAATAGTTAAAAGATTTGTATGTTTAGCAAAAGGATTAGAAATAGAAACTTTTAATGAAGATAAGTTTATAGAAATATGGAAATCTAAATTTGGTGAACAATCGTTTGAAAATGCTATTGCTGAAAATTCAAATCAAATAAGTATATTTCCGACAGTTGGCAGTGTAGAACCAAAGAGTATAGATGAGGTTTTAGAAGTTACATTAAATGCTGAAGATGATGATGGAAATACTTGGAAAGGTATTGATGATGAAATGTATGATCAGGTAGAGAGGGGGGAGTTATAAATGGCATTTAAACCTTTGATGTTAATACAAGCACCTGTTGCTACTCGAAGTGGTTATGGTAGTCATTCAAGAGATATAGTTAGATCTCTTATAGAAATGGATAAATTTGATATTAAAATTGTAAGTTTGAGGTGGGGAAATTGCCCAATGAATGCACTTAATTCTGATGATATTATTGATAAAGGTATTTTAGATAGGATACTACACCAACCATTAAATAGACAACCTGATATTAATGTTGATATAAGAGTACCAAATGAATTTCAACGGGCTGGTAAATATAATATTGGAATAACTGCTGGTATGGAAACTACATTAATTTCTTCAGAGTGGATTGATGGAATAAATAGAGCTGATTTAGTTATAGTACCATCAAAACATTCTAAAACTGTATTTCTAAACACTAATTATCAGAAGATTAATAAGCAAACAAAAAAAGTGGAACATACTTTAAAATTTGAAAAACCAGTTGAAGTTTTATTTGAGGGTATAGATACTAATATTTATAAAAAAAATAATAATATTTCTGAGGAAATAAAGAATACTTTAAATGATATAAAAGAAGATTTTTGTTTTTTATTTGTGGGTCATTGGTTAAAAGGTGTTATGGGTCAGGATAGAAAAGATGTTGGTATGTTAATCAAAGTGTTTTTAGAAACATTTAAAAACAAAAAAAATCCACCAGCACTAATTCTTAAATCAAGTGGTGCTACATTTTCTATATTAGATAGAGATGAGATATTAAATAAAATTGAAGGTGTTAAACGGGGTGTAGACAATGCTAAAATACTACCAAATATTTATTTATTACATGGAGATTTGACAAACGAAGAAATGAACGGCTTATATAATCACCCAAAAGTAAAAGCCCATGTTTCATTCACAAAAGGTGAGGGTTTTGGAAGACCTTTATTAGAAGCTAGTGTATCACAGAAACCAGTAATAGTTAGTGGTTGGAGTGGCCATATGGATTTTCTTGATAAGAATTTATCAATTTTACTTTCTGGCCAGTTAACTGATGTTCATGAATCATCTGTATGGGAAAAAGTTATACTTAAAGAATCAAAGTGGTTTACTGTTAATTATCCTATCGCAAGTAAGATTTTATTTGATGTGTGGACTAATTATGAAAAATATATACGAAATGCTAAAAAACAGGGAATTAGAAATTTTGATAAATTTTCTTTTGATGGTATGAAAGAAAAGTTTGAATCAATTTTAGAAAATTATTTACCTGAATTCGCACAAGAAGTTGAAATTAAATTACCAAAACTTAAATTACCAAAACTTAAATTACCAAAATTAAAAACAGACTCAAGTGGAATTGCAGAACCAAAAGTTGAAACAGAGAAAAGAAATGAATCAAAAGAAACTGTCGGGCAATCACTCGCCTGATTTAACGTTCAAAGAAGAGAAAATAAAATCTCCTATAGATGGGAGTAATAATTGTTATAGAGTTTATACAGAACCATTAACAGTAGATTATTATTTGTGTTTGAATACTGGTTATATGACAGCGACATATTATAAAACGGGTTCGGAGGATTTGAAAAAAACAATGGAAAAAAATCCTAAAATAGTACAATCTTTACAATTTTTGGATGAAGAAACAGAGTTAGTTTGGTTTCCAGTTGTTTTGAATATGGGCGATCTTGGTATAATATATCCTGAAGGAACTGAAGATAGTTGGTTTTGGAGATATGCGAAAGTTATTGAAATACATGAAAATGATAGAATGAATTATCCTGTTCCTGGTAAAGTTGGTGATTATTATGAAAACAGATTAGATGTTGATAATGCTGCTGTCTATCCACATACTGATTTTCTTGGAGCTTGTTTTGATATGGGTATTATTAAAGATAGAGATGGAAAAACAATAACTCATCTATTTAGAAGAGATTAATAATGCCTAAACTTCCTAGAATTTTTACTCAAATTCATTTAAATGATGTATTAGGGACAACTACATTTTCTTCTAGACAAGCAGTATCTGGGGATATTATTAGATTTTATTATAAATCTAAACAACAATTAGATCCACAACCTTTGGTTTTAGTTATTACTCCACATTATCATGAAAAATTATATGGCATAAATTTGAATTATTTAGATAGTCCACAAGCAATTCGGTTATGGCAGCAGTTAAGTGTTAAAAAAATGGGTACAATTAAACAATTAGTGGAGTTAGATAAAAGAAATAAACCATTTTTTAGAGTTAGGGTGAAACCCACGAAGGCTTATTATTCTGGTCAATTAAGAGATATATTAAAAAGGACTGCTGGTTCTCCTGATAGATGTTATAGGTCATATTCTCATTCAAAAATAAAAGCAACTCAATTAGTTGATTATAGTTTTCCTGGAAACGATTACGCTGATAAGGTTAGATATCGAATATATGAGGAGAAACTAAAATAGTGAAATTATCGTATGCTATTACTACTCATAATGAGTATGATGAAATAAATAAGTTATTAGAATTTTTGATACATAATACAGACGAAGAAGATGAAATAGTAATTCTTGATGATTATTCAGATGAAAGAACACAAGAAGTATTTACAAGTTGGGTTCAACAGTACGGTGATAAACGAATAATTAAGATTGAACAAAGATCTCTAAATAAAGATTTTGCTGCACAGAAGAATTATCTTAATTCAATATGTGGTGGTGATTATATTTTTAATATAGACGCAGATGAAACTCCACATCCGATATTGGTTAGTCAAATTAAACAAATTTTAGAAATTAATGATGTTGATTTAATTTGGATACCAAGGGTGAATACAATAAAAGGTGTAACAGAAGAACACATTAAAAAATGGGGATGGAGAGTAAACGATAAAGGTTGGGTTAATTATCCAGATTATCAGAGTAGAGTTTATAGAAATACAGATTTGATTAAGTGGGTTAAGTTAGTTCATGAGCACATTGAGGGTGTTAAAACATATTCACATTTACCACCACAAGAAGACTTATCTTTGTATCATCATAAGACGATTGCAAAACAAGAAGAACAAAATA
>PVBE011753977.1_pt1 | contig 14940 bp, 11 predicted proteins | sample 1631181 | NCBI WGS metagenome assembly PVBE01 (sample SAMN08397723, study PRJNA350692) | Marine metagenome, whole genome shotgun sequencing project. | isolation source: water | place: Pacific Ocean | collected 2012-04 | reverse complement strand
TTGATCCTGGTCGTCGCCTTTCCGAGCCTCAGCACCTGGCTGCCTCAGTTCATGTGGTGAGGATCGGGCTCCTGGCTAGCCCGCATTTCTCACCGGGTCATGGCCTGCGCGGCGCTGTCGCGCCGACAGGGTAGGAGCGCTGTGCAGCGCGATGTGGGACATCGGGCAAGCAGCGTGACCCACCCTGTCGGTGCGACAGCGCCGTCCGAAGGGTCGTGCCGCAGAGTCTTTTTTGTGCGCGCCCGTTTCGTCAAAGGCCGAAGGGCGTAGACCCACTACGCTCTTCGGCCTTTTCCTTGCGGAACAAATCACCTGGGCGCTTTGCTGCCCGTGACCCGGTAAAAAAAGGCGACCTAGCAGGCCGCGATAATTCGGGAAACAGCCCCGGCATCGACGCGGCCCCGGTGCCGGATGCAGACGATACGGCCAGGTCCGCTTGCCGTCGCGGGCGCGTCCGTCACCTGCCAGCGTCGGCCAACGATTTGCAAGGCGCGCAAACGGCCGTCCGAGGAGAAAACGAAGCCCTTGGTTCGGATGAGATCGAGTTCCGGGTCAATGAGCATTTCCGCCAAACGCTCCGGATCGATGGCGTGATCGACAGAAAAAACGGCGGCTTCATGGCTGGCGTGATGGTGGTTCTGCGGTTCCCGATCATTGCCATTCAACTGATCGGAGCCAATTCCCAGTAGCGTCGGCAAGGGAATATCCGCCCTCACCGTCTCGACCACGCGGCTGATCGGCGCCTTTTCCGCTAGCCACCGCCGGGTATCGGCGAGTTCCTCGGGTCTGACCAATTCGGTTTTGTTGAGGAGGACGATATCGGCCGCGACCAGTTGACGTTCGATAGTGTCGCCGAGATACCGGTCCTGGCCACGTTCCAGTATGTTCTCAGCATCCGCGACGACGACGATGCCGTCAAAGGCGTATCCGGCAATCAGTTGAACGGATTGAGCGATGGCAACAGGGAGTGCGACACCACTTGTTTCGATCAACAGATGGTGAGGTCTTGGCACCAGTTTGTCGAGGTCCACAAGCGCCGCCATCAGATCGCTGCCGTAGGAACAGCAGACGCACCCCCCGGCGATGCTGATGACGTTATCGTCGCGGTCCTCGATCAAATCCGCATCTATTGGCAATTCGCCAAAATCGTTCACCAGAACGGCCAGCCGCAGCCCGTCCGCCTGCCTGAGAAGATGATTGATCAGTGTGGTTTTCCCGGCCCCGAGATAACCACCGATCAGGGTTACCGGCAGATCGGGAGCAGCCGGAATTTCCGTCATGGTCAGATATCGGATGCCGCAAAAATACGGCCGCCCTGGACGACGCCCCAGATATCGGCGTCCTTCAGGTTCTCGCCACCGATCTCCAGCGGGTCGTCCTCAAGCACCGCAAAATCGGCTTGCTTGCCGCATTCGATGGAGCCTATCTCACCGTCGAGCTTCATGGTGTAGGCGGCGCCGATGGTGATGGTTCGCAGCGCGTCGTCCACACCGATACACTCCGCCTGGCCCAACACCCGCCCGCTGGGTGTTCGCCGGTTGACGGCGCACCATGCGGTGAACAGGGGGCCCAAGGGTGTCACCGGGGCATCGGAATGGATGGCCATCGGCACGCCTTCGCGAAGCGCCGTGGCGCAGGCGTTCATGCGCTGGGCACGCTCCGGCCCAACGGTCTTGGCATAATGTTGTTCGCCCCAAAAAAAGTGATGATTGGGAAACAGATTGACGCACATGCCGAGTGCTTTCATGCGGCGGAACTGGGCCGCGTCAGCCAGTTGGCAATGCTGCAGAGTGAAACGGTGATCGTGCCGAGGATATTTGGCCGAGGCGCGCTCCACACAGTCGAGGACCAGTTCCGTGGCCTCGTCACCGTTGGTGTGCGTGTGAATCTGCACACCGGCTTCGAGCGCCAGATCGAAAGTTTCCTGCAGCTGTTCGGGCGTGGTGTACCAAAGCCCGTTCGGCGCGCCGTTGTAGTAGCCGGGCCAACGCAGCCTTGCCGAAAAACCTTGAATGGAACCGTCGGCAACGATCTTGACGATACCCAGGCGCAGGCGGTCGGTGGCCAAGTCTTTCAGTTCCAGCGCCCGGTCGATCAATTGGCGCGGCGTCAGGTCTTGGAAACGCCGTAGCGAGACGATGCGTGTGGGAAATTCCGCCTCGCCGGTTACCCGCAGCATCATTTCGACCGCTTCCTGGGGCAATAGATTGGCCAGATCGGCCGCCGTCGTCACGCCCTTGCGAACACAAAGGCGGGCGAATTGCCGCAGCCCCGCCTCGTCACAGGAAAGAAACTCACGGTCGAGCCCAACATATATGCCGACCAGCATCATCGCTTCCGGGCCTTTGGTTTCCCCGGTCGGGAAACCGTCTTCGCCCAGCGGAATACCGGGATGGTCGATGCCCGTGCGCATCAAATCAGCCATTTCCAACGCCTTGGTATTGACGTTCATGATGTGGCCACTGGCGTGCAACACGCCGATGGGCCGGGTGGTGGAGACCTGATCGAGATCGGCCCGTGAACAACGCCGGTCCCCATAGTAGATAGGGTCCAGCGACCATCCGGTAATGGGGGCAGGGCCCTCGCCCAGTTGCTGATCCTTTTCACGCAGCCGCTCGATGATCTCATCGATCGAGGCCAAACCCGGCCAGGTCCTGCCGTCGGGGTCGACGCGGTCGAAATAGCCGCAATAGACGTGGCTCCAGAACGAGCCCTCCATGGTGTGGCTGTGCCCTTCCACCAGCCCCGGCATCAGCACCTTGTCGGCGAAACGCTCGTCGAGTTGATAATCTCCCCAACCGGTGAGTTCTTCCAGGGTTCCGGCACCCAGAATACGGCTCCCTTGCACGGCTACATGGGTGGCCTCAGGATTGGCCGGGTTCATCGTCAAAATACGGCGGGCACGGTAGATTGTGTTCATTAATTCAGGGCTCCGGACTTGGGTACGGCGGTGACGAAGCGCTTCATAGGCGCACCGGCGATACCTTGTCGTCGTTGACCCGGTGGCAGGCCACGAGGTGGTTGCCCAGGTCCCTGAGGATGGGCGTTTCCTCGACACAGAGAGGCTCGGCAAAGGGGCAGCGGGCGGCGAAGCGGCAGCCCGGCGGCGGATCGATCGGACTGGGTGGGTCGCCCTCCAGTTTGACGCGGTCGCGCTCGCCGCGTAACGCCGGATCGGCCGAAGGCACGGCCGAGAGCAGCGCGTGGGTATAGGGATGCAGCGGTTCCTTGAAAAGCGTCAGGCGGTCGGCCTGTTCGACGATTTGGCCCAAGTACATCACGGCGATCTCGTCGCAGACGTACTGCACCACGCCGAGATCATGTGAGATGAATAGGTAGGTCAGGCCGAACTCCCGCTGCAGTTTGAGCAGTAGATTGAGGATCTGAGCCTGGATGGCGACATCGAGCGCCGACACCGGCTCGTCACAGACAATCAGGTCGGGATTGGTGGCCAGCGCCCGAGCCACGCCGATGCGCTGGCGCTGGCCGCCCGAGAACTGGTGGGGAAAGAGGGCCTGCTGCTCCGGCCTGAGGCCGACGTTCTTGAAGATCTCGGCCACCCGTTCGTCGCGCTCGGCGGGCTCGCCGATGTCCATCAGGTCCAGGGGCTCGCGCACGATGCCGCCCGCCCGGGTGCGCGGGTTGAGGGACGAATAGGGGTCCTGGAAGATGATCTGCATGCGCCGGCGAAGGCTCCTGAGTTTCCCGCCCTCGACCGTCGCCAGGTCTGCGTCGCCAAGCCGCATGCTGCCCGAGGTGACCGGGACCAGGCGCATCACGGCCAGTGCCGTGGTGGTCTTGCCCGAGCCCGATTCGCCGACCAGGCCGAAGGTGGTGCCGCGCTTGATCCGGAAGGAAACCCCGTCGACGGCGTGGACCTGCGAAGGCTGGGCCATCATGTGCCTGCGCGGCAGCGGGAAGTGGACCTTGAGGTCGCGCACGTCCAGCAGCATGTCGTCCGTACTCATGCCGCCGCCTCCTCGAGCAGCCAACACGCCGCAACGTGTCCCGGGCGCACGTCGTGGGACGGCGGCATGGTCTGGCGGCAGCGCTCCATGGCCTGGCCACAGCGCGGCGCGAAGGGGCAGCCGGCCTTGCCCAACTCGGTCAGCGCCGGCACCACGCCCGGGATCTCCATCAAGGGCTGGCGCTCAGGTGGCGGCTCGGCCATGAGATGGGGCACGCAGACGATCAGGCCCTGGGTGTAGGGGTGTTTGGGGTTAGCCAGAATCTCGTCGACCGGGCCTTCCTCGACTTTGCGTCCGGCGTACATCACCACCACCCGCTGGGCCATCTCGGCGATGGCTCCCATGTCGTGGGTGATCATGATGATCGCGGTGCCGGTATCGGCCTGCAGCTCGCGCAGAAGATCGAAGATCTGCGCCTGCACGGTGACATCGAGTGCCGTCGTCGGCTCGTCGGCGATCAGCACCCGGGGCCGGCAGGTCAGCGCCATGGCGATCATGACGCGCTGGCGCATGCCGCCGGAAAGCTGGTGGGGAAATTCGTTGACGCGCTTTTCCGGGGCCGGAATGCCGACCTGGTAGAGCATCTCGACGGCCCGGTCGCGGGCCTCGCGACTTGACAATCCTTCGTGCAGGCGAGCCGTCTCGGTGATCTGGTTGCCCACCGAATAAACCGGATTGAGCGAGGTCATGGGTTCCTGGAAGATCATCGAGATTTCGTTGCCGCGAACCTGGCGCATGCGGGCCTCGCTGGCCTCGATCAGGTTCTCGTCCTCGAGCAAGATTCGGCCGGCGGCGATTTGTCCGGGCGGGATCGGCACCAGGCCCATGACGGCCAGTGCCGTCATGCTCTTGCCGCAGCCCGATTCGCCGACCACGCCCAAAGTCTCGCCCGGCGCCAGCGAGACGCTGAGGTCGTCGATCACCCGGGCGATGCCGTCGCGGGTCTTGAACTCGACGCGCAGGCCCTCGATGGCGAGCAGGGAGGGCTGGGCGCTCATCGCTCCCTCAGCTTGGGATTGAAGGCATCGTTGAGGCCGTCGCCGATCAGGCTCATGGCCAGCACGGTGAGAAAGATGGCGACACCGGGAAAGGTCACCATCCAGGGGTAGTCCAACAAAAAGTCGCGGTTGTCGCCGATCAGCTTGCCCCAGCTCATGACGTTGGGGTCCGATAGGCCGAGGAAGCTCAGCGCCGCCTCGAAGAGGATGGCGATGCCCACCGTGAGGGCTGCATTGACGATCAGGGGCGGCAGTGCGTTGGGCAGGATGACGCGCCAGATGATGCGCCGGTCGCGAGCCCCGATGGAACGTGCCGCCTTGACGAACTCGAGTTCGCGAATGCGCATGAACTCGGCCCGGGCCAGGCGGGCGACGCCGGTCCAGCTGACCACACCGATGGCAATGGCCACGGTTTCCAGAGTGGGCGAGAACAGCGACACCAGCACCATGGCCAGCAGCAAGGGTGGCAGCACCTGGAAGAACTCGGTGATGCGCATCAGGATCTCGTCGACCCAGCCGCGGTAGTAGCCGGCCAGGGCGCCGATGGTCAGGCCGATGAAGATGGTCAGGCCCGCCGCCGCGCCGCCCACGGCCAAGGTGGCGCGGCTGCCGTAGACGATGGAGACGAAGAGGTCGCGCCCCAGGCTGTCGGTGCCGAGGATATAACCGTCCTGGCCCGGCGGCGAAAACGGCACCCAGACGATGTCGAAGGGATCGCCGCCGATCAGCACCGGCGCCAGCAGGGCGGACGCGACGATCAGCAGGAAAACCAGGAAGCCGGCGATGGCGGCGTAATTGCGCGAATAAGCCTTGAGGAACTCGACGAAGGGGTGCTCGATGCGGATCGGCTCGACATCGTCGAACTGCGGCGTTGGGACCTGGGGCGCTTGTGCGGTGTCTGCCATCGTCACAGGTCCCTAGGCCGTGCTCGACATGCGGATGCGCGGGTCGATAATGCGGTAAGCCAGGTCGGTAAGCAGGTTGAAGACGATCACCACAAAGGCCGAGAAAAACAGAATCCCCATGATGGTGGGCGTGTCGCCGCGCAGGATCGATTCGAAAGCCAGCGTGCCCAGCCCCGGCCAGGTGAACACCGTCTCGATCACTACGGCGCCGGAAAAGAGGTGGCTGAACTGCAGCCCGGCGATGGTGATGACCGGGATCACGGCATTCCTGAGCGCATGCTTGTAGACCACCTTGCGCCTGCCCAGCCCCTTGGCCCGGGCCGTGCGGATGAAGTCAGAGCCCAAAATATCCATCATGCTGGCCCGCGCCAGGCGGCTGTACTGGGCCAGGTAAATGGTCGAGAGTGAGAACACCGGCAGGAACAGGTGGTGCGCCACGTCGAGGTACCAGCGCCAGGTACCGCGCTCGGTCAGGGGATCCACCAGGCCCGAAAGCGGCATCAAATCCAGCATCGCCACGAACAGCACGATGAGCAAAAACGCTGTCCAGAATACCGGCGCCGAAAAGCCCACCAGCGCCAGGATGGTGATGAAATGGCTGAACAACCCGTTCGGCCTCTGCGCCGCGATGACGCCGAACAGCGTGCCCACCAGGATGGCCAGCACCAGCGCCGTCACCACCAGTAACAGCGTCGGCCCGACGCGTTCGAGGATGAGGTCGGTCACCGGCATGTTGAAATAGAAGGACTGGCCGAGATCGCCTTGCACGACCTTGCCGACATAGCTCAGGAGCTGGACATAGAAGGGCTGATCGAGGCCGTAACTGCGTCTAATTTCGGCCATCACCTCGGCGCTGGCGCCACCGCTTTCGCCGGCGATGGTCTCGGCGATATCGCCTGGCACCATTGAGAGCAGGACATAATTGAAAACGATCACCGCCAACAGGAGCGCGCAGGCATAAATGAGGCGCTGCACGATGATGGTGAAAAGGCGCATGCCGATGCCGTCCCGAGATTACGGAAGTGTGGCGGAGAGGAATTCTTTCACGAAACCCTCTCCGCCGATACCACTGCTGGTGCTTGATGCCCTACTGCTTGATGTAGGTCTCATCCCAGGGTGCCGAGGTTCCCCAGATCGAATTTATCGGCGGATTGCCGACGCGCTCGTTGTTATAGACCGTGTGGTAGGGCGAGGCGTTGATGTAGGCTATCGGCGCCTCGTCGACGACCATCTTCTGCATTTCGGCATAGAGGGCCTTGCGTTTCTCGAGGTCCAGCTCCTTTCCCGCCTTTTCCATGATGGCGTCGACGGCGTCGTTCCTGAACTGTTGGGTGTTGTGCCAAGGCACGCCCTTGCGGATGTTCGAGGACTGGTAGGTGCGGTGCACGCCGATGACCGGGTCACCCCAGTTGAACACCGAATCCAAGGTCATGTCGAAGTTGTGGGCGGTAACGGTCTTGAGCCAAGCGCGGAAGTCGGACGAGGCCTTGATGGTGACCGCGATGCCGACCTTCTTCAGTTGCGCTTTGGTCAATTCCGCCCAGCGCTTCCACAGCGCGCCGCCGGGGATGAAGTCCAGCGTGGTCTCGATGCGCACGCCGTCGGCGTTCGGCTTGTAGCCGGCGGCATCCAAGAGCGCCTTGGCCTTGTCGGGATTGTAGTCGTAGTGATTTACGTCGCCCGAATAGAACACGCTGCCGGGATGGATGGGGCCGGTGGCACGCACGGCGAAGCCCTGATAAAGCACCTTGAGCAGGAATTTCTTGTCGAGGGCATAGGCGAAAGCCTGGCGCACCCGCTTGTCGTCGAAGGGCTTCCTGGCGGTATTGAAGGCCAGCCAGTTGAGCGGGCCGATGGCCGAATAGCCGTTCGGCGTCAGCGAGAGATGCTTGCTTTTCTTATACCGCGTCAGTTCCTGGGCATCGGCGGCGAAAGCCGTGAAGTCGGCCTTGCCCTGTTCCAGGGCGATGATGCGACTCGTCGATTCCGCCATCTTCTTGTAGACGATGCGGTCGACATAGGGCCTGCCCTTGATGAAGTAGTCCTTGAAGCGCTCCAGGATGATGTATTCGCCGGGCTTGAACTCTTTCAGCTTGAAGGCGCCTGAGCCGACGATGTTCTGGCTGTTCTGCGGATGCTTTCGAATGTTATCCGTTTTGCCGTAGACGTGTTTGGGAATGACAACGCCGAGCTGCGACGACATGGCCAGCAGGATCGCCGGATGGGGCTTCGAGAGCCGCAAAATGGCGGTGTGCGGGTCGGGCGTGTCGACCTTGGTCACCGGCGCATACATGGGCTTGAAGGGATGGTTGGCCTGGTAGGTGGCGATTGAAAAGGCGACGTCCTCTGAGGTGATGGGATGGCCGTCGTGGAAGACCGCGTTCTTGCGCAAATTCACGCGCACCGAAAGGCCGTCATCGGCGATCTTCCAGCTTTCCGCCAAATAGGGCTGCGGGTTCCACTTTTCATCGAAGCGCAAGAGGGCTGCGAACAACTGTGTGCCGGGGATGCCGGTCGGCGTGCCCGAGGCGATGGCCGGATTGAAGTGGCCACCGATGATGCGGTAGATGAAAGTGAGCGTGCCGCCCTGTTTGGGCTCAGCGGCGATGGCGGTGCCGGCCAACGCCAGGCACATAGCCGTGCCGGCGATGGCGGCGGTCAAGATTCTTTTCGTTTTCATGACGTTCCTCCCGTGATGTGAAGTTTCATTTTTCGTCCAAGCCGCACCAGTCAGCTACGAAGAGCGCGATGGTCTGGGTGATGCGGCGTACGCTGTCGAGGTCGACGCACTCGTTGAAACCGTGCACGTCGCGGGCAACCGGCCCATAGACCAGGCCGGGGATGTCGGCATAGAGACCGAAAAAACGGGCGTCCGTGGTACCGGTACCGGCCCGGCCCTCGAGGTCCTGGCCGTGAACTTCTCGGTGGCAAGCCTCCAAGAGCGCCACCGGTTCCTCGGCGTTCTCCAAAATGTAGCCCTCGGCCAGGAAGCCGTGATAGGCGATGTCCGGCGGATTGTTGCCCATGAAGGGATCGCTGGCTGCGGCCTCGCGGATGCAGTCCTCGAGCTGGCGGCTACGCTCGTTGATGTCGTCGTCGGCGAAGATGGCGGCGCGCAGATCGAAGACGCACTGAGCGGGCACCGAGGCCGGCCACTCGCCGCCGACGATGTTGCCGATATTGAAATTGATGGGATGAGGCAGGTGGGCGTGGTGGGGGTGCCGGTCTTTCTCGGCGTTCCACTGCTCCTCCAACTCCTCGAGCGCCGCGATCAGGCGCATGGCCGCCTTGATGGCATTGTTGCCCTTTTCGGCATAGGCCGCGTGGGCCGGTAGGCCCCTGACCGTGATCTGCATCCAGATGGTGCCGGTCTGAGCCGTACCCAGGTGGTCGCCGCTGGGCTCGGGGATTATGGCGGCGTCAGCCCGGTAGCCCCGTTGCAGGCAGGCCAGCGCCCCATTGCCGGTGCATTCTTCCTCGATGACGGACTGGATGAAGAGGTCACTGGCTGGCTGGTAACCCGCTCGCTTGAGGGCCTTGAGGGCGTAGAGGCAGCAGACCAACCCGGCCTTCATGTCGCCGGCGCCGCGGCCAAAAAGCCAGTTGCCGTCCTGCTTGGCCTCGAAGGGCGGCGAATTCCACATGTCGTGCGGCCCCTCCGGCACCACGTCGATGTGGCCGTTGAGGATCAGGCTGCGCCCTTTTTGCTGGGCAGCGCGGTGGCTGCCGACGACGTTGAAGGCGTTGTCGTAGGAAATCGACACCGGCGAAAAGCCGGGCAGATGCTGGATGTCCTCGACCCGCACTTGCCAGCGGTCGACGTCCAGCCCTTCATCGCGGAACGCCCGGGCCATGAAGTCCTGGGCCGTATGCTCCTGGCCCCTGAGCGAGGGATAACCCACCAGCTCGGCGGTAAAACTCACCTGGTCGGCGAAATTAGCCTCTACGGCCTCGCCGATGCGGGCAGCAGCGTTGTCAGCCAACGCGCGCGTCATGGACCGGCCCCCCTTGCGGTACGGCTTCCGCAGGCCCTGCTAGTTTAGAGTAGTTCGACAAACGATGATATCCTCCCGAAAGCCTGCCGGCGGCTCATAGGCAGAGCGGAATCTGTTGGCGCAGGATCGCCACCATTTCGTCGATCTCGTCTTCGCTTGTGATCAGAGCCGGCGCCAGGATCGCCGTGTCGGCCGTGACGCGTAGCACCAAGCCGGCCTCGTAGCAGCGCTTGAGCAGCCGATAGCCGCGCTCGCCGGCCACCTCCCCGGGCGCCAGGTCGACGGCCGCCAGCAGGCCGTAGCCGCGGACGTCAATGACCGAATCAAGATCCTGCAGCGCAAAGATGCGTTCGAGGAAGCCGCCCGACAGCGCCCGGGTGCGGGCGAAGAGATCCTCCTCGCGGTATAGCTCGAGCGCCGCCAGTCCGGCCGCCGTGGCTACCGGGTGGCCGGAATAGGTATGGCCGTGGAAGAACTCGATGGCGCCCGCCGCGGCGGCCCCCGTGATGGCCTCGTAGATCTCGTCGCTGAGCGCTACGGCCCCCATGGGCACGGTGCCATTGGTCAGCGCCTTGGCCAGGGTCATGAGATCGGGGGTGACGTCGAAGGACTGGGCTGCAAAAGCCTCGCCGGTGCGCCCGAAACCGCAGATCACCTCGTCGAAGATGAGCAATATGCCGTGGTCGTCGCAGATCGCGCGCAGGCGTTCGAGATAGCCCTCGGGCGGCACCAGCACGCCGGTTGAGCCGGCGATGGGCTCGACGATGCAGGCGGCGATGGTGTCGCCGCCGTGGGTGGCGATCAGGCGCTGCAGGTCTTCGGCCAAGTCGCCGCCCAGCAGCGGCCGGCCGACGGAGAAGCGCTGCTCGGGCAGCCAGGTGTGGCGCATGTGGTGGACACCGGCAAGGCCCGGCCCGAAGCCCTCGCGGTTCTTGACCATGCCGCCGACCGAGAGGCCGCCGAAGTTTACGCCGTGGTAGGCGCGCTCGCGGCCGACCAAGCGGAAGCGCTGGCCCTGGCCGCGGGCGCGCTGGTAGGCCAGCGCCAGCTTGAGCGCCGTTTCGACGGCTTCCGAGCCCGAATTGGTGAAGAAGACGTGGTTCAAGGGATCCGGCGTGAGATCTGCCAGCTTTGCGGCAAATTCGAACGCCCCGGGATGGCCGAACTGGAAAGGCGGCGCATAGTCGAGCTCTGCGAGCTGTGCCGTCACGGCCTCGATGATGGGCCGGCGGCAGTGTCCCGCGGCGTGGGTGAAGAGGCCGGCGCAGCCGTCCAGCAGCCGCTCGCCGCGATGGTTCCAGTAGTACATGCCCTCGGCCCGCACCAGGAGGCGCGGTTCGGCCTTGAAGTCGCGATTGGCCGAGAACGGCATGAAGTGGTGTTCGAGGGTGGCGTTGGTGCCCTCTGTCGTGGCCAGCGTCAGATGGTTCATGGTGGCCTGGACTCCCCCAAGGATGGCCGGCAGGCGGCCTTGTTGCCACAAGCCACAAACGCTAGCCTCGCAGGCGAGAGCGTCGATAGCACCAGATTGGGGATTCCGACGGGGCCAGGACAATGCGCGAATCGCTCTTCCATATCCCGCTTGTGCCGGGCAAGGGCATCCAGTCGCAGATCCGCGAGCGCCTGGTGGCGGACATTCTCGACGACCGCCTGGCCGCCGGCACGCCGTTGCCCTCGTCACGTCGGCTGGCCGAGGCGCTCGGCGTTTCGCGCAATACCGTCGTGCTGGTTTACGAACATTTGGTCGACGATGGCTACCTGGTGTCACGTCAACGCTCGGGCTACTTCGTGGCCAAAGGCATCCATGAGGACCACGCTGCAAGCACCAGCCATGACGAGACCGCGCCCCAGGACGGGCCCGACTGGCAGCGCCGCTTCCGGGTGCGCCCCACGGAACAGCACAACGTTATCAAACCGGCGGATTGGCAGAGCTACGACTATCCCTTCGTCTACGGCCAGGTCGATCTCGATCTCTTCCCCATCGGCGCCTGGCGCGAATGCACCCGCCAGGCCCTGGGTCGCAAGGAGATGGCCTGGTGGATGTCGGACAATTTCGCCGAAGACGACGAAGCCCTGGTCGAACAGATTCGCGACCGCCTGTTGCCGCGCCGCGGCATCTTCGTCAAATCGGACCAGATCCTGGTCACCCTGGGGGCCCAGAACGCGCTCTATCTCATTGCCAGCCTGCTCGTCACGCCCGAAGCCACGGTGGGGATCGAGGAGCCTGGCTATCCCGATTCGCGCAATATCTTTAACCTGCGCAGTCAGCGCATCATGCCGCTGCCGGTCGATGCCGGCGGCCTGCCGGTGGACGAGCGCCTGGCCGCTTGCGAATACGTCTACACGACGCCCAGCCACCAGCTCCCGACCGCCGTCACGCTCCCCATGGCACGCCGCGAAGCCCTGCTGAGAGGTGCCAGTGAGCATCGCTACCTGATCATCGAGGACGACTACGAGAGCGAAACCAATTTCTCCGAGCGCCCCATGCCGGCCCTCAAGTCGCTGGACGAGGCCGATCGCGTGCTCTACGTGGGCAGCTTATCCAAAGTGCTGTTTCCCGGCCTCAGGCTGGGTTTTCTCGTTGGGCCATCGGAGTTCATCGCCGAGGCCCGGGCGCTGAGGCGGCTGATGCTGCGCCACCCGCCGACCCACATCCAGCGCACGGCGGCGCTGTTTATTGCGCTGGGACATTACGATTCGCTGATCCGGCGCCTGCACAAGCACTATCGCCAGCGCTGGCAGATCATGCACGAAGCCCTGGAGCGTCACTTGCCGGAGACCGCGGTGCCGAACACCTTCGGGGGCTCGTGTTTCTGGCTCACCGGCCCGCCGCGCCTCGACGCCGACGAACTGGCCGGCCAGGCCTTGGCGCAGGGCATCATCATCGAGCCCGGCCGCATCTTCTTCGCCGCCCCCAAACCACCGGGCAACCATTTCCGGCTGGGCTTCTCGTCGATATCCGAGAACCGCATCGAGCCGGGCATCACCCGCCTGGCCGAGGTCATGCAGGGTCAGCTTCGCTCCGCGGCTTGAGCCCCTTTCTGGACTGGCCAAATGGGGCCAACTGGCCCTAGCGGCTAATCTTGGCGCGGGCCACCGTTCGGGGCCAATTCACCTGCGCCGGCGTCGCCCGCAGTCTCGGCTACGAGTACACTGAGGCGAGCGAAGCCCTGACCGCCTGACAAGGGTGCTCGTCATTGCGCAATACGAGCGCCGACGGAGATTTTTCGCATGACCAAAATGACAACCGAGGAAGCCTTCGTGAAGGTCTTGCAGATGCATGGCATCGAGCATGCATTCGGCATCATCGGCTCCGCCTTCATGCCGATTTCCGATCTATTTCCCAAAGCCGGTATCAAATTCTGGGATGTCGCGCATGAGACCAACGGCGGCATGATTTGTGACGGCTACACCCGTGCCAGCGGCAAGATCGCCATGGCCATCGCCCAAAACGGGCCCGGCATCACCAACTTCGTGACGCCGATCAAGACCGCCTACTGGAACCACACTCCCATGCTGTTGGTTACGCCACAGGCCGCCAACAAGACGATCGGGCAGGGCGGCTTCCAGGAAGTGGAGCAAATGGCCATTTTCAAGGACATGGTTTGCTATCAGGAGGAAGTGCGCGACGCCTCACGCATGGCGGAAGTCCTCAACCGCGTGATCGAAAAGGCGATCCGTGGCTCGGCGCCGGCGCAGATCAACGTGCCTCGGGATTTGTGGACGCAGGTGATCGATATCGAGTTGCCGCAAATAGTGGAGCTTGAACGTCCCGCTGGCGGCGCCGCAGCCCTGGCCGAGGCAGCAAAACTGTTGTCGAACGCCAAGTTTCCCGTGATCCTGTCGGGCGCCGGCGTCGTCATCGGCAACGCCATCGCCGAATGCCAGGCGCTGGCGGAGCGTCTGGATGCAGCGGTGGCAAGTGGCTACCAACACAACGACAGCTTCCCCGGCAGCCATCCTCTGGCGGCCGGCCCGTTGGGCTACAACGGATCCAAGGCGGCCATGGAGTTGATCGCCCAAGCAGACGTGGTATTGGCGCTGGGCACCAGGCTTAATCCCTTCTCGACGCTGCCGGGCTATGGCATTGATTACTGGCCCCAGAACGCCAGCATCATTCAGGTCGATATCAATTCCGACCGCATCGGCTTGACCAAGAAAGTCACCGTGGGGATTTGCGGCGATGCCAAGCTGGTGGCAGAGCAATTATTGGCCGGGCTCGCGCCGACAGCAGGTGACGCCGGCCGCGAGGAGCGCAAGGCCGTCATCCATCAGACCAAATCGGCCTGGCTGCAAACGCTCAGCAGCATGGACCATGAAGAAGACGATCCCGGCACCACCTGGAACGCCGATGCACGTCAGCGCGACGCGGATCTCATGTCCTCGCGCCAGGCCTGGCGCGCCATTCAAGCGGGGCTTCCCGAGGACGCCATTATTTCCAGCGATATCGGCAACAACTGCGCCATCGGCAATGCCTACCCGACCTTCGAGGAAGGACGCAAATACCTCGCACCCGGCCTTTTCGGCCCTTGCGGCTATGGGTTCCCGGCCATTCTCGGTGCCAAGATCGGCTGCCCCGACGTGCCCGTGGTCGGCTTCGCCGGCGACGGCGCCTTCGGCATCAGCATGAACGAAATGACGTCCTGTGGGCGCGACGATTGGCCCGCTATCACGATGGTGGTGTTCCGCAATTACCAATGGGGTGCCGAAAAACGGAACAGCATCCTGTGGTACGACAACAATTTCGTCGGCACCGAACTGAACCTCGATGTCAGTTACGCCAAGATCGCTGATGCCTGCGGCTTGAAGGGGGTGCAGGTCACAACGCAAGCGCAGCTCACCGCTGCCTTGCAGGAGGCCTGCGATGTCCAAAAAGATGGCGTGACGACCTTTATCGAGGTCCTGCTCAATCAGGAACTCGGCGAGCCGTTCCGCCGCGACGCCATGAAAGCGCCGGTCGAGGTCGCCGGCATCGATCCCAGCGATATGCGGCCGCAACGGGTCGCTTCAGCGCCGGTCTAGGTCACATACCCATAAAATTGATTCCCAAAGGCGCTGGTTTGTGATTCAAGAT
>PVBE010604429.1_pt1 | contig 14940 bp, 11 predicted proteins | sample 1631181 | NCBI WGS metagenome assembly PVBE01 (sample SAMN08397723, study PRJNA350692) | Marine metagenome, whole genome shotgun sequencing project. | isolation source: water | place: Pacific Ocean | collected 2012-04 | reverse complement strand
AGGGCGGCGGCGCTATCGGAAAATCCGTCACCGAGGGCGCCACCGACGCGGTCAGAGGATTGTTCGGCAAATAGCGGGCTGCGACGGCGGGCACGAAGTTACATTGTTTCCAGTGACGGCGTTTCCAGTGACGGCGTTTCCGCTGACGTTTTGAGTCGGGCAGGCGATCGCAACGCGCAAAAATCGTTCCTTACGGCTCCAATCTCTCAACTTCGCGACCAAAAAAAGGAGAATAAAATACTTACGAAACTCCGTTTTCCGGGCACCGGCTTGATCGCCAGCCTGCTCGCCGTCGGCGTCTTGGCGGGATGTGGCGGATTACAACTCGAGCGGGCAAAGAAAATGGATCCGCAGGGCTCGGAATTCAACGTTGCCCTCTACCAGGGATACGTGAACCTGGCCGGGGCGGAATACGACGAGGCCGACTTTCGTGACTCCGATGCCTTTGCGATGAGAGCGATGACCTCGGGCGAGGGTCAGACCGTCGATCCCGAGGCGATTTCGCGACGCCGACTTCCAGAAGATACGGTTGCCCAACTCACGTCTGCGTATGATCAACTGGTCAGTGCCCTGGGCAATGGGGCCGACCAAAAAGCCCCGGCCGACGCGGCAAAGGCACAGGTGATGTTCGATTGCTGGATGCAAGAGCAGGAGGAAGACATCCAGCCCGAAGACATCGCGGCCTGTCGCGCCGGTTTCTACGCGGCGATGGCGGCGGTCAAAATCGCGCTGGCACCGAAGATGGCGGCGGCCGCGCCCACCCCGGCACCGATGCCGGCCCCGAAGCCAATGCCACTAACGGGCCCGTACACGGTCTTCTTCGATTTCGACAGCGCCGAGTTGACGGCCGCCGCTCCGGCCGTCGTCCAAATGGTGATATCGGATTTCGAGAAGGTCAAACCGAACGAAATCCTGCTGAGCGGCCATGCCGACCGTGCCGGCCCTTCCGGCTACAACATGATCCTGTCGAACGAAAGGTTGGATGCGGTGGCCGCGGCCTTGAAAGCGGCCGGGGTTCCTTCCCTCATTCTCACCAAGACCATTCATGGCGAGTACGATCCCCACGAGGCGACACCGGATGGTCAACGCAGCGACGCCAACCGAAGGGTCGAAGTCGTCTTCAAGCGTTAGACCGACCACTGATTAGAGTGGGTGTGTATGGGACGCCACCTGCCGCGGCGTCCCATGCTTCAATAACGCGTCGCCAACCGGAATTGTCCCACGGGGCATAGGGCCGAGCGACCACTTGCCGCGATGAAAGCCGACGTTCACGCTTGTGGCCGGTTTGTCCCGTGGCGAGTAGGCGGCTTGGACGACGTCGCGCCGGGATGTCCGGCCTTGAACCCGAAACCGGAAGTCGGCGCGCCAAACCCGCCACGGGGCCGGTTTCCGTTCCGGCGGTCCTAGCGCTTTATCCGTTTGGTCGGCTCCAGCCCGCATGCACGCCCGGTGCGATGCCACGTGCGTGGAAAACGATCTAGCCCGCTGGCTTCCGATTGCAGCCTTCGGGCGCGAACGCTTCGGCGTGTTCTGCCAAGAGATCGGCGATGATCCGGCGGCACGCGTCCGGCCGGTCGACGAGGCGCACGTGGACGTGGCTCGCGCCCTTCTTGTTGAGACAGGCGTCCGTCCCGGCCTTGCGGATCATATCGGCGATGAAGCCGTGCTCGACGAGGATCGCCTTCCATTCGCCTCGCGCCTCACGCGCGAAGATGCACACGCCCCGGTCTGCGCGCCCGTATCGCTCGCACGGCAGCGCGTGGACGCGGAACTCGTAGTCGCGGCCTCCCGCTCCTGGCCACATAGTGGTCTCGAAGTCCATGTTCCATCTTCCCTTCCCGCTCGCGCGAGGGTTCTATCACAGCTTTCGCGCCCGAGCAGCGACCATGCGGCGATCGGACGGCGCGGCCGGGAGACGAGGTGATTCATGGCGAAGACCGAAACAGACGGCGCGACCACCTACTTCGACGGCGCATGGGTCGACGGAAGCCCTTTCGTGGCCCGGGCCAACAGCCACGCGCTGTGGATGGCGTCGACCGTGTTCGACGGCGCCCGCGCCTTCGACGGCGTCGCCCCCGATCTGGATCGCCATTGCGCGCGCGTAATCGAATCGGCCACAGCCATGGGGCTGCGCCCGACACATACGGCGGCCGAGATAGAGGCGCTGGCGTGGGAGGGGATTCGGCGTTTTCCGCCCGCGACGGGGCTCTACATCTGTCCGATGTTCTTCGCCGAGAAGGGATTCATCGAACCCGACCCTGAAAGCACCCGATTCGCCCTCGCCCTTTACGCGGCGCCGTTGCCCGCGGGCGAAGGCTTCAGCGCGTGTCTGTCCAGTTTTCGCCGGCCGGCGCCCGACATGGCGCCGACCAACGCCAAGGCCGCGTGCCTGTATCCCAACATCGCGCGTGCGCTCCGCGAGGCGCGCGAGAGGGGCTTCGAATCGGCCGTCGTTCTTGACCCCGAGCACAACGTCGCCGAGTTCGCGTTCATGAACCTGTTCGCCGTCAAGGACGGCGTGGTGGCGACGCCTGCCGTCAACGGAACCTTCCTCAACGGAATCACGCGCCGGCGGGTCATCGGGCTGTTGCGCGAAGCCGGCGTTCACGTGGCCGAACGCCCGATCGCCTTCGCCGAACTGCTGGAAGCGGACGAGCTGTTCTGCACCGGCAACTACGCCAAGGTGGCGCCGTGCAGGCGGCTCGAGGACCGCGAATATGCCGCCGGTCCCGTCTTCGAAAGCGCGCGCTCTCTCTATTTCGACTTCGCGCACAGCGGCTGAGCGGCGTCCGAGGCGGACCCCCTCAGGACCCCAAGTCCTCACCCGCGAGCGCCCGGCGGATGAGCGTCACCGTTTCTGCGATCCCGTAGAGGGCGATGAACGAGCCCATGCGCGGCCCCTGCGGCTGGCCCAGCAATATCTCGTAGAGCACCCGAAACCAGGCCCGCAAGTCGGCGAAGGGATGGCGCTTGCCCACTTCGTAGACCTCGGTCTGGATCGCCTCGGCGTCGGCGCCCGCGGGCAGGCCTTCAAGGACGCGTGCGAGATCGTCCAGCGCACGCGCTTCCGTCTCGGTGGGCGCACGATAGCTTTGCGACGGCTTGACGAAGTCGCGGTAGTAGTTGATCGCGCGATCCACCAAGGTGTCGATCACCGGTGCGTTCTCCGGCGCGAGGCCGGGTCGCGTGCGCGCGACGAATTGCCACAGAACCGCCTTGTCCTCGGTATGGCAGACGGTGGCGAGGTTCAAGAGCACGTTGTAGGTGATCCCGTCTTGTGGGTCGGGCGGCCTGCCGGCGTGGATGTGCCAGACCGGATTGTCCAAGCGCCGGCGCTCGTCCTCATCGGCCGTGCGCGCCAGCGCCGCCAGATATTCGTCGACGCTGCGGGGGATCACGTCGAAATAGAGGCGCTTGGCGGCCTTCGGCTTGTGGTACATGAAGTACGACAGGCTCTCGGGCGGGCCGTAGCGCAGCCATTCGTCGATGGTGAGCCCGTTGCCCCTGGACTTCGAGATTTTCTCGCCGTTCTCGTCGAGGAACAGCTCGTAAGTGAAGCCCGCCGGCGGCGGCGCCCCGAGGATCCGGCAGATGCGGCCCGAAAGCCGGACCGAATCGATCAGGTCCTTGCCCGACATCTCGTAATCGACGCCAAGCGCGACCCAGCGCATGGCCCAGTCGACCCGCCACTGCAACTTGCAATTCCCCCCGGTGACCGAATGCTCGAACGGTTCGGCCACAGGTTCGCCGGTTCGGGGGTCGAGCTCTTGAAAAACAGCCGTGCCGGCACTTGGATCGGCTTCACGGATAACGGCATGATGCAACACTTGCAGCCGTTCAATTCCGAGCCGCGGGTCTGGACGCCGGACAACCGGAAAGAACGGGGTATAGGTCCTGCGCCGCTCAGGACCGAGGGTTGGTGCCACCACATCCGTGATCGCTTCATGCCGGTCCAGGGCACGCAACAGAACGTCGTCGAAGACCCCAGATCGATAGCATTCGGTCGCACTCTTGAATTCGTACTCGAAGCCGAACGCATCCAGGAATTGTCTCAGCCGGGCGTTGTTGTGATGGGCAAAGCTCTCGTACTCCCCGAACGGATCCGGAACCGAAGTTAATGGGGTGGCGTTGCGGGTAACGAGACCGTCTTGATCTTTCTCCTCGGCATATGGGGCGATCCCCTTGGCGTTGGGGATGTTGTCGGGGATCTTGCGCAGGCCGTCCATGTCGTCGGAGAAAGCGAAAAGGCGCGTCGGCATCTCAGAGATCAGCGAGAACGCGTGGCGCACCATCGAAGTTCGCGCCACTTCGGCGAAGGTGCCGATGTGGGGAAGCCCGGACGGCCCGTATCCGGTCTCGAACAGCCCGTAGCCCTTGTTGGGCGCCGAAGCGCGCAGGCGCTCGAGAAGCGCGCGCGCCTCGACGAACGGCCAGGCACGGCTGTCATGGACGAATTCGCGGACCTCGTGCATGGCGCATCGGATGGTTGGGAGGGCGACACTGCCTGGACCGTAGAGGGGATCGCGGTTGATTGGAACCGCGATGCGGTCGCAATCAGGCGCGCCCATCCGCGATGCCTTAAATAGGTCTGGTCTGGGTTGACCGCGAACCCGGCGCCGGCCGAGGGGGTAGTGCCCTTGCGCCTAACCGCCTCTCGCGTGCGCCGCGTTCACGGAATCTTATCGGAATGGGCGCGAGTTTGTGGTCGTTGCGCGCATCCAACGGGGCGGATACGCTTGAACGAGGACACGGTCGGGGGCGCCAGCACACGGAACGAGAGCACGCGCGCGAAAGGCTCGACCACCGGGCAAACCAATCGGGGAACGGGTACGCTGGGTTCGGCACTGCCGCCGACCCGGCGACCCGGTAGGATGGCGATGGCAAAGAAAACGCAGCTCCGGCGGGACAAAGACGTTCCCGGCGTCGACGAGGAGGCCTATCGCAAGCTGATCGAGATCGGCATCGCGCTGTCAGCGGAACGCGACCACAAGCGCCTGATCGAGAGCATCCTCATCGGGGCCAAGGCGCTCAGCAACGCCGACGGCGGCACGCTTTACCTGCTCGACGGCGAGGTGCTGAGGTTCGAGATCATGCGTACCGATTCGCTTGGCATCGCGCTCGGGGGCACGGCCGGCAAGGCGATTGACTTTCCGCCGCTTCACCTCCACGACCCGAAGACGGGCCAACCCAACCACCGCAACGTGGCGACGCACACCGCCTTGACCGGCGTATCGATCAACATCGCCGACGCCTACGAGGCCGTGGACTTCGATTTCTCGGGTACCAAGAAGTTCGATGAAGGGACGGGGTACCGCTCCAAGTCGTTCCTGACGGTTCCCTTGAAGAACCACGACGGCGACGTCATCGGCGTGCTTCAAATCCTGAACGCCCGCGATCGCACAAGCGGCGAAGTGATCGCGTTTCCCGAAAGCATCCAACCGCTGATCGCGGCGCTTGCCTCTCAGGCCGCCGTCGCGCTCGACAACCAGCAGCTCATCCAGGCCTTGAAGGAGCTTCTGGATTCGTTCATCGAGCTGATGGCGGGCGCCATCGACGCGAAGTCGCCCTATACGGGCGGCCACTGTCAGCGGGTACCGGAACTGACCAAGATGCTCGTCGGCGCGGCCTGCGAGTCGGACGATTCCCGCTTCCGCGATTTCGATCTGACCGAAGAAGAGTGGTACGAGCTCCACATCGCGGCTTGGCTGCACGACTGCGGCAAGGTGACGACGCCCGAATACGTGGTCGACAAGGCCACCAAGCTCGAGACCATCTACAACCGGATCCACGAGATCCGCGCGCGCTTCGAGGTGGTGAAGCGGGATGCCGAGATCGAGTATTGGAAGGCGCGCGTCGAAGGCACCGGCGATCCGGACGCGCTCAAGACGCGCCTCGACGCTCGCCTCGCCGAGCTCGACGACGAATTCGCCTTCATCGCCGAATGCAACGTCGGCGGCGAGTTCATGGCGCCGGAAAAGATCGAACGGGCACGCGAAATCGCCGCCCGGCAATGGACCCGGACCCTCGACGACCGGCTCGGGCTCGCGCGCGAGGAGCTTCAGCGTGTGGAAGGCGTGCCGGCACAGCCGTTGCCCGCAACCGAACACCTGCTCGCCGACAAGCCTGAGCACGTGATCCCGCGCGCGCGCGCGGAGTTCCCGCCAGGGGGCGACGGGTACAGATTCAGCATGGACGTGCCCGAAAACAAGTTCAACTTCGGCGAGGTCTACAACCTGGCGATCGCGCGGGGAACGCTGACCGCCGAGGAGCGGTTCAAGATCAACGACCACATCGTCCAGACCATCATCATGCTCGAGCAACTTCCTTTCCCGAAACACCTGCGACGGGTGCCGGAGTACGCAGGCGGCCACCACGAAACCATGATCGGCACCGGCTATCCCAGAAAGCTCAAACGAGACGAGATGTCGGTACCGGCGCGCGCCATGGCCATCGCCGACATCTTCGAGGCGCTGACCGCCGCCGACCGCCCCTACAAGCCGCCCAAGACGCTCGCCGAAAGCGTCCGCATCATGTCCTTCATGAAAAAGGACCAACACATCGACCCCGACCTATTCGAGCTGTTCCTCACGTCCGGCATCCACATGCAATACGCCGAACGGTTCCTGAAACCCGAGCAGATCGACGAGGTCGATGTGGAGAGTGTGCTGAACGGCGGGTAGGAGGGGCGGGCGGGCGGCCGGGCGCCGTTACGCCGCCGCCAAGAACGGGGCCAAATCCGGCTTGGGCGGCGGGCCGACCAGGTCTTCGATCAGCCGCGCGATACCGAGCGCACGGGCGTCAGCGCCGGGTGCGCAAACGATCTGGAGCCCGACCGGAAGATCAGCGCCCAAGTGCTGGACCGGCGTCGTGGTGGCGCACAGCCCGAGCACGTTGACGACGATGCGCTGCTGACAATTGGCGGCAACCGCCGTCTCGACCCCCGCCGCGCCGCCGGCGCCCGTGAGCGTCGAGACCGGCGGCGCCACGACACCGATGGTCGGCGTGATCCACGCGTCGAGGCCGCAAAGCGATTCCTCGGCCGATCGCGAAAGCTCGCGCCGTCGCGCCTCCAACCGGGCGAACGCATCGGCCGCCATCGGCGGTTCTTGCGCGATGAGATCGCGAAGCAGGGGATCGATCGTATCGCGAGCGGCCATCAGGCGATCGCGGCCCACGCGGGCGATCAGTTCGGCCAGGGTAAACCGCCGATACGCGCGCGCCGCTTCCTCCGCACCCGGAACCACCACCGGAACCACGTCTGCGCCCGCCGCCCGAAGCATCCCGATCGCCTTGTCGGCGCAAGATCCGACCGCGGGCTCGATGCCATCGAAGAAGTGATTCGCAGGGATTCCGAGGCGAAGGCCCCCCGCGCGCGCGCGCGCCGGTACCGGTGTCCCGCTGAGCGCCGCGAAAACCAGCGCCGTATCGGCGGCCGAGGCGGCGAGGAGCCCGATGCTGTCCAGCGTCGGCGAGTGCACGAACATCCCGTCGATCGGCCAATGTCCCGCCGTCGGCTTGAGGCCGAAGACGCCCGAGAACGCGGCTGGCGCGCGCACCGAGCCGGCGGTGTCGGTGCCGATCGCGAACGCGCACATGCCGGCCGCGACGGCGACCGCAGATCCGCTCGACGAGCCACCGGGCGCGCGGTGCACCCGCGCGTCCCAGGGGTTCCACGGCGTGCCCCTATGGGGATTCAGTCCGGCCCAGGTGCCAAGCGCGAATTCGTTGGTCTTGGTCTTGCCGACGATCACGCAGCCGGCGCGGCGCAAGCGCGCGACGAAGGAGCCCTCGCCGCCGATCAGGTTCTCGACCGCAAGATTCGATCCCGCGCGGCACGGCGTGCCGCGGGCGGCGAAGACGTCCTTGAGCGCCACCGGAACGCCTGCGAGCGGGCCGGGCTCATGTCCTGCGTCGAGAAGCCGATCGACGGCCCGGGCCGCCGCCAGCGCGCCCACGCCGTCCACGTATTCGAAAGCCCCGAGCACGGGGTCCAGCGCCCGGATGCGCGCGAGATACGTCTCGGTCGCACGTTCCGCCGTCAAGTGCCGGCGCCGCAGTGCCTCGCCGAAGCCGGCGATGCCGCCGGTGCCGAGGGGCGCGCGCTCGATCGCGGCCATGTCCCGGCCTCAGGCCGAAGCCCGCGCCGCCACGATGCCGCCGAGCAGGAGCCAGCCGACGAAACGGTTCGAGCGGAACTTGACGCCGCAGTCTGGCGCATCGTGGATGTCGAGGCGCGCCGTCTGCCAGGCGAGGTGGATCGCGACGCCGGCGAGACCCGCGTAGTACGGCCAGGACACCTGGGCGAGGCCGCCCGCGAGCGCAAACAGCCCGACCGAGGCGCCATAGAAGACGAACAACCAAGGCCGGGTGTCCGCACCCAGCTTGATCGCCGATGATTTGATGCCGAGCTTCAGGTCGTCGGCCTTGTCCTGGTGCGCGTAGATGGTGTCGTAGCCGACAGTCCAAAGTATGCAGGCCGCATAGAGGGCAAGCGATGGCGTCCCGACCACGCCGATCTCGGCGGTCCAACCCACGAGCGCGCCCCAATTGAAGGTGAGGCCGAGCACGGCCTGGGGCCAGTACGTCACGCGTTTCATGAACGGATAGACCGCCACCAGCACGAGCGAGGAGGCCCCGAGCGCGATGGTGAGCGCGTTGAACTGGATCAGCACCACGAGGCCAAGCGCGAGTTGAAGCACGAGAAAGGCAGTGGCGCCCGGAACCGAAACGGCGCCCGACGGGATCGGCCGCGTCGCGGTTCGCTGGATGCGGCCGTCGATGTTTCTGTCCACGATGTCGTTAAACGTGCAACCGGCGCCCCTGAGAATAAAGGCGCCGATGCCGAACAGCGCGAGAAGGCGGGGATCGGGCCAATGCTCGGCGGCGAGTGCCGCGCTCCACCAGCACGGAAAGACGAGAAGCCAGGTGCCGATCGGCCGGTCGGCGCGCGCAAGGCGCAGAAAAGGCCGCGAGAATCCCGGCGCAAGGCGGTCGATCCAGGATTCTTCGGGGATATCGGTGGCGCTGGTCTTGGCGGTTGCACTCATGTCGCGGCGGTGGCCCGGGGCACGCGCTGATTTCTCCCGGTCTTTATCCCTTTCGTCAAGAGCGGACGCGCGCGGGCCCGATCGAGGCATTGCCGCGGTCCTTTTCGTTGGGCCCTTTCGTGCACTAACATTCGCCGTCGATAACCGGAGGGCGCAAACGATGAGCCGCAACGCCGACAAGCTGCGCCTGTTCGTCGAATGCGGGCTCGTGGCCGGGGCCTGCGTTACGATCGATCGCGCGCAAGCTCACTATCTCGGTCACGTCATGCGGCGCGGGATCGGCGATCCGCTCTTGGTGTTCAACGGGCGCGACGGCGAATGGCGTGCGCGCGTGGACGCGCTGGGCAAAGGCGGCGGCGCGCTGATCGTCCATGAGGCGACGCGCGCGCAGTCGCGCGATTCGGACCTTTGGGTTCTGTTCGCGCCGGTCAAGCGCACGCCCATCGACCGGATCGCCCGCGAGGCGACCACTCTCGGCGCCTCGCGCCTCGCGCCGGTGCTGACCCGGCATACAGTGGCGAGGCGCATCAATACTGCGCGGCTTCGCGCCAACGCCCGCGAGGCGGCTGAGCAATGCGGGCGGCTGAGCGTGCCGGAAGTCGCGAACCCGGTATCGTTGACGGCCGCGTTTGAGGCGTGGCCCGCGGAAAGGCGACTGCTGGTGGCCGACGAGACCGGCGCCGGCCGAGCAATCGCAGACATCCTGATCGCGCTCGGCCGCGAAGATCCGGTGCCGCCCTCGGCCATCCTGACGGGTCCCGAGGGCGGCTTCGAGGCTGGCGAACTTGACGCGCTCGGCGATCTGCCGTTTGTTATCCGTGTCCGGCTCGGTCCTCGAATCCTTCGCGCAGAAACGGCGGTCCTCTCGGCGTTGGCCTGTTGGCAGGCGTTGATCGGAGATTGGCGCGAAGAGGGCGCGGCGGCGGGCGGACGCTAAGGACGGAGGGCCCATGGCCGACTCGGCCACCATGAACGCGGACGCGATCACCCAAAAGGGTCCGCTAGTCGAATACATGGAGGCCGGCTGCAAGGTCCCGCCGCGCTGGCGGATCGGCACCGAGCACGAGAAGTTCGCCTTCCATCGCTCGAATCTCAAACCGCTCGCCTACGAGGGCCCGGCCGGCATCCGCGCGATGCTCGAGGGGCTGACGCGGTTTTCGTGGGAACCCGTGCTCGAGGCCGGCAAACCGATCGCGCTCAGCAAACCCGATCTTTCCTCGGTCACCCTCGAGCCGGCGGGACAGCTCGAGCTATCGGGCGCGCCGCTGGAGACCCTCCATGAGACCTGCGCCGAGGTCACCGAGCACCTCGACCAGGTCAAGGCCATCGCCGGCGAGATGGACATCGGCTTGATGGGGCTCGGCTACCATCCCAAGTGGCCGATCGATGAGTTTCCCTGGATGCCCAAGGCGCGCTACGGAATCATGCGCCGACACATGCCGACACGGGGCCGGCTTGGCCTCGAGATGATGCTCGCGACCTGCACGGTTCAGGTGAATCTCGACTTCGACACCGAGGCCACCATGGTGCGGATGTTCCGCATCGCTCTCGCTTTGCAGCCCATCGCCACCGCGCTCTGGGCCAACTCGCCGTTCAAGTTGGGCGCGCCGACGGGATATTTGAGCTATCGCAGCCATATCTGGACGGACACCGACCCCGACCGCTGCGGCACGCTCCCGTTCGTGTTCGAGGACGGATTCGGCTTCGAGCGCTACGTCGACTACATGCTCGACGTGCCCATGTACTTCGTCTATCGCGAAGGCACTTACATCGACGCGGCGGGCCAGTCGTTCCGCGACTTCATGGCTGGACGATTGCCGGCGCTGCCCGGCGAACGCCCCCAGCTCAAGGACTGGGTCGACCATCTGACCACCGCCTTTCCCGAGGTGCGCCTGAAACAGTTCCTCGAGATGCGGGGCGCGGACGGGGGCCCTTGGGGCCGGCTCTGCGCGCTTCCCGCCTTCTGGGTGGGGCTGCTGTACGATTCGGATTCGCGCCAGGCGGCCTGGGATTTGGTCAAGGACTGGACGGCGGACGAGCACGCGCGCTTGCGCGCCGACGCGCCCAGGCTCGCGCTCGCGACACCGTTCCGCACCGGCACCATCGGCGACGTGGCCGAGCGGTGCGTGGCGCTGGCCCGCGACGGTCTCGCCAGGCGCGCACGTCTCGATGCCAAGGGCGCCGACGAGACCCACTTCCTGGACCCCTTGATCGGGATCGCGGAATCTCGCCGCGCGCCCGCCGAAGAGCTACTCGCGGCCTACGAGGGCCGCTGGCACGGAAGCGTCGATCCCGCGTTCGAAGAGGAATCCTACTGAGCGGACGCCGGCGCGGCGGCACGACTCAGCCGCGCGCGATCGGAACCAGATCAGATCACGGTCGCTTGAGATCGCCGGCGGCGATCCGGCGACCGTATGAATCTGATCGCCACCATTGAGAAAGAGCGGATTCACGCGATTTATTGGAGCCGCATCGCGGTTCCAATCAAACGCGATCCGCTCTAAGTCTCCAAGGACTCCATGACGGCGTCCGGTCCGCCCTCGGGCTCGGTCGCGAACGAAGGAAGCCCCGCGTCCGTGTGGTCCAGGGCGGCGCGCGGCTCGCACGGACGATCCCCAGGCGTCTCAGCCCGGCCCGGCGATGCCCAGCCTTTCCAGACCCCGGCGCAGCTCGGCAAGCTGCTCCTCGCCGAGCGGGCGTTGCGGCAGCCGCGCTACGCCGCCGGGAAGGCCGACCAGGGTCATGCCGGTCTTGACCCAGCTGTACGTGTTCTTGTCGCCGGCGCTGACCAATTCGTGGAGCGCCAAGGCCTTCTTCTGCAACGCGCGGCCGCGGACCAGATCGCCGGTCACGGCCGCCTCGTAAAGCGCGACGGATTCGGCGCCCCACAGGTTCGGATTGGTGTCGATGTAGCCGGGCGATCCCATCACGATCGCCGGCACCCCGAAGCAAACCATCTGGCCACAGAACACGTGGATGCGCTCGCCCACCAGGGTCAGGATCTTATAGAAGGTGTCGTAGTTCCCCGATGTTTCCTTGATGGCGACGACGGCCTTGAGATCAGCCAGTCGCTCGATCAGCTCGAACGTCATGGCGGGAAGCGAATTGGCGGGAAAGTTGTAGAGCATCAGCGGCAATTCGACTGAGTCCGACACGGTCTTGAAGTGGGCGTAAATGTCCTCGGTGTTTGGGCTGTAGAAGAAGGGGGGAAGCACCATCACGCCGGCGCAGCCGATGTGGGCGGCGGTGCGCGCCAATTCAATAACGTCCGGGGCCAGAAACGCACCGGCGCAGGCGATCACGGGAACGCGGCCCCCGGCGCCCTCGATCCCCAATGCCATGAGCCGCTTGCGTTCGTCCATGGTCAGCGACCAGAAGTCGCCGGAGTTGCCGGCCACCAATAAGCCGGTCATGCCATACCCGATGCAAAGTTCGATGTTCTCAAGGAAGGCGTCCTCGTCGATCCCCCCCTCAGCGTTGTAGGGCGTGATTACCGACGGCATGGGGCCGTGCCAGTCCACGTCTCTCTTGTCCACGATCGACTCCTGCTCTCGGTTGATCGGGGGTGCGGGCCGGTGCAGATAAAACGGATAACCCGCTACGCGCGCGCCCTCATACCGCGGTTCCGCCGACCGTGAGCGCGTCCACCTTGATGGTCGGTAGGCCGACGCCCACGGGCACGCCCTGGCCTTCCTTGCCGCAGGTGCCGACGCCGTGGTCGAGCTCGAGGTCGTCGCCGATCATCGAGACCTTGGTCAAGACGTCGGGCCCGTTGCCGATCAGCGTCGCGCCCTTGACGGGCGCGCCCACGCGCCCGTCCTCGATACGGTAGGCCTCGGTGCAGGTGAAGACGAACTTGCCCGACGTGATATCCACCTGGCCGCCGCCGAAGGCGACCGCATAGAGCCCCCGCTTGACCGAGGCCAGGATCTCGTCACGCGCGTGGGCGCCTTCGAGCATGAAGGTGTTGGTCATGCGCGGAATCGGCGAATAGGCGTGGCTTTGGCGCCGCCCGTTGCCCGTGGACTTGGCCCCCATCAGGCGCGCGTTCATCCGATCATGCATGAAACCCGTCAAGATGCCGTCCTCGATCAGCACGTTGCGCTGGCTCGGCGTTCCCTCGTCGTCGATGGTGAGCGAGCCGCGGCGGTCCGCGATGGTCCCGTCGTCGACCACGGTGACGCCGGGCGTCGCCACCCGCTCGCCCATGAGGCCGGCGAAGGCCGACGTCTTTTTGCGGTTGAAATCGCCCTCGAGACCGTGACCCACCGCCTCGTGCAGAAGAACGCCGGGCCATCCGGGGCCGAGCACGACGGCCATCTCGCCCGCCGGCGTGGCCACCGATTCGAGATTGACGAGGGCTTGGCGCACGGCTTCGTCGGCCGCGTACCGCCAAGTCTCGGGCTCCAGATAGCGCTCGAAGGTGACGCGGCCGCCGGTGCCGTGGGCGCCGCTCTCCATGCGCGTCCCGTCCTTCGCCACCACCGAGACTGAAAGCCGAACCAGAGGGCGGATGTCGGCCGCGTGCGCGCCGTCGCCGCGGACGATGCGGATCGCCTGCCAGGTGCCGCTCAAGGAGGCCATTACCTGGTGGACGCGCACGTCCTTCGCGCGCGCATAGGCGTCGATGTCGGCCAGCAGCTTCACCTTGGTCTCGAATTCGACGAGGCCGAGCGGATTGTCCTCGGTATAGAGCGAGCGGTTGGTTCCGGGCGGCGCGGGTGCAAAGGCGCCGCCGCGGCCCTGGCGTACGGCCTTCACGGTCTCGCCGGCGCGCCGGATCGCCTCTTCGCTGAGCTCGGATGAATGCGAATAACCGCTCACTTCGCCCGCGACCGCGCGCAGCCCGAACCCCTGGCTCGTATCAAAGGCAGCGCTTTTCAACCGCCCATCGTCGAAGGTCAGCGATTCGGAAGCCGCGTACTCGAGAAACAGCTCGCCGTCGTCGGCGCCGTGAAGGGCCTCGGCGACGATCGAATCGATCCGCGCGCGATTCATTCCCGCGCGCTCGAAAAACAAGGTGTCGGTTTCGGCGATCGCGGTCATCTTTCAAATCTCCTCACCATCCGAGCGGGCTTCGTCGCGGCGTTCCAGGCGAATGAAGCCACGCCCTGCGCCTGAGATCAAGGCCCGTCCAGGACCCGCCCCCCCCCATCGCCCAATGCCCTTGACGGCCAGACTGTTGGCGCGGACAATCCGTCCCACGTGGTGATTTGCACGACCGGCTTGCGGCCACGGAAAACAACCCGCTAAAAGGTCGGAGCTTGAGACGAGCCCCGGCACGAGCGGCCGGGGTTTTTCGTTGTTCGGGCCGGCCCCGAAGAAAGGATAAAGCGATGGACGCGCCCACGGAATCCACGAGGAAGTGGCGGCTGGCCACGCGGCTCGTGCGCGGAGGCACCAAGCGGTCGAACTTCGCCGAGACCAGCGAGGGCCTCTTCATGACGTCGGGTTATGTCTACGAATCCGCAGAGCAGGCGGAAGCGGCGTTCAAGGGCGAGGCCGACGTCTACATCTATTCGCGCTACTCCAACCCCACCGTCACCATGCTGCAAGACCGGCTTGCGTTGCTCGAGGGCGCTGAGTTCTGCCGCGCCACCTCAAGCGGCATGGCGGCGGTGTTCGCGAGCCTGGCGAGCCAGTTGGACGCCGGTGACCGGATCGTTTCGTCGCGCGCGCTGTTCGGCTCGTGCCACTACGTGGTCACCGAGCTTCTTCCGCGCTTCGGCGTCGAAAGCGAGCTCGTCGACGGCACCGATCTTGATGAGTGGAAGCGGGTGTTGGGGCGCAAGCGGACGCACTGCGTCTTCCTCGAGACGCCCTCGAACACGACCCTCGAGATCATCGACCTCAAGGCGGTGGCCGATCTTGCGCATGCGGCCGGCGCCAAGCT
>PVBE012790831.1_pt1 | contig 14941 bp, 11 predicted proteins | sample 1631181 | NCBI WGS metagenome assembly PVBE01 (sample SAMN08397723, study PRJNA350692) | Marine metagenome, whole genome shotgun sequencing project. | isolation source: water | place: Pacific Ocean | collected 2012-04 | reverse complement strand
TCTGGGAGAGCACGTTGATGTGGGAGAGGGGCGTCTGGAACTCGGCGGTGATGATGCCGGCCACGACGCTGATGTCGTTGGGCACCGCCTCCAACACGACGATCTCCCGGAAGTTGGGCGGCTCCGCGTCCAGATCCTCTTCCGTCTTGAAGCTGAGCTGCCCCATGCTGGTGGCCATGTTCAGCGGCTGGTAGGTGATGCCCGCGAAGAGTTCGTCCGTCGTGATGATGGGAATGTCGGCCGGCAGCAGCTCCGCCTGGGCCTCGACGCTCACGCTCGTGGGGTGGAACATCAACTCCTCACCGAAGAAGGCGTGGGCGCTGACCTGGCGGAAAGCCAGCTCGATGAGCTCCGCCGACGCGGTGTCGTAGGGCGCGATCTCGTAGGCCCAGACTGCGGGCTCCTCGTAGAAGGTGACCGCACCGAGCACGAAGCGACGGTCCGGGCTGTAGTACTCCGTGGTGTTGAACAGCCCCAGCTCCGGAACGATGGGCAGCCCGTCCCCCGAGAGATGCGCCGAAGCAAACTCCCAGTGGATGGTGTAGGTCTGGCTGTTCTGGAAGTAGAGGGCGTTGTCGTCGATCCGGTCCAGGACGGACTTGGCGCTGCGGGCCCCGGGAATGGCCGCGCTCAGCGGCTCCGACGCCAGGTACTCGAAGTCCTGCTCACAGCCGATCTCCCTGGCGAAGTCGTCGCCCTCGGAGACCTGGCAGCTCCATGCGTGGCCGGTGTCATCGTGGCCATCCTTGTGAGTGCAGGCGCTTAGGAACAGGAGCGTCAACATCGGCACCTCAGGGGTTGTAGGCCGTGGGAGCGCCCGGCACGCCCAACTCGAGAGCGAACACACCGTAGCTGTCGCGGTCCATGACGTAGAGCACGTCCTTCTCCCAGCCACCGATACCGTTTCCCCAGTGCATGTTGGGGATCCAGAAGGACCCGGTGTCCGCCACCATCTGCTGGTTGCTTCCGTCCGGATCGAAGCGCCAGATCAGGCCCAGGACGTACTCGGTGACATAGACGTTGTCGCAAGCGTCGACCCCGAGGCCGTCCAGACCACCGCCACCACCCCACAGAGAGGGACTGTCGCAGATCACGCCCCAGCCCCAGTCGCTGTAGTCGGTGCATTCCCCCTCGTAGGCACCCGTGGGAAAGTCGCTGATGCAGGCCTCACCCACCGCCAGGTCGTCGCACGGCCGCGTCATGGCCTGCCACTGCTCCTGGTCCGTGACGCAGGAGAGGTAGCCCTCCCAGGTATCGAGGCAGGTGCCCCAGTTGTTCCCGACCTTGCAGCTGTCCCAGGGTGCCTTGGACTCGCAGACGCTGATGCGCTGCTCATCGACCCGAGGACAGAACAGGCCGGCGTCGTTTGCCCGGCACTGGCTCTCCACCTGGGTCTCCAAGCGCAGGGTCGTGCAGGCCTCACCCGCGTCCTTTCCGTCGCAGGCAGCCTGGTCCAGGTCGAGCTCACAGGTACCTGCATCACAGACACCCAGGCCCCCCTCGGGGATGAAGCAGCTGGTCCCGTCGCTCAACTCCACGCACGGGTCCACGAGCATGCTCTCCACCTCGCTGAAGAGCCGGGGCTCGGCCCAATCGCTCCCCTCCCTATCGATGGCGTGGACGGTCCCACCGCCGAAGCTCCCCACGTACAGGGTCTGCCAGTCCGTGCTGAAGGCCAGCCCGTTGGGGTTGAAGAGACCGGTGGCGATCACCGTGTCATCCCCACCCTGCCCCGGAACACTCCGAACGCGTCCGGCATCGTGCTCTGCGACGTAGACAACGTCCTCCGCATCCACGGTCACGCCGTTGGGGTAGGACAGCCCTCCCAACAGGGTCTCGACGCTCCCGTCCAGCCCAACGCGCACGACACGACCTCTCTCCACGTCCGCGATGACCATCTCACCGGTCGAGAGCACGTGTGTGCCGGCGGTGTAGCCCAGCCCCGGCACGACGAGCTCCTTGTGGCCGTCCTGGTCGATGCGCACGAGGTTGCCGTTGTCGTCCACACTGACGAGGTAGCCCTCACCGTCAAAAGCGAAGTCCTCGGACCCCGTGAAGCCCTCGAGGAGCTCCATGTCCGCCGGCAGCTCGGGCAGGTTGGAACAGTCGTACTCGATGGAACCCGAGTCCCCGGTGTCGTCCGAGGGGGAGCTGTCGTCGAGCGCTTCGGTGTCGATCGGCTGGTTTGTGTCGTCCGAGGGCAGCGTCAGCCCAGTGCACGCCAGGAGGAGAAGTGTCATTCGATGTCCACACAGAGCTCGATGTCCAGGTCACAGCGCTGCCCGGGGGGACAGTCACCGTGTTCGTCACAGGGGGTGTAGCCCAGCACCCGGACCTCATCTGTACGGCGGGGTGAAGCTACAGAAAAGTCGAAGCAGCCCTCGTCCACCAGCACCCGATCGATGGTCTGTCGGACCAGGCTGCCGGTGGGAAAGCCACTGACGCCGGACTCCACCAGGGCGTTCACCATGGAAGCGCCAACCACACCCTGACCCGTGTCCGGGAAGGTGCAGTGAACAGAGGCCGGGGAGGTGCCGTGCTGGTCGATGTCGATCCGCAGACTCACCTCGCCACGGACCAGGCCGGAGGCCGGCGTCCAGGTCACGACAAGGTCCTTCTCCGGCTCCAGGATCCAGGATGTCTCGCCAGGCTCCAGAGCCTCGACCCCGACGCCGTAGAGGCTTTGATCACCGAAGACGCCACCGGTACGGAGGGTCACGAGCACATCCGGCTCGAAGCCCGGGTGCGGCAGCGTCGTGTCGAAGTAGCGCGCTCCGGGAGCGCGAGGGTCCATCGTGACCGGAACCACAAGCCCGCTCACCGTGACCTGGCCCAGGTCCTGGTCCTCCGGGTACGGCAGGCAGGTGCCGTCGAAGTCGCAGGTCTCGTCGGGATCGCAGAGAGGATCGCAGTGGGGGTTGTTCCGTCGAAGCAGACGGCAGGTGCCCTCGACCTGCATCTCCTCCAGGACCGTCATCGGGACGACGGCATCCGCTACCTGCCCATCCACGCTCGAGTAGTCGGTGTAGACCTCGACAGCGAAACCGCCCAGATCGCTCTCCATGGGGCAGGCGCCCTCCAGGGAAACGGTAGCGGGGTCCACCACCGGGACCGACGAGTCGATCCCACTGTCCGGGCTTCCCGAGCAGGCGAAGAACAAGAGCACGATGGCAAGCTACCCCCGCCGACGGGGGGGGTCGCTCAGAACACTTCGCGGAAGCCCATCGTAAGAGTATCCATGAAGGGATCAGCCACCGAGTTCAGCTCTCCGACCGTCTGGAGTGCCGAGCTGTCACGATCGCTGGTGCCGTAGTAGATGCCGTGCTTGCCCACAGCGATGCTGCTCGGGTAGCCATCGACCTCGACGTAGTCCGCGTCGCCGATGCCATCTCCGTCCGTGTCCACGTTTCCGTCGCAGTCATCGAAGGCCAGGCCGTAGATCCGACCCGTGCCCTCGGTACACCGGTCGCTCGCGGGCGTGTAGGTCGAGAAGAAGACGGTTCCCGCGTAGATGATGGGGTTCCCGGTCATGCCCTCGCCCGCGTTGAGCTTGAAGGCCCCGTCAGCACCGCAGTCGCTGATGGCGGTGTAGCCACTGCACGAGAGGGGGCTCTCGTCCTTCACCGCGAAGAAGTAGCCGTAGTCGGTGCTGTCCCGGTCGTAGGGCGTTCCGGTTCCCCAGTAGACACCGAGTGAACCGTCCGGGTGCCACGACGTCGTCGCCGCGTAGTAGACCTCGGGCCGAACGCCAATGGTGTCGTAAGGATCGTAGAACTCGCACCAGGTCGGCTCGTCGGGGTCGGCGGTGTCGATGATGGCCTTGTACATCCAGGTGAAGCCGGGGTCCGCGACGTCCAGGATCCCCTGCAGACCGTCGCCGTCCGGATCGGACATGTCCTTGGGCTCGTAGCTCGTGGTCACCGGGAAGTACATGACATCGACGTCACCGTCGTTGTCCACGTCCACGGCTGCGAGAGCGCCGGAGATGTAGCTGTACTCGTAGGAGCCATCGCTATCGACGTCCGTCTGCGAGCCGTCGATCTGGTAGTTGCTGCCTTCGTCGCTGTAGCCGGTGGAGTGGGTGCCCCAGTAGTCATCACCAATGTGGTGGAAGTAGATGTTTCCTTCCGCCAGGTTGTAGTAGTTCGTCGAGCTGGAGGACTCGTAGGGAACACCGCGGCCGCCACCCCACATGGCTGTCCAGGTGTCGTGGTACTTCGACGCGCTGCTGGATTCGGCGTTGTAGAGGTTGCCGATGACCGGCGTCGACACGGTGTAGCCCATGGCCGAGACGTCCGTGTCGTTGGTGACCTCCCACAAGTACATCGGATCCGCAGGGTCGGTGATGTCCAGCGCCAATGTCACCGGACCGCCCTTGCCCTGCTGAACGACCAGGACCCGGCGCCACTCCGAGCCATCGAGGGCCTTCGAGCCGTCCGCCGTGCTGTCGTAGCCGTCGACCCAGACATCATCGACCACGGGTGAGCCGTCGAAGAGGAAGGTCCGCCCGTACCAGATCATGTCCAGGAGGTCGCCGGACCAGGTCTCGTCCTTGTCCACGTAGAGCGTGTTCGCCGGGATCCAGGCCCAGAGCTCCTCACCGGCCTCATCCGCGTCGGCAGAAGAGGTGGGACCGCCCGACACCGTCGTGGTGGTCGGGTCGTCCTCGAGTCGGAAGGCGTGCAGCATGCCGTCATTCGCCGCGATGTAGACCACGTCCGGGATGTCGTCTGCGACCAGCCCCTCCAGGTAGTTCCGGTAGGTCGGATCGACCGTGAAGTTCTCATCGCGGGCGCCGACAACGACGGGCACCGAGTGCGGACTGTCACCCAGCTTCCAGTAGCCGTGCTTCTTGTCCAGGTAGCGGTACTCCGCCGTGGGCAGACCTCGAACGAAGTCAATGAGGTGCTGCAGGTCGTCCAGGTCGACGTCACAGCCATCCTGGTCCAGGTCGTAGGCCAGGTCGTCCGCGCAACCGTCGCCGTCCGAGTCCGTGGTGGTGAGGAAGGTGTCGAGGAAGTTCGGATCGGAGCCGCCGACGATGGTGTCGACCGAGTCGTAGAACTCCCGGTCGAAGCCCATCCGGTGGTACTTGTTGCCCTCGGTGTACAGCGAGTTGCCGCTGTAGGACATGAACTCCGGAACGAAGGTGTAGATGTCGCGCTGACCCAGACCGTCCGGGGTGTTGGGGTTGGACTCCGAGGTGATGACGGGACGACTCACCAGCAGGTCGCCGGCGTCCCACACCGCGCCCCCGAACTGGGGGTCGCCGTCGTACTGAACAGCTCCGTAGTCGCTGGCGGAGGGGTCGGTCTCGACGTCGTAGGCGCGAACGTGACCTTCGCCGAGCGGGTTGTCGCCGACGATCTCGTAGAAGGCAAAGATGACGTAGTCGCCATCGGCGCTGACCACGGGCGCCGAGCGGCTGTAGTAGCCGCTCCGGATGTAGGACATCACCGTCATGATGTCGCCGAGGATCTCGTCGCCCTCGTTGCTGACCGTGTAGATGCCGTCGTTGCTGATCTCGTCCGACGCGTTTCCGAAGAGGTTCTCCGCGACGGTCATGACGCTTCCGTTGATCTTGACACCGATGGTGTGCCCGGTGACCGACTGGTCACCGCTCAGGTCGGAGCGAGCGTCGTTGTTGTACCCGTAGTGGACCGTGTTGTCGTAGTAGCAGTCCGTCTCGGTGGTCGAGATGCCGCTGGTCCAGTCGCAGACGACGTCGCTGCTGAGAGAGCTCTTGGAGCTCGCGACGTAGGGGTTGTCGTCCTCCCGCCCACGGTCGGAGGTGATGGTGATGATGTGGTTGTCCTGGCAGGCCCAGGTGATGGGGGCCTCGTCACAGAAGGTCTTCCCGCTCACGTAGCTGCTGTTCAGGAAGGAGGGACACGAGCTGCTGCCGTCGTAGCTGAAGTAGCGCCAGGCGGCGGCCCAGACCTCGGCCAGGTTGCGCACATCCGTGCCGCTGGCGCTCACACTCCCCAGCGCCGTCTGTACTTCGGTGTGGGAGCTGCCCAGAGGTGCGATGGCCTCCAGATTGTCGTCGGTGGAGTCCGCCGTGGTGCCCACCACGCCGTAGTAGGCCCAGTCGAAGTGCTGCACGATCTGCCCGATGGCATCGGTCGCATACTCGAGGCAGGAGTCGTAGCTCCCATCGCCTGTGTCCCCGGAGTCCGTGGGACCACAGCCATCGTCCATGTCGTCGGACAGGTCCAGGAGGAAGAGGATGTTCGGCGGTGCCGCTTCCGCATTGGAGAGGAACTCCTCACCGGTGGAGGAAGACCCCGCATCGACCTGTGGACTGGTCATGAGCAGGGGAAGGCTGCACAGGCCCGCAAGGGCGAGGATCCGGCGCTTCGTCGTGCCCATAGCCCTTCCTCTACCGTATCTTGCACGCACCGCTCAACACCTTTCGAACGGTGGAAACGGTCGTGCTCTGCATTTCGTTGATGTCGGTCAGGCTCGTATCGACCTTGCGAGCCCTGCTCGTCATGGTCCAGTAGTCCGACCGGAAGGATGTCCTGCCCTGCTCCGTGCTCCAGCCCGGAGGAGGATTGCTGCACCGCTCGTAGACAGCCTCGACCCAGTAGGCGCCCAGGTTCTGATCGAAGCTGGTGCCCTTGAACTGGTTGTCGCCCGCCGACATGGGGACCCAGTCGCCCCAGGAGTCCCCGCCACTGTCCAGGTTTTCGGCATGGGGGTTCTCGCCCTCGAGCTTGTTGCGCGCGTGCTCCGTGCCGGCGTGGCTGGTGTTGAACATCACCGCGTAGGCTTTGTTGTGCTGTGAGATGCGGTGGTCCACCCCAGCGATGGACAGCGAGGTGGCGCCGATGACCGCGATGAGCGCCAGCAGAATCAGCGTCACCAGCATGACGTAGCCACGCTGATCCCGGGTGATGTCTCGGAGCATTCGTGCCATCAGTCCCCCAGCCTGTGCTTCAGGCGGAGATTCCTCATTGTCACACCTGCTTCGAGGTAGTCACGCCAATAACCGTCCTTGGTGCTGGAGACGCTCTCGTTGGCCATCGCGATGGGCAGGTTCCGGTAGATGTCGCGAACGTCTTCCTTGGAGGAGCGGGCGGTCAGGTGGAAGCTCATCATCCAGACCGAGGTCCCTTCCTGCCCCGTGATGCTGTCCGTCCAAGCGGTGCTGTCGTCGCAGTCGGCCTCGTCCACGCAGTACAGGAACTGCAGGTTCTCGATGTCATCGACCAGCGGGATGTCATCGGAGTCGGGTGTGCCGTCCAGGAAGTCGAAGTCGAGGTCCATCATCAGCACGGGGTGAGCCGGTGAGCCCGGACCGACGCTGTTGTCGGTGTCGTCGATGTACAGGGTCACGACATGGCCCAGGCTGCAGTGCAGAACCGGTGGCAGGTTCTCCCCGCTGCTGAGCGCGGAATCGAAGTCGGCGTAGTTCCCGCTGTTGCTGGCCACACCGACCTGACCCGAGCTGCTGTCGCCGGCCGTATCGATCTCCCAGAGGTAGCTGATGACGCCGCCGGGGTTGGCGTAGTCCCAGCACAACATCAGGTCGCCCGCCTCGTAGTTCTGGATGAGGGTGCTGTAGCCCTTTCTGCCCATCGGAAAGGTGATGGTGCTCGTGCCCGCGGACTCGGTGGTCAGCGGCGCGGTCATCATCTCCAGTGAGGGGTCGGCATAGACGATGGTGATCGCGTCGTGGGACGCACTGCCGGTCCAATCATCGCTGGAGATGATGGCCGGGAGGGTGCTACCCGCCGCGATGGTGCCGTTGTACCCCAGGGCACCGTAGACCTGGCCGCCGGTGCCATAGCCACCCATACGCCCGGTTCGCGTGATGATGTCGGCGGCAAAGCGCAGGTTCTGGTGCATCGCCATCTGCATGTCCTGGTACAGGAACTGGCGAGACTGCACCGTGAAGAGACCGTAGAGCGCGGCCACGACGATGGTGCTGATGGCCACGGCGATCAGCACCTCCAGCATGGTGAAGGCACGCCGTAGCAGGAGCCGGGTCTTCATCACTGGTCCCGGAAGCGGAAGCTGGAGACAGCGATGCCGTGCCAGGTCCCGAAATGAGAGTCCTGCCAGGTGCAGCGGACGTTGACCTGAAGCCAGTCACTCTGGGTCAGCTCCGTCATCTCCCAGGTGATGTAGTAGATGGCTGCGGGCGCATTGCTGCTCTCGGACCCCTGGGATTCCCTCAGGGCGTTGACCGGAGTCGGCTGCGAGCCGGAACTCGGGTGGTACAGCGGGTCCCAGTCGCTGGCGCCGGTGGTCCCCGCAGCCAGGGGCGTACCGGAGCGGCCGGCCGCTTCCGTCCACTCGACGGCGATGAGCTCCTCGAGCTGGGCCTGCCCCAGGTAGGTGCAGTCCGTGATCTTTCGGGCCGCTGCATTGCTGCGAACCGCCTGAGCGTGGAAGCCGAACATCACGACCAGGCTGAACCCGAGCAGAGCCGTGGCGATGAGCACCTCGACGAGGGTGAAGGCGGTCTTGCTCGAGAACATCCTCCGCATTCTACGACCCCATCCCCACCGCGTTGAGTTCTCGACCGGAGAGCGAGGTGATCATGGTCACGTTTCCACTTCGCGCCACGTTCAGGCTGACGGAGTCCTCGATGCCGTGACGCATCGACGCCTTGTTGGTCACGGTCAGCGTGATGTAGCCGTCACCGAAGTCGCCGCCGGGGTTCTTTACCCAGCCCCGAGGCGTGAAGACGATGCAGTCCTGGTTCTTGACGAAAGGACCGCTGAGATTCACCGGCTGCAGGGAGACACCGGCCTGCTCGTCCGGCGCGCCCCGGCCAAAATCGACCGTACCCAGCGAGGCGTCGTTGTCCGAACCGGTCAGCTCGACGTCGGGCGGCAAGGTGTCCCACTGCGTGGAGTTGATGGCCTTGTTGCCGACCTGCATCAGGTAGCCGCCCCGGTTGTCCGACACGGGGTTCGCCCAGTCCGTATCCGTATCCGTGACCCGCATGCGGGTCTCACGATTCAAGCGAATGGCCTCCATGCGGAGGTAGAGCAGATCGGTTCGCATCTCCTTGGCCACCTGCATGGTGCGGAAACGCGGAACCTGGTCACGCGTCAACCCGAAGCCTATGGCCACCAGCGCGGCGACCAGCCCCAGCGTGACGACAAGCTCAAGCATGGTGAAAGCCGAACGCAAGACAGAGAACTCCCGGGAACATCACAGGGACTGCAAGATTCGATCCTATCGGCCAGCACGGCTCCAAGCCGAGAATCTCGTCCATCTCTAGGAAAAGATTTCCTGATCCGGAAAATCTTCCCTAGCTCTAGCGAATGCCCGGGCAGGTCTCCGTCACCACCGAGCGGCGGCGATGAACCCGATGCCGCTCCGCATTCAACCAGGGCACGTCAGCCTGCAGCGCTTCCGCCTCGTCCAGGGACTGGTCTGCACGGTCCAGCCACTCGAGGAGGGGTGGCGCCGTGCCCTCGCAGTCTGCAGCATCCTCCCGACCCGAGGTACTCACGACCAGCGCGCGCGACCGCAAGACGAGCAACTGGGCACGGAAACGGACCTCCTCGATGTCCTGGGCCAGGGCGTGGTCGATCGTCTCGAGTGCTTCATCGTGGCGCCCAAGGCGCAGCAGCGTGTCCGCCTTGTTGAAGCCGTACTCCCCCGAGGAAGGGTCCGCCGCGGCCGCCTTCTCGTACCAGGTGAGGGCGGTCTCATGGTCCCCCGCGTCGCTGTAGACCAGGCCCAGGGAGTCCATCAGCCGCGGTTCCTCCGGGGCGAGCTCCAACCCCGCTTCGAAGTGAGCACGGGCCAGGGACCGACTCCCATCCGTGCGGGCCACGCTGCCCAGCCCGCGCAGACAGCGCCAGTCCGTCGGTGCCACCCGGTTGCAGCGCTTGAAGTACTCGTTTGCCCGGTCCGGGTCCTGGTTCAGGTGGTACAGCCAGCCCAAGCCATACAGGGCATCCGCATGGTCCGGATCGTCGTCCAGGATCTCGCGGTAGTAGCTCTCGGCGGTCAGGTACTCACCGGCGCGCAGGGCCTGCTCCGCCTTGTTGGCCTTGTACCCGTTGGTACAGGCCAACAGCAGGAGAAGGAACATCACTCCAGACCATAGTCCCGGATCTTGTAGACCAGGGCCTTGTAGGAGATCTCCAGGTGCTTGGCTGCCTGGGTCCGGTTGCCGCCCGTCAACTCGAGCGCCTTGGCGATGAGCTCGCGCTCCAGCGCAGCGACCCGCTTCTTGATGCTGAGCTGGTCCAGCTCGGCGGCGATGGTCGGGCTCTCGTTCAGCTCCGCAGGCAGGTCTTCCAGGGCCAGCTGGTCCGACTCGGCGAGCAACATCGCTCGCTCTACGACGTTCTCGAGCTGGCGCACGTTGCCGGGCCAGTTGGCACGCATCAGCTGCCGCATCGCAGCGCCTTCGCAGCCCCGTACCCGCTTCCCGAAGCGCTCGTTGTAGGTGACGATGAAGTGGTTCACCAGGAGAGGAATGTCCTCACGCCGCTCGCGAAGCGGAGGCACCCGAAGTCGGACCACGTTGAGCCGGTAGAACAGGTCGTCCCGGAAGCGCTGCTCGCGCACCTCCTGCTCCAGGTCGCGCGCCGTCGCCGCCACCACGCGAACGTCCACCCGGAGATCGCGGGAGCCTCCCACACGCCGGAGCTGCTGCTCCTGGAGCACCCGGAGCAGCTTCACCTGCAGGCCCAGCGGGAGCTCACCAACCTCGTCCAACAGCAGGGTTCCACCGTCAGCCTGCTCGAAGAGGCCGGCACGCTCCCGCACCGCCCCGGTGAAGGCACCCCGCACGTGGCCGAAGAGCTCGCTCTCCAGGAGGTTCTCGGGGATGGCGCCACAATTCACCGCGACGAAGCCCCCCTCGGTGCGGGGACTGAGCTGATGCAGCGAGCGCGCAACGAGTTCCTTCCCCGTCCCGCTCTCCCCCGTCACGAGCACCGTCGAGGGATAGGCGGCGACCTTGCGCACGGTCGTCGTCAGCTCCCGCATCGCGTGGGACTCACCGACCAGGCCCTCGATCCCGCGCTCCGCCATGAGCGCCTTGAGGCGCTCGTTCTCCAGGAAGAGGCGCTCTCGCTCCTCGACCTTCCGGAGGGTCAGCAGGATCTCGTCGGGCTTGAAGGGCTTGCTGATGTAGTCGTAGGCACCGCGCTTCATCGCATCCAGAGCCAGGTCCATCGACCCGTAGGCGCTCATCACCACCGTGTGGACACGGCGGCGCTGTTCCCCAAGTCGATCCAGAAAGGACAGGCCGTCCAGGCGGGGCATCCGGACGTCGCAAAGAACCAGCCTCAGCTCGGGGTCCTCCGCCAGCTTTTCGATGGCTTCCGCCCCATCCTTGGCAGTCGTCACCTGGTAGCCGGCTCGACCCAGGATGACGGACAGCATGTGGCGGAGGGACTCCTCGTCGTCAACGACCAGGACCCGTCGAAGCTCAGGCACCCTCCGAGTGTAGCCTTCGCTGGTGTCCTCCCTCCTCCAGCTCGTGCATGGCTACCCGCCGCGCGAGTCGGCGGGAACCGAACTCTACGCGGCCCGCCTCACCGAAGAACTCGGGCGGCGCGGCTGGACCGTGAACGTCGTCGCGGCCACCCGCGCCCCCGGACGACCCCACGGAAGCATCCTGGAGGAAGACCTGGGTTGCGGGACCCTGCTACGCATCGTGAACAACCTTCCGTGGCGACCCCTGGGCCACGCCGAGAAGGACGGACTCGTCGAAGGGCGCGTGCGCCAGGCCTTGAAGCGATTTCAGCCCGAGATCGTCCACGTCCAGCACCTGCTCTTCCTGAGCGCCCACCTGCGGCTGGACCACGCCGTCTGCACCCTGCACGACGCCTGGGCCTGGTGCCCCAGGGCAGGCAATCTCTTCGAGATGGGCCAGCGGCACTGTCCCGGACCCTCCCCCGAGCGCTGCATCCCCTGCTACGGCGACTGGGCGCGCGGCTACGCGGTGGAGCACGCTCTCGGGCGGGTGGCGGGTGCCGCATCCAAGGTGGTGAGCCCGGAGGCGCTGCACACGGTCTGGAGGAGCTTGCCGGCCCGCGTGCGCCGACTGACCCGTCGAGGGGCTCCCGCACCCGCGAGCGAGGCGGACTTCGACGATCGCCAGCGGGCGGTGCACGAAGCACACCGGCGCATGAAGCTGATCTCCCCCTCCCGCTTCCTGGCGAAGCTGGCTTCCGAGCAGGGGCTGTCCGCCTCGGTACTTCCGCACGGCGTCCCGCCCGCTGGGCCCAGGGTGGGTGGCGGACCACTGGTCTTCATCGGAAGCCTGGTCCAACACAAGGGGGCACACCTCGCCGATGAGGTGGGCGCCCACATCTACGGTCCCGTGGTCGACGCTGACTACGCGGCCTCACTGAGCCGACACGACGGCTCGCTGGCCCCCGACCAGGTCCCTGAGGTGCTGTCCCGCGCGGAAGCCCTGGTGATGGGTTCACTCTGGCCCGAGAACGCACCGCTGATCGCCCTGGAAGCCCGCGCGGCTGGATGTCCCGTCATCGCGCCGCGCATCGGGGGGCTCCCGGAGCTCGTGGACGAGGGGGTAGACGGCTTCCTGTACAGCCCGGGAGATGTGAGCGACCTGCGAAGAGCGATCACCGAGCTGAGGCGAGCGTCCCCGCTCCACCCTCGGCCACCGCTCTCCTTCGAGGGCCACGTCGATCGCCTGATCGCGGAGCACTACCTCCGATGAAGATCCTCCACATCGTCCACACGCACCCCTCCCTGGGGAGCACCGGCGGGACCGAGTTGTACGTGGAGGCCATCGCCGCTGCTCGAGGCGACCCCGTGTTCACGCGGGACCACGGAGCCGAACTCAGGAAGGAGGGAAGCCTGTGGATCGCCGGATCACCACGAGCCACCGACTTTCGCAGCGGCTGGTCCGCCCCCTCGCTGGCCGCCGCGCTCGCGCGGGTCGTCGCTGAGGAGAAACCGGAGGGCCTGCATGTCCACCATCTGGCACACCTGGACCTCTCCCCGCCGCCAGCGCCCTACCTGTTGACCCTTCACGACTACCACCTTGCCTGTGCCCGGGGACAGCTGGTGAACCGGGAAGCCGAGCTCTGCGAGGGTCCCACACCCCAACGCTGCGCAGCCTGCGTGGCCAGCCAGCTTCGTGCCCCTCGAAGCCTGCTGGGGCTGGGCCAGCTGGTTCACGCGATGGGCATGACGGATCTGGCGCGCAAGGCCCTGTCCGCCTCGCCCCCCTCCCCCTCCATGATCGAGGAGGTGTCCAGCCGAAATGCGGGAGGCCGATCGGTGCTGGACGGTGCAGAACGCATCCTCTCCCCCAGTGCGGCCCTCGCCCGACGCTTCGAAGGACTGGGGCTGGCCCGCGACATCCACGTTCAGGATCTTCCCCTGCTCGGGCCCATGAGCTCACGGCCCCGACGCCCCGGACCGGTCCGCTTCCTGTTCGTCGGATCCCTCATCCCCACCAAGGGAGCCATGCTCCTGCTCCGCGCCTTCGCGCGCATCGGAGCAGGTGAACTGCAGATCTGGGGTCCCCGCGTGCCCTACTTCGGGGAATCCCGCTACGCCGACACCGTCGTTCGCATGGCTGAGCGGACCCCTCGAACGCGCTACTGCGGGGTCTTCGACGGCGAAGGTCGCGAAGAGGTCTACGCCGGGGGCGACGTGCTGGTCATGCCCTCCACCTGGCCGGAGAACAGCCCCCTGGTGGTCCGCGAGGCGATCGCAGCCGGGCTGCGGGTCATCGCCACCGACCACGGTGGAGTGGGAGAGATCGATCCGGAAGCCACCTTGGTGCCCGCGGGTGACGTGAACGCCCTGACCTCGGCGATGCGAGACCACCTGGTGGACGCTCCCTCTCGGCGGAGCCCCCGAGACTTTCCGATGGCGGGGCACCTTCACGAACTGTCGCAACACTACGAAGCGTGCTTTCGGTGAACGCTCCTCGTTGACGCTCCGAAGCAGCCTTGAGTACGCTCGCGGCAATGGCTGACCCGCTGCTCATCCCGGATGGCGTGCGCATTAGCTCGTCGGTGCGAGGCATCTCCATCCACCACAAGGGCGACGTCGTCCTGAACGGGCCCATCGACTCGCGCATCGCCGCCATCACCAGCACCCGCGGCAGCATCACCCTCAAGGGTGAGCAGCAGGTGGATGAGATCCGGGCCGAGCGCGGGAGCATCTTCCTGGACGGCGAGATGCGGCTCGGCAAGGTGGTCAGCGGCAGCGGCAACGTGACGATGCACGGCCAGATCCGGGCCGATGAGGTCGAAGCGAGCTCCGGCTCTGTGGTGCTCAGCGGAGAGCACCGCATCAAGACGATCCGAGCAGCCGAGGATCTGCAGGTCAGCGGTTCGCTCCGCGGAACGTCCATCAAGGGTCGGGACGTGGTCCTCAACGCCGATCAGCTGGAGGTCGGTGCGGTGGAAGGAACCCTTCGGGTGGACCTGGGCGAGTGCACCTACAAGGTCGAGATCGTGATCGCCCCGCAGGTCACCGTCCACGGAAACTCCACCGGGCGGATCAACGTCATCGAGTCGAACAACGAGCTCGGACCCAACAAGCTCAAGGGCCGCTTCCGACTGGCGGAGTACGCCGAGTTCACCGGCATCGATCCGAAGACCTTCCTCAATGAGCGGGACATCCGCGCTCTGGAACGGCGCGCGCCGGAAGTGGTGGAGCCGGAAGCGCTCCAGCCCCTCATGGATGCCGCCGAGACCGACATGGTCGATCTCACGGACGAAGCCGACATCATCGAGATCGGCGAAGCGGACGACGACGACGACACGATCCCCACCGCCTCTGCCGGCGCCCGTCTCATGCTCGATCTGGCCGTTGCTGCCCTCGATCTCGACGGGTCCGACGAGGACGACGTGGACACTCTCGACAACTCCCTCGACGCGGAAGAGCACCTCGAAGAAGAGCCCGTCGAAGAGGAGCCCGTCGAAGAGGAGCCCGTCGAAGAGGAGCCCGTCGAAGAGGAGCCCGT
>PVBE010070791.1_pt1 | contig 14942 bp, 11 predicted proteins | sample 1631181 | NCBI WGS metagenome assembly PVBE01 (sample SAMN08397723, study PRJNA350692) | Marine metagenome, whole genome shotgun sequencing project. | isolation source: water | place: Pacific Ocean | collected 2012-04 | reverse complement strand
CGGCTGGCGATCTCCTTCTCGGCCGTATTGGTGCTCGCCGTGGCGATGCTGCTCAGCGGCGCCAATTCGAGCCAGGCGGGCTACGCCTCCATCATTCTCGATGCCGACACCGGTGAGGTGTTGCGCTCGCGCAATGCCGATACGCGCAACTATCCGGCATCGCTGACCAAACTCATGACCCTCTATCTGCTGTTCGACGAAATCGACAGCGGGCGCATGCGGATGAGCGACAAGTTGAAGGTCTCTAAGCGCGCCGCCGGCCAGCCGGCTTCGAAATTGGGGCTCAAGCGCGGCCAATCGATCACGGTGCGCCAGGCGATCATGGCCCTGGCGACGAAATCGGCGAACGATGTCGCCACCGTTATCGCCGAAGCGATCGGCGGAACCGAGTGGGAATTCGCCGTATTGATGACCAAGCGGGCGCGCGGCCTCGGCATGAAGCGCACGCGCTTCCGCAATGCCTCCGGGCTGCCCAACCGCAAGCAATTGAGCTCGGCGCGCGATATGAGCATTCTGGCAATGGCCATTCTCCGCGATTTCCCGCATTTCTATGATTATTTCTCGGCCGAATCATTCACCTACCGGGAAAAAACCCACCACACGCATAACAATCTTCTGAACAGATATCCCGGCATGGACGGCATGAAAACCGGATATATCCGCGCTTCGGGATTCAATCTGGTGGCTTCCGCCGTGCGTGACGGGCGGCGCGTCATCGCCGTGGTGTTCGGCGGGCGCACCGCCAAGTCGCGCGACCAGCATATGGTCAAGCTTCTCGATCTCGGTTTTGAAAGGATGGCGCAGCGCGACCAGCGCAAGGGCGTGAAGCAATTCGCCGTTTTGAACAGCCGGAAAATTCCGCTTCCGGCGTTCAAGCCGGGCACCGAGAAGCAGATGGCCTCGACCATCCATTTGCCGGCGCCACCGCGTCCCAATACCGGCAAATGGGCGATTCAGATTGGCGCCTATCGCTCGGTCGGCGCCGCCGAGCAGGCCTTGCGCGTGGTCTCCAATCGCCTGCCGAAACTGCTCGTCAACGCCTCCGCCGCGCTTATGCCGGTCGAAATGAAACGCGGCAACATTCTCTACCGCGCCCGTTTTCTCGGCCTCCACAAGGGCGAGGCGAGGGCGGCGTGCCACTCGCTCAAGGCCGTGACCATGCCGTGCGCGGTGATGCCCAATCCGGATTACCGCGTGGCAAATCATTCTTCGTGAGCCGTCATCACCGCGCGCCGGTGTAAGATGGAATATGAAAAATTCGCGATCATATCGGGCAATAAGCTTGATGATCCTGTTTTGCTCGGCGCTGGCGCTCGGCGCCTGCGAATATACCTCCCGGCCCGACAGCGCGGTTGAACGGCGCTTCGCCTGGCTCAGCTATCTCGCCGGCGAGGATTTGAAGGAATCCTGCCGCAGCCACGCGCCGCCGCGCTATCGTTTTATTTACAACGCCATTTTCTCCGAGCAGGTTCGTACCTATGAGGTAAACGGGCTGCCCGACGGCGGCGGCGGAATGATCGACGCCGAAGTATTTTCGTCCGAAGTGAGCCCCGATTTCCTCGTGCTATTTCCCTATTGGCCGTGGTCGGGAAAGCGCGCGGTGGCGCAGTTGAACGATGTTGAAATGAAACTGCTGCGCACTTCGCTTGAGGCCAGCGGTTTTTCCGACAGCACACCGGTCGGCACGGTCCTCGATTCCAATTCGTTTTACTGGCTGGTCAGCGCCTGCGAAGGCAAGCGCTTTCACCTCAATGTCTGGATTCATCCGTCGCCGCGATTCGCCGATATTCGCTTCGCCGAAGTGCTGCAGCGTTTCGACGGCAGCAAGATCGCGCTCCCCGAAGCGCGCCCATTGACGCGTGAGGAAAGCGAGTTCAACCCCAAGCCGGCAAAGGCGCAAAAAGCCGGCACCGGCTATTTACGCTTTTTCGCCGAGTTCCTGCCCGATGGCCTGGGAGCCGCCGCGCGGCCCTAAAAGTCGGAATTCAGCGAATAGGCCGTTCGGGAGTGTTTCAGGCAGGGTTAATTTTTATTAACGATTGTGATTGCTGTCACTTGGCGAATTCAAAAGCTTCCCCATGTAATATTGATAGGCAGAAACAGACATAGTTCGAATGGAGGAGGATCATGGCGAGAAAGCGGAGTTCGGTGAAACCGGCCACTTTCGCGCTGGCGATGTCAACCCTGGGTCCGGCCTGGGCCACACCTCTGGAATCCCCAAAAGATGCGGATAAAGTGCGCTGCAAACGCAGCCTCTTCAAGCCTGCCTCGCGCTGCAGTTCGGCACAGGGCATATTCGCAACAATACTTTGCCTGATCAGCCTGTCGTCGTTCTAAAACGGCGCACCGCCGCAGCCGGCGTTTCGACATAACGCGGCCGGCGTATCGACATAAAAAGCATTGCGCCCGGCAGGGCCGTACGCCTCCATACGCGAACCCTTGCCAAACGCCATGTCCCCTCTTCATCTACATTGCTAACTTTCGCGTGCATGTTGGCGGCAAAGAAGCTGTAATTGCTGTGGTGGGAGAGAAAGCGGTTCAGGCAGACGTATGAACGCCAAAAAGACGCATAGCGATTCAGCGCCGGGGGGCGAAGGCCGGGAACGCCCGGTGCTGATCAAGCCGGCGCGCAAACGCGGCCTGCTGGCCCGTCTGCGCGCCTATTTTCTCACCGGCATCGTCGTCTCCGCCCCGGTCGGCATCACCATCTGGCTGATTTGGCTGTTCGTCGCCTTTGTCGACCGCACCGTGGTGCCGCTGATTCCGGATGCCTACAACCCGTCTGACGTGCTCGGCGTCAGCGTGCCGGGTATCGGCGTCATCGTGGTGCTTGTGGTGGTCACCGTCATCGGCTTCATGGTGACCAATTTCTTCGGCCGCTTCATGGTCAAGATGGGCGAAAGCATGGTCTCGCGCGTGCCCGTGGTGCGCACCATATACGGCGTCCTGAAGCAGATATTCGACGCCGTCCTGGCGCAATCCGAAGGCGCCTTCCGCGAGGTCATCCTGATCGAGTACCCGCGCAAGGGAATTTGGGTGATCGGATTCATCACCAGCAACACAGAGGGCGAAGTGCAGCGCGTGACGCCGCAGGAAATGGTCAATGTTTTCCTGCCGACGACGCCCAACCCGACGTCCGGTTTTCTGCTGTTCGTGCCGCGTGTGGATTGCATCACATTGGACATGACGGTGGAGGAGGGGGTGAAGCTGGTCATCTCGGGCGGTATCGTATCGCCGCCGGACCCCGAGGCGCCACCACCGCCGAAAGGCGAGGCATCAGAGCCGGAAGGCGAGGCAGCGGAGCAGGAAGACGCAACTCAGGCCGAGAGCAAATAGCGCGCCGCCGCGTCGCGTTCAAAGAGGTAGAGGAGCGCGCGCAAGGCCTGGCTGCGCTCCGACTTCAATTCCGGATCGCGCTCTAAAATCAAGCGCGCGTCATCGCGCGCGGTGGCCAGCAAATCGCCGTGCCGGGCGAGGTCGGCGAGGCGCAGTTCAGGCAATCCGCTCTGGCGCGTGCCCAACAGTTCGCCGGCGCCGCGCAGCTTGAGATCCTCTTCGGCGATACGAAAGCCGTCATCGGTTTCGCGCATGATTTCAAGACGCGCGCGCGCCGTCTCGCCGAGCGGCGGCGCGTAGAGCAGGAGGCAGTTGCCGGCCTTGTCCGAGCGTCCCACCCGCCCGCGCAATTGATGCAGTTGGGCGAGGCCGAAGCGCTCGGCATGTTCGACCACCATGATGGTGGCGTCGGGCACGTCTATTCCGACCTCGATCACGGTCGTGGCGACGAGAATGTCGAGGGCGCCGGAAGCGAAAGCGGACATCTGGGCGTCTTTGTCGGCGCTTTTCATGCGGCCATGCACGAGGCCGACGCGGGATCCGAATATATTCTCAAGCTGCGCATGGCGCTCTTCCGCCGCCGCCAGGTCGAGCGCTTCGGATTCCTCGACCAGCGGGCAAACCCAATAGACCCGCGCCGCCGCTTCGACGGCGCGGCGGACGGCGGCGGTGACCTCGCCGAGCCGATCGATCGGCAACACGCGCGTCTCGATGGCTGCCCGGTCGGCCGGTTTTTCATGCAGTCGCGAGCTTTGCAAATCGCCGTAAGCGGTCAGCATGAGGGTGCGCGGAATCGGTGTCGCCGTCATCACCAGCACGTCGACGCCCTTGCCCTTGGCCGCCAGGGTCATGCGCTGATGGACGCCGAAACGGTGCTGTTCGTCGACCACCGCCACCGCCAGATCGGCAAAATCGACACCGCTCTGAAACAGCGCATGGGTGCCGACGGCGATGTCGATATCGCCGGCGGCGAGGCGCCTCAACAGCTTCTCGCGCTCGGTTTTTTTGCCGCGCCCGGTGAGGAGAGCGACCGTCACGCCGCTCTCGGCGAGCAATTTTTCCAGTGTCGCATGATGTTGGCGCGCCAGCAATTCGGTCGGCGCCATCAGCGCTCCTTGCGAACCCGCCTCGATGGCGATCAACATGGCGTAGAGCGCCACCACCGTTTTGCCGCTGCCGACATCGCCTTGCAGAAGGCGAAGCATGCGGTGCGGCTGGCCGAGATCCGCTTCGATGTCTGCGATTGCTGCTTGTTGACCGGTGGTGAGCGAAAACGGCAGGCGGGTGCCGACGATATCGCGCAGCCTGCCATCGCCGCTGATTTCGCGCCCGGCAATGCGCCGCATCGAGGCGCGCAACAGCGCCAGCGCCATCTGATTGGCCAGCAGTTCGTCATAGGCAAGGCGCTGGCGCGCCATCGAATCGGCGTCGAGATCGGCCTCGCCCTCCGGCTTGTGCGCCGCCAGCAGGGCGGTTTTCCAGTCCGGCCAGCCGCGCCGCTCCAGATAGGCCGCGTCGCACCATTCTGCCAGATCGGGGGCGCGGGCGAGGGCCGCCTGAATCGCCTTGGAGAGCGGTTTCAGATTGAGGCCGGCGGTCAGCGGATAGACCGGCTCGACGCTTTGCACGGCGTCGATCTCGGCCTCGGGCGCAATATGGTCCGGGTGCACCATTTGGATTTCGTCGCCGTAACGCTCGGTGCGCCCGCTGACCACGCGAATCTCACCGACCGGCAGGTTTTCCAGCAAATATTTCTCATGGGCGTGGAAAAACACCAGGGTCAGCACGCCGCTATCGTCGGAGCAGCGCACCTTGTAGGGCAGCCGGCGCGCCGCCGGCTTGTGGTGGGAATCGACGCGCAGCTTCAGGGTGGCGATGACGCCGGTCGGCGCTTCAGCGATCATCGGCGAGAATGTGCGGTCGATAAGGCCGCTCGGCAGATGCCACAGCAGATCCACCACCAGCGGCCCGGCGCAAGTTTCGATCGCCTTGGCGATGCGCGGTCCAACGCCGGGAAGCACGCTGACGGGGGCGAAAATCGGGTTCAAAATATCCGGGCGCATGGAAATATGAGGCTAACTCCGCGCCGTCATGGCGGCAATGGCTGACAAGGCTGCGGCGCTCTCCTATTATCCGGACCGAATTAATACCGCTTCTTGGTATAGCGCCGGAAATTTCATGCAACACAGTCTCGAGACGCGCAGAAAGCGCCTGCGCTACCGCACCAGCCATACCGGTACGCGCGAGACCGATATCCTGCTCGGCGGCTTTGTCATGGAATATGGCGATTCACTGAACGCCGAGGCCACCGGCGCGCTAGAAGATCTCCTGGACGGCGCCAACGACCCCGAAATTCTCGACTGGATGACCGGCCGCAATCCGCTGCCCGAGCGCTTCCGCAATGGCACCATGGCTCGATTGCTGGAATATGTCAGGGAGCGGACCGGCTCTTGAACCTCGATAGTTTGAGCCTGAAGGCGTTGGCGCTCGACCGACCCGGGCGCGCCACCATCGGCGGCATGCCGGAAGGCTATGACGCGCTCGTCATGGGCCGCCTCGCCGAACTGGCGGCGCCGACGCCGCTGCTCTATGTCGCGCCCGACGACGTCCGCCTCGCCAACACGCGCGATTGCCTTGCCTTCTTTGCCCCCGATGTCGCGCGTCTTGCGCTGCCGGCCTGGGATTGCCTGCCTTACGATCGCATCTCGCCGCGCAACGATTTGGTGAGCGAGCGGATTTCCTCGCTGGTCGCCTTGGCGGCGGGCGGCAACGGCGCCTCGGTGGTGCTGACCACCGTCAATGCGCTGCTGCAGCGTGTGCCGCCGAGAGAAGCGCTGGCGTGCGCCACATTCGCCTTGAACAAAGGCGACGAGCTCAACCTCGATGATCTGTTCGGCTATCTGGAAGGCAACGGATTTAGCCGCGGCGGCACCGTGATGGAGGCCGGCGATTATGCGGTGCGCGGTGGAATCATCGATATTTACCCGCCCGGCGCGGATGAGCCGGTACGCCTCGATCTGTTCGGTGAAACGCTTGAGGCGATAAAGACGTTCGATCCGGTGTCGCAACGCAGCGCCGGCGCGCTCGAATCGCTGCAACTCGTGCCGGTCAGCGAAAGCGTCCTCAACCAGGCCTCCATCGAGCGCTTCCGCACCGGTTACCGCGGCCAATTCGGCGCCGTCACCGATAGCGATCCGCTGTTCGAAGCGGTCAATGCCGGGCGCCGCTATCCCGGCATGGAGCATTGGCTGCCGCTTTTTCATGAAAAGCTCGAAACGATTTTCGATTATGTGCCCGGCGCGCCGATCTTTTTCGATCATCTCGCCGAAGATGCCTGCTTGGAGCGTTGGGAGGCGATCGAAGATTATTACCGGGCGCGCACCGAAGGCCCCGGCGCGGCGGCCGAATTTGCCGTCGAGGATTACAAGTCGCTGGCGCCGGAAATGCTTTATATCGACCGCGAGGAGCGCGATTCATGCATCGCCCGTCATGCTTTCTCGGCGCTCTCTCCGTTCACCGCCGAAGCCGCGCCGGAGCGCCAGATCTTCGATGCCGGCGGACGCCAGGGCAGAAACTTCGTCGGCGAACGGAGCAAGGTCAGCGGCGATCTGTTCGATGCGGTCGAGGCCCATCTCGGCACTGAAATCCGCGCCGGGCGGCGCGTCCTCCTGGCCGGCTGGAGCATCGGCACGCGCGAGCGCATCGGCCGCCTGCTGAGCGAACATGGCGCCGAATCGCTGAGCACGGTCGATGATTGGCCGGCGGCGCAAGACCTTCCCGCCGCCGCCGCGCTGGCCGTGCTGCCGATGGAGCATGGCTTCGTCTCGCCGGCGCTGACCGTCGTCGCCGAGCAGGATATTCTCGGCGACCGGCTCAATCGCCGTCAGCGCCGCCGCGTCAAGCCGGAAGAGTTCCTCGCCGACGCCGCCGAGCTTTCGCAGGGCGATCTGGTGGTTCATGCCGATCACGGCATCGGGCGCTATGACGGGCTGGTGACGCTCGATGTCGACAACGCGCCGCATGATTGCCTGCGCCTCCTCTATGACGGCGACGACCGGCTCTTTCTGCCGGTCGAAAATATCGAGCTTCTGTCGCGCTACGGCTCCGCCGACCAACCGGTCTCGCTCGACCGCCTCGGCGGCGCGGCATGGCAGGCGCGCAAGGCACGGCTCAAAAAGCGGGTCAAGGTGATGGCCGGCGAGTTGATGAAAATCGCCGCCCAGCGGGCTCTGAAAACGGCGCCGGTATTGGAGGCCGACGATGGGCCTTTCGAGGAATTCTGCGCCCGCTTTGCCTATATCGAGACCGACGATCAGGCCGCCGCCATAGATGAAAGCCTGAGCGATCTGGCGAGCGGGCGGCCGATGGACCGCCTGATTTGCGGCGATGTCGGTTTCGGCAAGACCGAAATTGCGCTGCGCGCCGCCTTCCATAGCGCGCTCAGCGGCAAACAGGTGGCGGTCCTGGTGCCGACGACACTCCTTTGCCGTCAGCATTTTCTGAGTTTCCGCGAGCGTTTCGAGAATCTACCGGTGCGCATCGAGCAGCTGTCCCGGCTGGTCAAGCCGGGCGACGCCGCCGAGATTCGCCAGGGCATGAAAAGCGGCGGCGTCGATATCGTCATCGGCACCCATGCGCTTCTCGGCAAGGCCATCGAATTCGCCGATCTCGGCCTCTTGATCGTCGACGAGGAGCAGCATTTCGGCGTCGCCCACAAAGAGCGGCTGAAGAAGCTGCGCACCGAGGTGCATGTCCTGACGCTGAGCGCCACGCCGATCCCGCGCACCCTGCAAATGGCGCTCACCGGGGTGCGCGACATGAGCATTATCGCCACGCCGCCGGTCGACCGCCTGGCGGTGCGCACCTTCATCATGCCGTTCGATCCGGTGGTGACGCGCGAAGCCCTGATGCGCGAGCATTCTCGCGGCGGCCAGAGTTTTTACGTGTGCCCGCGCATCGCCGATCTCGACGGCGCCGCCGATCGGGTGCGTCGCCTCGCGCCCGAGGTCAAGGTCGGCACCGCCCATGGCGGCATGGCGGTGGCCGATCTGGAAGCGGTCATGGCGGATTTCTATGACGGCAATTTCGACGTGCTCGTCTCCACCGCGATCATCGAATCGGGGCTCGACCTGCCGCGCGTCAACACCATCATCGTGCACCGCGCCGACATGTTCGGCCTCTCCCAGCTCTATCAATTGCGCGGCCGCATCGGGCGTTCGAAATTGCGCGGCTACGCCTATTTCACCCTGCCGCCGGCGCATAAGGTCACGCCGACGGCGCGCAAGCGGCTCGAGGTGATCCACCGCCTCGACAGCCTCGGCGCCGGCTTCAGCCTGGCCAGCCACGATATGGATATCCGCGGCGCCGGCAATTTGCTGGGCGGCGAGCAATCGGGTCATATCCGCGAAGTCGGTATCGAGCTCTACCAGCACATGCTGGAACAAGCCGTCGCCGAGGCGCGCGCCGAAGCCGAAGGCGGCGCCGAGGTGGCGGTCGCCCAATGGTCGCCGCAGATCAGCCTCGGCACGGCGGTGCTGATCCCGGACAGCTATGTCGAGGATCTCGACGTGCGCCTGGCGCTCTACCGCCGCGTCGCGCGCCTCGAAGACAGCGCCGAGATAGAGGAATTCTTCGATGAACTGGCCGATCGCTTCGGCCCGGCGCCGGAAGAGGTGCGCCACCTGCTCGATATCGTCGCCATCAAACGGCTGTGCCGCGGCGCCGGCGTTCAGCGCATCGATGCCGGGCCGAAGGGCGCGGTGCTGACCTTCCGCGCCGATACCGCCGTCAGTCCGGAGCGCCTGATTGCGCACGTCGCCAATCCCAGCCATGGCCTGCTGTTGCGCCCCGACAACAAGCTGATCGTCACGCGCAACTGGCCGGTGGCGCAGCAACGCCTGGAAGGCGTCCGGCGCGTGCTCTCAACCCTGAATGAGATGGCCGCCTGATTGGCAAATACCCTTCTTGAATCTCAATTAGACCATTTTATGTTGCGTCATATGCAAGCTGTTGAGAGAATCAGGACAACCGGCCATATGAGGGCCGGAACGGGTGGTCTAAGGGGCCTGCATGACGGATGCAGCGGCTAAAATTGCCAACGATACGGCCGGCTTGAGCTTGCCGCTGCGTGACGCCGAGCCGCGTAGCGTGGCGATTTTGGGCTCCACCGGCTCGATCGGCGGAAATACCATCGACCTCCTGCGGCGCCACCCGGAATCGTTTACGGTCGAGGCGTTGACGGCGCATAGCAATATCGACCTGTTGGCCAGCCAGGCCCGTCAGATCGGAGCGAAACTGGCCGTCACCGCCGATACCAGCCGTTACAAGGATCTCAAGGAGGCACTCTCGGGCAGCAATATCCGCGCCGCCGCGGGGCCCGAGGCGGTCGACGAGGCGGCCGCCGCGCCGGCCGATTTCGTGATGGCCGGAATCGTCGGCGCGGCGGGGCTCGGCCCGACCCTGGCGGCGGTCAAGCGCGGCGCCATCGTCGGCCTCGCCAACAAGGAGTGCCTGGTCTGCGCCGGCGAGCTGATGCTCAGTGAAGTGGCGCGTGCCGGCGCCACGCTGCTGCCCGTCGATTCGGAACATAATGCCATATTCCAGGTCTTCGATTTCGAACGCGAGGCCAGCGTGACGCGTATCATCCTGACCGCTTCGGGCGGCCCATTCCGCGGCGTCGATATGGAACAGATGGCGCGGGCGACGCCGGAACAGGCGGTGGCCCACCCCAATTGGGACATGGGCGCCAAGATCAGCGTCGATTCGGCGACCATGATGAACAAGGGCCTGGAGATGATCGAGGCGTATCATCTGTTTCCCGTATCGGCCGGGCAGATCGATGTGCTGGTGCATCCGCAATCGGTGATTCACAGCATGGTGGAGTATATCGACGGCTCGGTATTGGCCCAACTCGGCACCCCCGACATGCGCACCCCGATAGCCTATTCGCTGGCCTGGCCGGAGCGCATCACCGCGCCGAGCGCAAAACTCGATCTCGCCGAAATGGCGGTATTGACCTTCGAAAAACCCGATTTGCAGCGCTTTCCCTGTTTGCGGCTTGCCCAGGAGGCCTTGGCCGAAGGGGCGGCGGCGGCAATCGTGCTGAATGCCGCCAACGAAATAGCCGTGCGCGCTTTCCTGGGCAAGAAAATCGGCTTTATGGATATTCCGCGCGTCGTTGAAACCTGCCTCGAGCGCGCCGAGGCGGAGCCCGTGACATCGATCGATGCGGTCCGGCAAATCGATGCGCGGACGCGTATCATCGCGGCTGATGAGATCGATAAAATATAATATTATCAATGGATAATATTTTATTTTTAGTATTTTAGTTTAATGGCGGTTGATGTGGCTGACAGCGAAGTGACCGGGCGGATGGCGGACGGCATGGAAGCCGGCGGCAACGCGCGGCAATTGATCGACGCCAACACGGAAAACTTTCCGGTCGGCTCTTTTCTCATCCCGCGTGAGTTCCGCCCGCATGTTCATGCGTTCTACCTGTTTGCCCGCCGAGCGGACGATATCGCCGATGAGCCGGATATCGCGGCGGCCGAGAAGGTGGCGCGGCTCGAGGAAGTACAGCGTGCCCTGGCCGTCGATGAGGCGGCCCTGCCGGACTGGGCGGTGCCCTATCACCGGAGCCTGCTGGCGAGCGGCAACAGCGCCGCCAACGGGCGCGATCTGTTGTCCGCTTTCATTCAGGACGCGACCAAGCTGCGCTATCGCGACTGGGGTGATTTGATGGATTATTGCATGCGTTCCGCCGCCTCCGTCGGCCGCGTGATGCTCGATATTCACGGCGAAACGGAGGCCGATATCGAAGGCTCGGACGCGCTTTGTTGCGCCCTTCAGATGCTCAACCATATGCAGGATTGCAAAAAGGATTATGTGGCGCTCGACCGCGTCTATCTGCCCGAGCCGTGGCTCGTGGAAGCTGGCGGCGGCGTCGAGGATCTCGCCCTCGGCCAGGCGACACCAGCGGTACGCCAGGTCATCGGGCGCTGCCTCGACGAGACGGAGGCGCTGTTGCGCCGCGCCGAAGCCATGCCGGCGAGCGTGCGCCGGCGCGGCCTGCGCTGGGAGAGCGCCTTTATCCTCAAACTCGCCTGGGCGCTGGCGGCGCGGCTCAGGCGCCAGGACCCGGTCGCCGGGCGCGTCAAGGTGAGCAAGGCGGGCTGGCTGGCATGCGGCGTCAGCGGCATTCTGGGTGCGTGGTGAACCGGCCATGGTAAGCGTCGGCGCGGCCGGAAACCTCCCGGCGGATTTTAACGGTCTGCCGATACCGCCGACGGACGATCCCAAGCGCTATGTCGCCGAGGTCACGCGGGCTTCCGGCTCGTCATTCTTTCTGCCCATGATGCTGTTGCCCAGGCGCCGCCGCGAGGCGATGCTGGCGCTCTACGCGTTCTGCCGCGAAACCGACGACGTCGCCGACGAGATCGAGGATTCGGCGCTCTCCAGCGCCCTGATCAAGGCCTGGGCCGAGGAGATCGAGGCGCTCTATGCGGGCCGCCCGAGCCACCCGGTGAGCCATGCCCTGGTCACCCCGATTGAGCGCTACGGCTTGGCCAAGGGGCATTTCCTCGACATTCTCGAAGGCTTCGAGATGGACCGTTCGGGCGCCATGCTGCGCCCCAGCCTGGCCGAGTTGGAACGCTATTGCTATTGCGTCGCCTGCTGCGTCGGCCTGCTTTCGGTGGAGATATTCGGCTACCGCTCGCCGGCCATCCCGGATTTCGCCGTTCATCTCGGCCATGCCTTTCAACTCACCAATATCCTGCGCGACGTCGCCGAGGATGCCGAGCGCGGGCGCATCTATCTGCCCATCGAGCTGCTCGCCAAGCACGGGCTGGAAAACGTCACGCCGCAAGAGATCACCCATACCGCCGGCGTCGACAAGGTGTGCGCCGAGGTCGGCGCCATGGCGCGCCGGCGCTTTGGCGAGGCCGCCCGCGCCATGCCGGCCGGGGAGCGCCGCCGCATGCGCCCCGCACTTCTCATGCGCGCCGTCTATGAGCCCTATCTCGATCGTATCGAGGCCGGCGGTTTTCGCACCGATGGCCCGCGCGTCAAATTAGGCAAGCTGCAAAAATTGTCGCTCATCTTCTCGGCTCTTCTGCGCACGCTTTAACGGTCCTCGGCGATCAGGCGGGGCAGGATTTCGCTGGCGGCGCGCGCCAAATCTTCGGCGAAATCGATTTCGATCCATGGCAGGCCGCTGATGTCGACGAAGCCGAAGCGGTCCCCGGCGGAAGCCAGCAGCACGTCGCGGATGGCTTCCTCCATGTAATCACCGCGCCGGCCCGCGGCGATGATGCGCCGCGCCGCTTCGCCGAGCTCTCGCGCCACGGCTTCGTCGAAGCGGAAGAAGCCGACCGATTCGCCGTAAAACTCATGCTCGCGCTCCAGCGTTTTGCGGAAATCGACCGGATGACCAGCCTTGACCGCGAGTTTCATCGGCTCTTCGCCGGGCTCGACTTCGCGGTCCATCAGAAAGAGATTGTTGTTGCCGCTCGCCAGCAGCCATTGCAGCATGCGCCGGTCGTAGAGCACGTCGCCATCCATGAGCAGAATATCGCCGCCGCGCGTCATCGCTTCGCCGAGGGTTGCCAGGGTGACGATGCTGCCTTCGCGGTAATCCGGGTTGTGCACCAGTTCCACATTTGTGGCGTCGAGGCGCTCCAGCTCAGCCTCGATGAGCGCCGCGCCATGGCCGGTGCCGAGGGTGATTTCATCGACGCCGATGGCGCCGAGCTGGGTCAAATGGCGCTCGAGCAGGCTCCTGCCGGCGAAGCGCAGCAATATCTTGGGCGCCTCCTCCGCCGCGCCGCCAAGCCGGCGGCCGAGGCCGGCGGCCAATATCACCGCCCGCATATCGCGGGCCTTATACCAAGGAGCGGTGATAATGACCCACAGGGATTACTTGTGGGATCGCCCCCGCGGCCCGTCGGGTAGGAGGATGGCCGCAGGCGATGCGGGCCCATCGGCAAGGCCTTCCGACGCCCTCCGACGGGTCGCAGGGGCGACCGGAACGGCGGCTTGCCAAGGCAATGGGCCGGCGTCGCGCGCGGCTTCCGATGTGCCGCATCGCTGCGCCCCACGCTCCTAGCCGAAAACCTTGGCAAGCCGTCCCTATGAGTCATTATCCCCGCTCCTTGGTATTAGGGCAGGAAGCTGTTGCGGCGCACGCGCTTCGTCGCGGATAATCATCGTTTACGCTCTTAGCCCACCAGCTTGAGCGGCGCAACCGCATCGACCGTGCCCGCATGACGGATCAGACCAAACACGAAGAAGACCAGGAGGCGCCGCGCCGCAAGGGGCCGTGGGACCAGCGCATCGCGCGCTTTGTGGTGCGCCCGCTGGTGCATACCCGTGTGGCGCCGAATCACATCACCACGTTGCGCCTGCTGTCGGGACTGGCCGCCTGTGGCTGCCTGGCCTATGGCGAGACGCCGTTGATCCATTGGGGAGCCGGCTTGTTCGCGCTCTCCAATTTCGTCGATCACATGGACGGCGAGCTGGCCCGCCTCAGCGGCAAATCGAGCCGCTTCGGCCATCTTTACGATCTCGTTTCCGACGCCGCCGTGCATATCCTGCTCTTCGTCTCGATCGGTATCGGGTTGAGCGATAGCTGGCTTGGCGACGCCGCCTGGATCATGGGCATCGTCGCCGGCATCTCGGTCAGCGGGTTGTTCGCGCTGTTTCAGCACCTTGAGGGCCGCATGGGGCAAAAGCAGGCCGGCCTGCCGCGCTTCGCCGGCTTCGAGGTCGAAGACATCCTCTATCTGATCGGCCCGGCGATCTGGGGCGGCGGCCTCGTTCCGATTCTCATTCTCGCCACCGCCGGCGCGCCACTGTTCGGGCTGTGGGCGCTCATCCGCTACCGCCGCGAGCTGTTTGGCCGCCCTGATCCGGCGCCCGAATGACGGTCTTAATCACCGGCGCCACGGGTTTTGTCGGCTCCGCCGTGGCGCGTCTGCTGTTGGCCGAGGGTAGGGAAGTCCGGGCGCTGGTTCGTGGCGGCGGCGACAGCCGCAATATCGACGGCCTTGATATCGAGCGCGCCAGCGGCGATCTCACCGATATCGCCTCGCTCAAATCGGCGGTGAAGGGATGCAACGCGCTTTACCATGTCGCGGCGGATTACCGCCTGTGGATTCCGAGGCCGAAGGAAATCTACGACATCAACGTCGAAGGCACGCGGAATCTGATGCGCGCCGCCGGCGAGGCGGGTGTGGCGCGCATCGTCTATACCTCCAGCGTCGCCGTCCTCGGCCTCAACAAGGACGGCACGCCGGCCGGTGAAGACGTGCCGGTCGGCCTCGCCGACATGACCGGCCATTACAAGCGCTCGAAATATCTCGCCGAAGAAGTTGTGCGCGAGATGGTCTCTAAGAACGGCCTGGCGGCGGTGATCGTCAACCCTTCGACGCCGATCGGCGCGCGCGATATCAAGCCGACGCCGAGCGGGCGCATCATCGTCGATTTCGTCAATGGCCGCATGCCGGCCTATGTCGATACCGGCCTCAATCTGGTGCATGTCGATGATTGTGCGCGCGGCCATCTGTTGGCGTTCGAGCGCGGCAAGCTCGGCGAGCGCTATATCCTCG
>PVBE011171097.1_pt1 | contig 14948 bp, 17 predicted proteins | sample 1631181 | NCBI WGS metagenome assembly PVBE01 (sample SAMN08397723, study PRJNA350692) | Marine metagenome, whole genome shotgun sequencing project. | isolation source: water | place: Pacific Ocean | collected 2012-04 | reverse complement strand
TCTCTTGCTGATGGATGGCTTTGGCCTTCTTGCCTTTCGGGCGATACACACGGGTAAGCACCGGCTTGGGAGGGAAGGCCTGCACAGGGAAGTTGCCCTTGATCTTGTCCATGAATTGCTTCCAGGCCCAGGCGGCTTCTCCACTGGAGCTATGGGTTTCGCGGTTGTTGTCATAGCCAAACCAGACGCCGGTGGTGAGCTGGGGAATCGAACCGATGAACCAGAGATCTCTTGCACCTTCAGAGGTGCCGGTTTTACCTGCCACCGGTCGGTCGTCGAGCTTCGCCGCCACGCCGGTGCCACCTGCCACAACCCGTTGCAACATCCAGACCATTGCGTCGGCAACATCACTGTCAACAGCACGGCGGCCCTTGTTGCCATCCATCCTGCGGCTCCAGAGCACTTCACCACCCGGGCCGCGAATCTCCTCGAAGGGTGTGGGTTTTACATAAATACCCCGATTGGCCACTGCGGCATAGGCCGCGGTCATATCAAGAATGGTCTGCTCATAGGCGCCGATGGCCAAGGGGTAGTACTTACCAAGTGGGCGGGTGGTGCCGATGCCGAAATTGTTGGCCATCTTGATCACAGCATCGAAGCCAACCTTGTCCTGAAGATGCACGGCAACGGTATTGAGGGAGTTCTTGAGGGCATCAGCGAGGGAAACCCGACCCAGATATTTATTACCGAAATTTTTCGGGCAATAGCCTTTCCAGCAGCGCGGTTTATCAATGAACTTGTGCTCTGGCTTGATCCCAGCCTCGATCGCGGCGGCATAGGGGAACAGCTTGAACGTGGAACCGGGTGATCGCAGCGCCTGGGTGGCGCGATTGAACTGGCTGCGGTTGAAGTTCTTGCCACCCACCATCACCCGTACCAGTCCTGTGCCGGGCTCGATCGAAACCATGGCGCCTTCCAACTCGCCACGGGTGTTCTTGCGGATCACCTGCTGGGCTTCCTGCTGCCAGGCAAAGTTCAGGCTCGTGCGGATCTTGAGGCCCCCCAGCTCCAGTTGCTCTGTGCTGAGCATTTTCGGGAGCTGCTGAGCAACCCAGCTGGTGAAATAGGGCGCAGCACTGTTGAAATATTTCGGAATGGCCGGCTTCAGCGCCAGAGGGCTCGACTGCGCCTCTTTCTTTTCGGTGCGGGTGATGAAACCGGTCTGCTCCATCCTTTCAAGCACAAGGGACCTGCGCTGCAGGGCAATATCGGGGTTGACGAGTGGCGAATACACCGAAGGAGCCGGGGGCAGGCCTGCGATCAGAGCCGCCTCCGGCAGGGTGAGTTGAGCAGGTGTCTTGGAGAAGTAGACCCAGGCAGCATCGGATACGCCGTAGGCACTGGCGCCGAGATAGACGTAATTCAGATATTGCTCAAGGATCTGCTGTTTGCTGAGCTGTCGTTCAAGCTTGTAGGCCAGGGCCGCTTCCTTGAGCTTGCGCATCAGGGTTCGGTCCTGACTCAGGAAAACCGTGCGTGCCAGCTGCTGGGTGATCGTGCTGGCGCCTTCGCGAACCGATCGCTCGCGCAGATTGGTGATCACGGCCCGACCGATGCCCCATAGATCCACACCGTTGTGTTGATAGAAGCGACGGTCTTCTGCGGCGATGAACGCCTGCTCCACCAGAATTGGCATCTTGCCGGCCTGCACCTTCTCGCGGGTGGCAGGTCCGAGTTTCTGAATCACCCGGCTATCGGTGGAAAGGATGGTGATCGTCCCCGGCCGATTGAATGTGGCGATGCCTCTGGCATCGGGGAGCGTCCCATCAACAACACCCGTCAGCAACCCCTGCGAAAGGGCGACACCAGTTCCGATGGCCCCTGCCGTTCCAGCCAGAACGATCCATTGAAGACGGGTTCGGATCACATGACCTGGGTCAATGAGCTGTGGCCCACCGCAAACGCCGTGACAAGCATGCCCATAATCAGGAATGGCTGCGCTGTGGCCTGATACTTCACATCAAATTCAACGGGGTCTCGCAGCAGCCAGATGTCCTGAAAGGTGATCTGGGGCACGATCAGCAAAGCCAGCATCACTGCGGCGAGATGCTGACCGATGAACATCAGCACTCCGACCATGGCGATCTGGAAGAGATCGATCATGCCTGCACTGATCCAGCTTGCCCTCTTGATTCCGAACACCACCGGCAGGGAATTAAGCCCTAGGGCGCGATCCCCCTCAACACTTTTGAAGTCGTTCACCACGGCGATTCCCAGGCCTGCAAGGCTGTAGGCCAGAGTCAACAGAGCCGTTGGCCAGGTGAGTTGGCCGAACAGGGCCTGCCCTGCCCACCAGGGGAGGGCGATGTAACTGGCTCCGAGGGCATAGTTGCCGATCCAGCCGTTCTGCTTGAGCTTCAGAGGTGGGGCAGAATAGATGTAACTCATCAATGACCCCCCGAGGGCGAGCAGCAGCACAACAGGGGTGGTGTGATCGGCCCAGAGATCGAGGCCATAGGCAACAGCCAGACCTGCGAACAGCAGAACCAAGATCTGCAGCTTCACCTGAAAGAGGGGGATGGCGCCGGATGGTATTGGCCTGTAGGGCTCGTTGATGGCGTCGATATCGCGGTCGTAGTAGTCGTTGATGGTCTGGGTATAGCCGGCGAGTAGGGGACCGCTCATCAGCATGCAGGCCAGAGATGCAATCACATCGGCAAGCCGCCATTGAAAATTGCCACTGGCTGCAGCACCACAGACAACACCCCAGAGCAGTGGCACCCAGGTGATCGGCTTCATCAGCTGCAGACGCAGCTTCCAGATGTTGGTCGACTTGGAAGCACCCTTGATTCCAAGCAGCTGGCGTGCACCTCCAGCAGCGGTTGTGGAGGTTTCCGTGGTGGTGGAGGAGGGGGAGTCGCTCACGTAGTGCGTTCAGGCAGCTGTGATCTCGTCAGCGAAGAACCACAGCGTCGGTCCGCTGTTCAGCTCAACAAGAGCACCGATCCCGTTGCCGTCGACAGACTTGAACTCTTTGACGGTGCCGGTGGCATCAGCCTGCAGAGTGGTGACAAGCTCAGCAGGGATTCGGTCACGGACCCGGGTCACACGAATCTTCGAACCGACATTGATGCCGGCAAGCCAATCCGTTGAATCAATTGCCGAAGCCCCGAGCAAGGTGCCCACAAATGCCATCAAACCGCCGCTGCCATCTTTTTCCGCCACACCTGCTCCTATTAAGAACTTCGGCCAAGGGTACCCCCTTTCCTTTCATCTTCGTGGCTTCTAAGCATGGTTGCGCTTCGCTTGATTCCCTGCCTCGACGTGGCTGATGGCCGTGTTGTCAAAGGTGTGAACTTCGTCGGCCTCCGTGATGCAGGCGATCCTGTGGAACTGGCCTGCCGTTACAGCCAGTCCGGTGCCGATGAACTGGTGTTTCTTGATATCGCCGCCACCCATGAGGGCAGAGACACCCTGGTGGATCTGGTCAGACGCACGGCGGAAGCGGTGACGATTCCATTCACCGTTGGTGGTGGCATCGGCTCTCTGGATGGCATCACATCCCTGTTGCGTGCAGGTGCTGACAAGGTGAGCCTGAACTCTTCGGCAGTGAAGGATCCCAACCTGGTGGCCCAGGGTGCAGATCGTTTCGGTTGCCAGTGCATCGTTGTTGCCATTGATGCCAGGCGCAGGCAGAGCGAAAATCCAGGCTGGGATGTCTTTGTCAGAGGAGGGCGTCAGAACACAGGCCTTGATGCTGTGAACTGGGCCAGACAGGTGACCAAGCTCGGGGCGGGCGAGATCCTGCTCACATCCATGGATGGAGATGGCACCCAGGCCGGCTATGACCTGGAACTCACCGCTGCAGTGGCGGAGGCTGTGCCGGTGCCGGTGATCGCCTCTGGAGGTGCCGGCTGCCTTGATCACATTGCCGAAGCCCTCACCGAGGGAAGGGCCTCAGCAGCTTTACTGGCCTCATTGCTGCATGACGGCGTGCTCACTGTTGGCGAGATCAAAGCGGACCTGCTGCAGCGAGGCCTGCCGATCCGACCGCTCGAGGCAGGATGAAGCTGTGCAACCAAAGCAAGCGGCATCGGGCCTGCAGAGCAAGCGCAGCTGGACTTCACCACTGGCGTGATCATCAACATGGTGAGGGCGGCAGGCAGGCAATGCTGATGGCTCTGACTCTTGGTGGATCGTCGTGAAGCCCGGCGACCCCGCTGCGGTGAACGAGCTGTTTGATGCCGTAGCTCCTCGATATGACCAGCTCAATGATCTGTTGAGCCTGGGGCTACATCGGCTCTGGAAACGGCAGCTGCTGGCATGGCTGCGTCCTGCAGCCGGGGAGGAGTGGCTGGACCTGTGTTGCGGAACTGGTGATCTGGCGTTGATCCTGGCGCGACATGTCCGTCCGGGGGGACGAGTTGTGGCCGTGGATGCCGCTGAAAAGCCCCTGCTTGTGGCCAGGGGACGGGCTGAGCTGGAGCCCTGGCTGGCTCTGAGCTGGCAACAGGGGGATGCACTTGAAACCGGAATGACCGCTGAATCCTTTGATGGGGCCGTGATGGCCTACGGCCTCAGAAATCTCTTGGATCCTGGGGCTGGGCTGAGGGAGCTGCGCCGTCTGCTGCGACCTGGAGGGCGTGCGGGTGTGCTTGATTTCAATCGGCTGCCCGAGGGGTCTGCGGCGGAGAATTTTCAAGGCTTCTATCTGCGCCGCCTGGTGGTGCCGATAGCAGCTCGCGCCGGCCTCAAGGAGCATTACGCCTATCTGGAAGAAAGCCTGAAGCGGTTTCCGAATGGAGAGGAGCAGGAAAACCTGGCCCTTGAAGCCGGTTTCTCCATGGCCTGCCATCGGCCTGTTGCGGCTGGCCAGATGGGAGCCCTGTTGCTTAAGAATTGAATCAACAGGGCCTGGCGAACAATGAGAAGCTTGCGGAGCGACGGAAAACTGCAATAATAAAGGAATAGTTAAGAGGCTTGCGACGTGGCCTTCCCCCTCCCTGCCCTTCTCGGCTCAATCGAGGAATTGCTTCAGGAAGTGCAGTGGCTGGATGGCCTGATCCTGGTCACAGACTCCCAGAGAACCAGCTTCGTGTCCTTTGCGCAGGTGGATCCGGTGCTGTGCCGGCTGCGCGCAAAACCGAATGGGAACGAAGTGGCTGAACGCCTCTGTCTGTCGTTGCTGGAGGCCCATGGCAAGGGCGGCAGCAAGCCTGTACTGGTGTTACAGGGCAACGGCCATTTCTGGCTGGGAATGATGGCCCCCGTGGAGTTCAATCCATGCCGTTATCAGGCCATCGCCCATCTGCATCGCTGTCTTGAACTGATAGACGAGTGATCAGGCCCACTAGCGCAGCTTTCAGCACAACTCTCCGCACAACTGTCCATTGGAACTCACCCGAGAGTTGTTGATTTACACCTCTCAATCAGGTTGCGGATGCTCTCAGGACTAAGGATCAAATCTGGGCAGGAGTAGCTGAATGCATTAAAGATCCAAAGCCGATATTGCCGACAACAAGCAGAAGCATAGAAAACAGCCAATCGCGCCGCTGGAATAATAAAATAAAACGCAGAGTACCAAGCTTTTAATTGCAAAATCCCGGCCAGATCAAATCCAGAGAACTCGACGGAAAGGCCAGCAGGAGTGTTCAATCCAGGGGCTTTTCAGAGCCCGCCGCACCCAAATAAGCTGACGAAGTTCCTCTCACAGGATGAAGGCAAGGGTCTCCACGAGGCAGCGTGGGACATTGAACTCAAGCCCATCCCCAGACCACGACTGATTCTTGAACCTGAACTGTGCTTGCAATTGAGGAGCTGCTATCATCGAGTAAATCTTTCTTCTAATTGTCGTGAGGTGGGAATACAAGGTTATTCATGTCAATGCCAACGGCAATGAACCGATGACTACATTGAGCGATCCAACGATAGATAGCAGCAAACTTGGTGTCAGCCCAGAATTTATCCAGAAAGAATTCCCGCATCATTACAAAAACAAGCCAGCCCCTAAACATCCCGCCCAACAATTAGAAGAATTCCTGACCACATTAGGAGGAGAAAGATGGGAGCTTGTTGAGTTTGGCCAAGTAGGCGACCTGCTCATGTTCATATTTAAGCGTTCAATAATAGCAGGAGACTTCGAGCAAAGCATCAACCTATCTCTTCAACTTGATTTTCGCCTGAAATCATTTCTCAGGAATGGAGCCCCTTGCTATTACAAATCAACCATCCACAAATCCAGAGCCATGCCCAAAAAAGTTGGTGATTCAGCTTCTCCACCCATTCATTCAAAAGAGCCAAGTCAAGACTGAAGAGCCAATCCCCGCGAATCAGCCACCGCCAGCATCTGCCTCGCAACCAACAGAACCAATGCAATAGCAACCCAAGTCAAGAACAATTCAACAGGATCTGAAATAGCAGCGAAACTTGACGAGATGAGCATCACCTTACAAATAATTATTCAAGCATTAATTCCAGGCCAACATTATAAAGCTATTGCATAAAGAGAGCCAGATCGCAATCATGACTCACGCTCCAGCGCCAAGGATCGTTGCACATATCACTCGCTCCTCGATTAAAACTGAGCTTCCCACACATCTTGAAGACACAGTGGTAAGTGCATTAACTGCTGAGTATCTCAAAAGATGGCCTGAACTGAAGGCAGAGAAAAGAATTGGAGCCAAAAGCATTATGGGTTTGGTCATCGTGAATGCGGCCCTGCTGGATGTATTCTTAGCTGCTGAACTTGAGCGGCCTGATGCCATCAAGATGATTACCAAGATCAATCGAGCGGTTTAAGCACCTTCTCATGAATTCCTCTATCGCATCTCTCGAATTGCAGGACAGAATGCAACCAGACGCATGGATTGGTCTTGGGGAGGAATGAACCAATGGCATCCATTTCCCTCAGCTAGTTGGGAACTAAAGCCCATACCCGATCACACGCTCAATTCCAAGCTGGCTGCCTTTGACTATTGCCGGTGTCCGATTGCAGAATACTGTTCTCCAAGGAATCTCGTTGCCCCCTGTAGTGAGGCTCTATTTTCGCTGGATTATCTTCTTGAAAAACCTTTTGGTCTGAAATTGGTGCGAGAGACCACCTTAGTCACAAGGGGAGAAATCTGCAGCTATCGCTGGTGCCAAAAACAAGGCGAGTTGGCACATAATCCCCAACACTGATCTGCACAGTCCAGGCTCCACAAGCTCATCAATCTCAACAATAGAGCATGGTTAGGCAAAACCAAATCATCGAAGCCCTCCAGCAGTTACTTCACAGGCTGAAAACATTGGCACCTTGAAAATATTGACACTTTGAGAACATTAATCCTTTTAGATGTTGACACTTTGAGCATACTGAAGCGTTGAAAACAATGGTGTTTTAAAAAGATCAACAATCCCAGCGGACGCTCCTTGATCAGATGCACTGCCCCATGGGCTCAGATTCAGAGCCCCCTTCTGGGTGCAGCAAACTGGGTGCAGCAAAGCAGCATGGCAACCAAAAACCGACCATTCCAAATACCGGCCATTCATGTATCAACTTGTTAGAGAGATGAATGGCAACTGACAATGCTTTTTGCTAGAAGAGAACAAAGACATCCCCTTGCTCATGCGGCACACCCCAAAAGCTTCGCTTCTCCTTGGCTTGGTTGGAGGATTGGCAATAACTATCAGTAGTCCTGCTTTGAGTCAGGGATTCGGTGCACCTGAGAAAAGCTCGACCAAAGCAAACTGCTCCCTGACCAGGCAAGGGGCTGTTCGATACGACGGCCCCTGTCGTCTCTCGACTCTCATGAAAGGAAGCCTATTCAAATACTCGATAAGCATGGAAGGGAAGCTAACCAAATTCATAAGAAAAGGTGGTGACTTTTTCACCAAAGATTCATCTGGCAAAAAACACCCCGTACAAATCAACGAACGCGGCAAGAAACTTGTCTTCCGCTGGGGCCAGAAAAAACTAGTCGTGTCCAAAAATTCACAAGGAGGACAAAGGCAACCTTCACAAGCAGAAGTCGACACAGAGCCCGCTCAAGAAAGTGTAGGCGCAGCCGCTGGAACAGTTCTGGATTACTTCATCAATAAGTAGCAACAAAACTTGAATCCCCTGCCCATGAGATTGAAGACAGGCTTATTAGACGATAAACAATCAACTGATGATGGCCCAATCTGGTTGAAACGAAGAGGATTCTCTTCTCGATCAGTCTTGAAGACTGGTCTTGTCGATTAAATCATTAACCCAAGCAAGTATTAGCGTAAGCAAGTTTGATTTTCATGGGCTCAGCCGCATCACTGGGGCCCCGTAGGTGCGGCCTCGTAAGTTCGACATGCAAGTCTGGTGAGATGAGCAGCGTTCGCACGAATTTTGACTCGCAATCAACTGATCGATGAACGATGCCTATCTTGCCGCGCAGATTTGAACGCCTGAAAGCGGTCTTGGACTGCCGGATGGGGGATTTAACGGTTCTGCTCGAACACGTGGAGAAACCCCACAATCTCTCAGCAATTCTGCGCAGTTGCGATGCCGTGGGAGCCCTGGAGGCTCATGTCGTGAGCTATGCAGGCCGGCCACGCACCTTCAACAGCACCTCCCAGGGAAGTGAGAAGTGGGTCTCGCTCCGAGATCATTCGAGTATTGAAACGGCAGCCAGGTCTCTCAAAGAGAAAGGTTTTCGCCTCTATGGCACCCACCTCGGAGTGAATGCCCGCGATTACCGCGATTGTGATTTCCGAGGACCAACGGCCTTTGTGCTCGGTGCTGAGAAATGGGGACTCACCGAAAGTGGCAGAACACTGATGGATGAAGCCCTGTTCATCCCAATGCGCGGCATGGTGCAATCCCTCAACGTGTCTGTGGCCGCTGCAACACTCCTGTTTGAGGCGCTGCGACAACGGCAGCTGGCAGGGATGCTGCCCAGTGCCGGCGAGGGGCTTACCCCTGAACTCCACCAAAAAATGCTGTTTGAGTGGGCCTACCCGGATGTGGCGGCATGGTGCCAGCAGCAAGGCAGGCCCTACCCAGCCCTGAACGAAGAGGGCGAGATCCTCGAGACCCTGCCGCGAACCGTGAAGTTGCGCTGCTAATTCAGAGGCTGATGCCAAGGGGATGGCCGATCAACAAGGGGATGGGCCTTGAGAAGCCATGCTCCATGCAAAAGACATGCTCGATGAAAAAGGCATGGACCCTCAAGAACACTGCCCTATCAAGAAATCTTGCTGCTCAAGAAAGCTTGATCCATCAGGAAAACATCGCTGCTCAGAAGGTATCGCTGCTCAGAAGGTGCTGAACCCATCCCGACCTGCCTCGTTGCGTTCAATCGCCGGTTGCTTGGAACGCACTGCTGGCAGACCCAAGGCCAGAACCAGCACAAGACTCTCCAACAACAAATTTTGGCCAAAGAACAGCACAACCAGAGCCACGGCGATGGCCAGCAAGCGCTGCAGCAGTCCGAGCACATCATCGCGATTGCTGCGTCCCGAGAACCAAAGGAAGGTCATCAGAGCGATCAAACCCAGCAAGGCCCACCAAGGCATGGCTCAAATAAATCTGAAACCTCCAGTCAGTCTGACGCTGGGGCGGCCCCATGGCAGCGACCCCATTGCAAAGGTTGCCCAGCAGAGAGCTAGAACCATCAACGACGGGCCTGTTCAGAACCACTCACCCAAGCCTCCAGCCCCTCCCCCAGGAAAGAAAGGCCCAAAACAAGAATGAACATGGCCAGGCCGGGGAACAGCGCCGTCCACCAGATCCCTGTGGGCACAGCCGCCAGGGCCAGATGCAGATCACTGCCCCACTCCGGAACGGTTTCAGGCAGGCCAAGACCGAGAAAACCGAGGCTGCCGAGGACCAAAACTGCATCAGCAGCATTGAGGGTCAGCAGCACCGGCACGGAAGTGATCACATTGCGCAGCAGATATTTCCTCAGGATCCAGGCGGGGCCGGCACCAAGTGAGCGGGCTGCCTCAACGAAAAGTTCCGCTTTCACCTGGGCCGTTTGATTGCGCACCACTCGGAAATACTGAGGCACGTAAACCACGCAGAGGGCCGCTGCCGCATTGGGAATTCCCCGACCGAGCAAAAAAGCCAGCACCACAGCGAGCAAAATCACCGGCACAGCCGTGAGCGTCTCAATCAGCAGAACCAGAACACGATCAACAGCACCACCTAAATAACCACTGGCCATTCCCAGGGGCACGCCAACAACCAGGGCGAGGGCCACGGCCAGCAGAACCACCTGCAGGGCAACACCGCTGCCCTCGAGAGTTCGAACGCAGACATCCCGACCAAGACGATCGGTGCCACACCAATGACTCCAGGAAGGCGCCGCATAGATGGGGTTATCAAGCCCGGCATTGGGATTTGGCAGAACACCGAAATGCACCAACGCTGGGGTGATCAGGGCCACAAGCACATAAATGCTGACGATCACAACGCCCCAGCGCGCCATTCGCGCCGAAAGGCTGCGCCGTGGCAGAGCGTTGATGGACTGAGCGGCGCACACGGCTAGAGAGGAGCAGAGAGAAGCCTGGTCATTCTTGCTTGCCGAAACAGCCAACTTGCTGGAGCAGCCGACTTGCCGAAACAGCCGACTTGCCGGAGCAGCCCCAGGCTTCAAGATTTGCTGATCAGGTCGATTCCTGGATCGAGGATGGATGAATGGGTGCAAAGAGCAGCGATTGGCGAACAAAGTTGCTGGGCAGCCTCCAGGGTCAGCTCCAGCTCGCCACTTACGTAGCTGTATTCCTGGGCTTCACCGGCGCATCCTTTGCCGGCCTCTGGGTGAGCGACCGCAATCTCAACCGCGAGAAGCGAGTTGAGCTGATTCGCAGTGCTGAAGCCATTGAGGGCTGTCTTTTAGAGCAAAAAACGGGTGCATTCCGTCCCAACTCACCCCAGACACTCAGCAACGCCACACTCCAGACAATCCGCAACGAGCTGACACTGCATTCCTCCTGGAGGATCAGCCTCTGGATTGAGCAAAAGGATGGCAGCCTGCTGCTGCTGGATCGGGATCACCCATCGTTTCCACCCATGGTCATCGAGGCCGCCATGGCGGCCAACCCAACAAGAGTCGAGGGTCTGTTCACCCAATACAGGCTCAACGAGCAGGATTACCTCAGCCAACTGCACAAAGTATTCCCCTCGGGGAGGGGTCTCTGGGTGGCGGCAGAAATCGCCAGCAACAGAGAAATGCTCAGCAATTACCTCGCCTGGATGATTCTGATCTGGGGAACCTGCCTGTTGATCACCCTGTCGTGCGTGTCATGGCTGGTGAAACGCATCGTGAAACCGCTCAGGCAACTCAGCGAGATGACGGAGAACATCACGGCGAAGACTCTGCAGACTTCATCGATCAAGCTCAAAAACGCACCCACGGAGGTGGCGCAACTCGCCAACACTTACCGAGAACTGCTCGAACGTCTCTCCCAGTCCTGGGATCAACAACGACAATTTGTCAGTGCTGTCAGCCATGAGCTACGCACCCCACTGACCATCATCAAGGGCTACCTGCACCGCACCCTGCGCCGTGGCGACAACCTCAGGGAAGAACAGATCAAGGGGCTACGCACTGCAGAAGAGGAGAGCACGCGCGTCAAAAACCTGCTGGATGATCTTCTCGATCTATCCAGGAGTGATTCAGGAAGACTGAATTTCAGCAATCAGGCACTGCGTTTGTCTGATCTACTGCAGCAGGCAGTGGAGATCGCGAGCAGCAACATCAAAAGGCCCCTCAGACTTGAGCTACCCCAAGACCTTGGTGCTCGGCACATGCTCTGCCGAGCTGACCCAGACCGTCTGAGACAGATTCTGCTTGATCTGATCGAAAACGCCGATAAGTATTCCCCCCCAGGGCGACCGGTGACCCTGCGACTGACCTATCAACAAGAGATGATGCAGATCGAAGTGGAAGACCATGGTATCGGCATTCCAGAAGCGGAAACGGAGAAAATCTTCAATCGCTTCTTTCGAGCGAGCAACTCTCCCCCGAATGGGGGATCCGGCCTAGGCCTTTCCGTGGTGAAACTGTTAGTTGAAGGAATGGGAGGCACGATCACGGTGAACAGCAAGCTTGATCAAGGCAGTTGCTTCACCATCAGGCTTCCACCCCTCTGCTCCTCAACCCCCTGAACACCATGATCGTTTACCTGATCATCTGCTCACTGATGATTCCAGTCAATCTCTGGGCAGCGATCACACCCCATTTGCACAGTGATCTTTCGATGCGCGTGTTGCATGGGGTCTCCACCTTGATACTGATTCCACTGCTGATCAGGCTCTGGCAGCAACGTCAACTGAATCAAACCATGCCTTCGTTGATTCTGGGCATATTTCTGATTTTGATGATCACTGTCAACGTGAAGATCACGGTCATCGGTATGGGCGTTGCTTTCGGCTGGCTGGATCACCTGCTGCTAACCCTGGCCTCGGCGAGTGTGGTGAGCTATTTCCTACTCGAACCCTCAGCCACATCGTCAAACACTAGACGAGCAAAAAGGTCAAGTCAGCAAAGACAGGGATGCTGATTCAACAACTCACAGTTGAGCAAACTTGATCCTGGTGGAGAAAAAGAGGACCTTTCAACGAAGGGGCACCCAGAGCTATGATTGCGCAAAATTCATTCAGCCATCAATAGGTACCGAAAAAGTTACAACAAACCCCACAATGCTGATCTCTATCTACAACATCGGAATACCAATAAATATCCTAGCAATCGTGGTGAAAAGGCTAACAGGGTGAATCCGCTAAAAAGCAATCTGCGTTAAAGTCAAAAGACAATACTTGCTTCAAAAACAATTATTGAATCACTTCAGATAACAGAAAGAGCATCAAATCAAGCAAACTGAACACGCTTTAGATTCTCAAAAACCTCTTGAGTAACGCCAATTTTATGCTCACAAGGCACATGGGTTGAAAAAACATGGCCGGCATTTCTGGCTGCAATAACAGTAGATTTAACATTATCAACAAGCATGCACTTATCAGCAGACAAGCCTAGCTCTGAACTTGCCACTTTCATCTGCTGGATTTTCACTCCATTATTGAAGTCCATCTGACTGTCTCTGGAAAATGGGTTATACCACAGATCAGTAACGCCAAAACGCTCAACCGGAAAATTAGCGATAATGTCCTTTAAGTATCCATTATGATTAGCGTAGAAGGGATCCCATCTCGCTGTAATGAAAATAATATGAATTGAACTTTCAACTGCATACTTAACAATACACTCAAGCATACCATGCTGATCATGGTCTCCGATGAACTCTTAATCCAGCCACGAATTGGCAACATCTTCGACGGCGATATCAACAATAGCCAGATCAAAGGTACAGACACGGCTTAAAGCCAGAGCTACTTAAATCACAAACAATTAGGCCGCAAACACTCAAACGCAAACACTTAAACCGCAGTCTTAGATCGAATCCACTGATCCCGGCCGCCGGTCAAACCCAACCGTTGCCGCAATTCAAGATGCAACACCGGCAACTGGTGATCAGGACGCGCCACAAACCCCTGCTCCTCGGGAGCTCCGCCAGCAGGCAACCCATCGAGCACCACGCGGTTGAGAAACCTGCTGCCGAGACTTGACTCTCCACTGAGCTTGTAAGCCGGGCCACAGCGCATCAGCACCGCACCTCGCCAGATCGATGACGGTGCAGCGCCAACCGAGTAGATGATGGCACTGCCAGAGACGAGGGCATCATCAGCAGTGGTGTGAATCACCAGCACTGGTGTACGCCCTGCGAGCGGGCAGGGCCATTGGCTGGAAGATCTTGGCTTGACCTGCCAGCTGTAAGCCTCTGCCAGATCGTCCTTGATCAAAGCCAGGGTGCGCCGTTGCAGAGACTTTTCGCGCAAGCGCAAGGCCATGGCACCACCAATGGCTAGATCTGTGAAGATCAACCGTAGGGCCACCGCGAACAGCAGCATCCCCAGGCAGGAGGCAATCAGCAACTCAGCCAGGCAAAAGCCATTGCAGACCGGAGAGGCTTCAGTGTCTTTCATCAGGTAGGCAAGCGGAACTGCGGAGGCCTGCTGCCGGATCAGCCTCGGGATCAAGCTCGGGATCAGCCGCTGAAGCATCGCCGGAGTAGCGACCGAAGCGGGTGATGCCAAGGGGCAGGCTGATCACCAGGCAGCGGCGATAGGCGTTGCCTGGCCTGCCAAGCACCACCAACCCTGCATCGATCACCAGACCATTGGCCGTGAACCGCACCACATCGGGCAGGTTGCTTTGCAGACTGATGGGCGATGCCATGCTGGCTTCACGCAGAGGGAAGCCAGCAGCAGAGCAAGCCGGCAACGCACCGCTGAGAGGTGCCTGCCAGCCCTGAGCAGAAAGACTGAGGCCACAGGGCCGGCGCAGACGCCGCGCCGAAAGGCGCGCCCGCTCCAGCCCCAGCCCCAGGCGCCGTGCCGCTGCATCAACCTCAAGGCGGCGGTGATCACTGACGTGGCCAAGGCTGAGGCTCGCCAAGATGGCAAGAATGGCAACGGCAACCATCAGCTCCATCAGGCTGAAGCCCCTTGCCTGAGCAGGGATTGACTGGTGTGAGCTTGCCTGGTGAGACCTCACCGGAGCGGTCTCAGGGCAGAAGAACCATGACCTGAAAGACCGTGTTTGCGAAAACCGTGTTTGCGAAAACCGTGTTTGCGAAAAACGTGTTGTTGAAAACCGTGGTGCTAAAAAGCGTGGCTGAGAAGAGCTGTTCATAGCTCCTGCTTCAGGGGAGCATTGGATTGACACCAACCCGCAGCCGCCGGCGTGAACAACTGCCGCCGCTGCACTGACGACGCTTCGAGCTCCAGCCAAAGGCCCTGGCCGGATGCCTGCTCCCGCCAGCGGCGCTGCAGCCCCTCAGGCAGGGGCAAGGCTGCATCGGCAGCACGCCTCACCGCCTCCAGATCAAAGCGGCACGCAGCCGTGGAGCTCAGCAACGACTGCTCCGGGGCCGAGGTTGAAAGCCAATGCTGGCTGGCCAGCATCTGCAAGGCCATCTCCTCCAGTTGCACT
>PVBE010404430.1_pt1 | contig 14948 bp, 8 predicted proteins | sample 1631181 | NCBI WGS metagenome assembly PVBE01 (sample SAMN08397723, study PRJNA350692) | Marine metagenome, whole genome shotgun sequencing project. | isolation source: water | place: Pacific Ocean | collected 2012-04 | reverse complement strand
TAATTCCTATGACTCTGAATGACTTTTAAGGCTTATTTCAAGAATTCCATATCATTCCAAAGACTAAGGATGGAGGGGGCCTGACATTCCCATTCAACTCTTCACCAATAGACCATGAGGAAGCGGAAAAGCTGGCTTCCTCAATCAGAGAGTTGCTGGATTGAAACACTCTCAATAATCAAGACCTCGGACCCTCTCGGAATCCTGTGCCGGATATGCAAGGTGCGCCCGACATCGAGCCAGCGCTGTCCAGAGGAGCGATGAAACTGAGAAGAAAAAAACTTGACCGACTCCCCTGGGACCATACAGGAAAGCACCCTGGAAACCCGTTCTTCTGGAAGATAATCATCATGATGATGGGAATCGGTCTAAGTTACATTTTCAGGAGGAGGCACTACGACAAGATTCCCGAGTTCGAGGGTGGCCGAGTTCTGTCCGCAATCCATCTAAATGGCCTTGTTGACCCTACAACAATGGTACATTCACAGGATCGCAGAGTGATCTCGATGGGCAGACATGACTTGATGACGATGCCACTAATTGGCTGGTTCTCAAGGAGAATGGGCTCTCAGCCAGTGATTAGGAAGTCAGAGATAGAGAACGGAGTCTCAGATGAAGAGTATGCGAAAAAAATCAACGACAGGACACTGCTGACAATGACTAACTGCATCGCCTCTGGTCACAATGCACTAGTGATGCCGGAGGGCAAGTCCCACCAGGACTCAAGGCTACACAGATTCAAGACTGGACCAATGAGATTCGCCTTAAACGCAGCATCGATCGCACAGCACAGAGGGCTCCCCCACCCGGCACTACAGCCCATTGGACTCCACTTCCGATGTCACTATTGGTTCAGAACAGATGCCTTCGTTGAGTTTCAAGACCCCATCCCAGTAACGGCCCCAGAAGTCCCCGGGGCCGCAGATAGACTGTCATCTGGTGAATGGGTGGAACCACCTTCCGAGCAGGTATTCCACCTTCGCGATAAGCTATTCTCCTCTCTTTCAGAAGTTACCCCAGACGCTCCAGATTGGGAAACCTACCGCGCTTGGCACCTGATAGGGCACATCAGAGCAAATCTGGAGAACAAACCCCTAGGCTCATTCAAGGAAGAAGTACTAGCAGCCAGGGAGGTTCGGGACTCGCTTGCAGATAGGGGCCCCCAACAGGATTTGCTGTCACCTTCCATTGAGGCTGCAAAGATACTACACGACCACGATCTGGACGGCCGCTCTATAGAAGGGATGAACCTGAGGACAAGGAGGAATTGGGTTAGAGGCATAGTGGGCATTTTTCTGATGGCCCTAGCAGCCCCCATCACAATCCCATCCACAGGAATCCAGGCATTCTTTGCATGGTACATGGGAGACAGGACAGACGAGGGGATAGACGCCAGAACCACATATCATTTCCTAGCAGGGATGTTCTCGCCGGTTCTCTTCTGGATACCGATGGCAATCGCAGCGTCAATGCTCGCCATCCCTCCATCCGTCGAATCATTACCCATCAATCTGGCACTAGCAGTCGGAATCGTCATACTCATCCACATCACAAACCTAGTTTTCCTGCTTGGATACGATTTCTGGACCGATTTCTCCGATTCCACCAAGAGTGCACGATTAGCATCATCCGAACAGGGAAAGAGGCTGCATGAACTGATGCATGACGTGAGGACCAATCTCAACTTGCTCTAAATAGGACCACTTCTTGCAACATTCGTGAACCATAGCGAGGCGGCTGAATCAATCAGGACATGGTTGCAAGGTGAGAGGCTAGAAGCTAGAGAGGTAAAAGACCCCCAAGCGATAGTCCATCTCCACGTAAGATACCCCCCAACAAAGCAAGGACACCTATTCAACATTGTAATCCCAAAGAACAGGAACCTAGTCTTGGTCTACTCAATTACAAGAGTAGACGAGGGGCAGCAGGAATCAATGAGAGAAATGGCCAATGAGGTTTCAGAGGACTGGGAGGCGTGGCTACATGAAACCAGAATAAGAATGACTTCTTCAGATCTCGATTGGGTCCTGCATGTCGGCAAAAGCAAAGATGGGGTGGCCGGACCGCTTCAGGCATTCAACCTCTCGAGACCGGTTTGGCTAGATGGGCTTACGCAGAACGAGTTCATGCAAAGCATGAGAAAGGTTTGGCTCACAAAACTCTCCCTGATACATCAAATCAAGTACGGGTTCGGAAATGGAAAGGGCAAGCCAGGGCCGGTTGATGATTGGGAAGGAAAGAAGACCGGCAAAGAATCTAGACGACCCCAAATAAGGCAATCAGAGATTGATACTGACGAGACTGGGGGCTTCGGCAAGGACTTCGACCCCCTCGAATGGGCCTAGAAATCTAGGCATTCAGAACCCGCCAAAAGTGACCATAAGGGGTTTAGGTTAAGTATTCGGTAAATTCGAATTGCCATGATGCAGTACGACCGTTCCTCAGATAGAGAAGGAATCTCGAGCAAGAGGAGCGGCACAACCATCGTCATGCTGATGCTCCTAAGCCTGCTAGCCTCATTCTCAGCCCCAGCCAGCGCCAGTGACATCGTGATCACGGACCCAATCGAGGTAGTACAGAGTAGCGTGCACAATGACAGGATGATGGCTATGGATGCGGACTCGGAAGGAAACGTGCACATCGTCTGGAGCAGGAACACAAACCACCTGTATTACAAGATGCTAGACCCGAGAGGGGAGACCCTGATCTCAGAGACCCAAATCTCTGACCCGGGAGCCCATCGAGCATGGCACCCAGACGTCACCGTGGACAGCGATGACATGGTTCACGTCGTTTGGACCGATAGGGCCGGGCAGTACAAGATCATGTACACCCTTCTCGACCCATCACTAGACGATCAGAATGGGGACTCATCCCTGGACTCCACCCTATCGGTAGTACCAAACGACTTCGAAGTAGCAAACAACCCCCAGAATCGGGATTGGCCCGCAATTGCCGTTGACTCGGAAAACAACCCCCATATCGTTTGGGAAGACTCTTTCGAGCCCCTAGAGCTATACTACCAACAGTCACAGATTTACTACAAGATGCTCTCAGTCGACCAAGTCGCTAGAGTGGTAATTGTCGAGATCGACAGCACGTTGCTTACCCCTATCCTAGGCCAGAAGGGGCACCCAGACATAGCAGTCGACATCAATGACTTCGTCCAAGTAGTCTGGGACGACACCAGAGGCGGACAAGTCGAGATGGTCGTACCAATTGACACCTCGGGATCAATGAACGCAGAATGGGCAGACATGTGCGCGGTGTTCTACGGAGGAAACTTCGCTAGTGGGGGGTATTTCATCGGATTGAAGCCAATGCTGGTCAGCGCCAACATGAGCGTATACGAGACTCTCTATGCACTGAGTGGCAATTGGCCAGCCGCAGCGACCAGCGGGAACTGTGCCGATGCGTACCAGACCGGCGGCTCTGGCAGCCAAGGCCCCAGATCAACGCCCCTCGGACCTGGAGACTCATCCGGAGGAATCAGGGAGCTAACCGAGGTGGTTTACAACAACCAGGCCACAAACCTCCCCGCGGATGGCGGGTACTACAGCGAGTTCTGGGGCCCAGCAGCCACATGGGCGTGCCTCTCGTACAGAGATATCCAAGGCAGACAAGGACTAGCTGCCAACCCCCCGACCGCCCTGGACCACCGATGGAACGACAATGCCACTCGGGTAGTCATACCGATTTCGGATGAGGGCCCCTATGGCGGCACCCCGATGGATAACGACGACACCTCGAGTATCAACCAGGCACACGACGCATGCGTCTTGGCTCAGACCAAGCCGTATCCACTCTGGGCCGGCTCTGACACGGCAGTTGGAAGCTACATGCTCGACCTGGCTCAATGCCCTGTGGGATCCGGTCTAAACACCCGAACATGCAATGGCGCCACAACTCGAACAACTACTGCAGAGGGACAAATGTATCAGTTCCCGACTAGCGCTGGCTCTTCCTCGGAACTGGAGATCATGGTCGAGGCCATGGTTTACCTAGCTACTAACAACTCACGTGAGATATACATGACAGTTCTCGACCCCCACTCCCTATTGGAGAACCCATGGCCCGGCTGGAGTCGAGGAGACCCAGGGACCGAGGCAAATCAGAATGGGTACTACGTAGAGGACCTAGGGCCTTCGGAAGACGAACAAGGCTACGGTCATCTAGTAGTCGTCAACGACACCCAGATTACCAATAACCCAGCATACAGCCTACACCCTTCCATAGCCATAGACAACTCCGGAAACACCCATCTCGCTTGGCAGGATGGGAGGCTCTACCCCGGTTGCGAAGGTCCCACAGGAGGTATCGACATCGAGGGAGCCTACGAGATATACTACACCAGGCTTCGACTTCGAGGGGCAGCAGAGTGGGACGGGGTGTCCGAAGGCCTTCCTGCCTACGGGATAAAGCAGATTGCGTCAAGCGCAATCTCCACTCCGGAACAATGCGAGGGCGCCTCGGATGAATACCCATTTGCACCCAGCTCGGTGGCCCCGCAAATCCTGACGGACTCTTTCGACAACGTCCACCTGTCTTGGATTGATTACAGTTTTACAGAGTGGCAGGAGACAATAATGTACGCTAGGCTAAACAATACCAACGAGAAGTATCCGCAAGGATTCCCGTTAAATTCAGCAGCATCTTCAATCCTCGACCCATGGGAGGTAAGAGAGGTAACAAATTGGACATCCGACAAACTAGGACCTGCAATGTGTCAACCAGAATGCAACACAGCCGACGGCCATCACCTGTACCCCGATTTCAATCTAGACCGAGGCATGCCTCCTGCGTTTGCTAACGATCTGGGAAGCGGGGCGCACATCGGATGGTCCGACAAGAGATGCGACTGGGACGGCTCCAACGCAAACAAGTGGACCCTATGCTACGTCCACGTTCTCACTGGACTTGTCGACCTATCCCTAGCTTGCGATGATAAAATCAGAATGAATGCAAACATAGAGGGGTACCCATACGAATGCCCTGCAGATGCTGAGACATTCTATCACACCATTCAACCTGGGGAACTTACCACCTTCAACATCACCATCGCTAACCCGACACCCGGCCCAGCTGAGCTTGTTAGAGACACGTTCACGGTCACCATGGAGGGCATCCCCAACAATTGGACGGCCACTCTCTTCTACATGACCAACAACACACCAATTTTCGACTCGACTCCGGTATTCCTGGATGGCGGCGCAATAGATCCACTCTACCTCAGGGTCAGAACTCCCACAATTTACCAAGCTAAGGAAGATGAATTGGCACAAATAAGCATCATCGCCACATCTGCAAAGGATCCAGCAATCCGCAACAAACTAACCCTTCTGACTTTGATGGATGTAGTGCATGGAATCGAACTAGATACTAGCCATTACCAAGTCGATGTGGAGCAGGGTAAGTCAGCGGTATTCTCGATCTCAATAAAGAATACTGGAAACGTGTATGACACGTTCGCATTCTACGACCCGGCTACGTTGGAGGGGCAGAATGAGTGGTCACTGCCCTTTGGCTGGGGAATAGACTTCCCCCTGCGTATCTCGCTTGATCCGGGACAGTCAGTGACGAGAAATCTGAAGGTCAGCGTACCCGAGTCGCAGGACCCAGGAACCTTCGCAATCTACCTGAAGGGGTGGTCTACAGGTGAACCGGTCCTTTCAGTCGACAGAGGCACCTTCGACGTCCTAGAATTATGGATAAATGTCTCAATCAGGACCACCGGGAACATCGTATTCGACATCGGCGATACGAAGCTGTACGTCCTCCCAGGAGAGTGTGCCAGTTTCCCAATCCAAGTGAACAAGTACTTCACACCGGGCCACATTGTCTTCACGACCCCGGGCGCTCCGATGGATAGGCCTGCAGACTCTGACATCAACTCCTGGAGATTCGATCATTGGACGGTCGACCTCGACTTCTCAGAGTGGCCGGGCAGCCCATCTTCGGCTGATCAGGACATTTACTGGGCGCAAGTAGGGACCACCTACACTGTAAGCGCAGAGATGTGCTCTCCCTACAATGCAACGGCCGGAATCGGCGAATCGGTAACTGTTCGAGCGCATCTGGATGGCACTCCAAAGGTACGTGACTCGGTCCTGATTCTCACAAACGTGATTCAGAGGTACGAACTCGAGTCATCAGTCCCAGAAACCATCGTCGACCTATACCCAGGACAATCCTATCAGATGAATACCACGGTTTCCAACCTAGGGAACGGGCAGGACAGGTACGATATCACAATCGAATCGATCGTAGATAGCCAGGGAGGAGCTCATGTCTGGGACATGGACATACCCAGGATTCTTTTCGAGGAATTGAACAGGGATGAAGCCCAGACAGTCCCTATCTACATCAATGTCCCAGTACAGACACTAGCAGGCGAGTACACAATCACATTCAACGTACTGAGCGAGGAACCATTCCCCTGCACCGAGGATCCGTGCGAAGGAACAAAAGTTCAGGACCAGATAGTAATCAGAGCCACCATCATAGAATTCCATGACATGCAAATATCTCTGGATCCAACAGTTGAGAGCAAGATAAAGACCACAGCACCGAGTAGGATAGTCAGATACACGCTAAACGTCTCCAACCTTGGCAATGTAGAGGATCAGCCCACGATCCACAATCACACCTACGACGATGTAACCAACTCCTGGTCCGTTCGACCCGGGCTCGGGTCGCTAAGCACGTGGGAGTTTGATTACGCGCTACTGGAGGGATTCGGCACCGAATTCCCATTAGAGAAGCCCTGCGTCGAGCTAACCGTTGAAGAAGAGAACCAGATTACTCAACAGATCTCACAAGGACAGGGACCGGACTACTGCTATGTCACTGCAGCCAACACCATCACACTCCCGATGATGCAACCATACACCACACTGCAGTTGGTGGTGATAGTGACAGTAGCTCCAGATGCGTCTCTAACAGATAGAAATCTGGGAATCAAAGTCCTGTCTATGCACGGGTCATCTGACCAGGGGGGAGATTTCGACGAGACCGAAGTCTGGACCGACTCATGTACCCTGGATAGCAACTCGGATGGAATCCCAGACAACCTGCCTCCAGATTGCGATACCAACGAACAGATCCTCGAGATGCGACTGAGGGCCCCTGACCTGGTCTTGGAGAGCGTCGTTGCACCCGTAAAAGAGGCCGCAATCGGAGAAATGCTCTCTATCAACGTCTTCATCACGAACAGAGGCAATGCCCACGCTACGGATGTGAACATTATCCTGTGCAAGGACCAGTCGGAATCGGACATCAAGAGGAACGGCTGCGATGAAGAGAACATCGTCTACAGGCAGATAGTCAACGCCATCATGCCCATAGGGCAGTCCGATACCGACCAGTCCGACCCAATTACCCTGCTATACATGGTCGAGCCAGGCAATCATGACATCGTCGTGGTCGTCGATCCGGACAACAACATCGTCGAGACGGACGAGAACAACAACATAGAGAAGATTGGCAACATGAAATCGCCGCTGGGCTCACTCGATGTCGGAAGGGAGCTACTCGTTAGGTATGCAGTCCCAGCAATAATCATAGGAGCGACATTCTCCCTCTTCGGAGTCGCCGGTTACGTGATTTGGGGCAGAAGGGTGGAAGCCCTGGCAAGGTTCTCCGAGCTTAGCAGCCTTATGCCGGGCTCCGATGACGACGACATGGTCTTCTGACCTACTTGGCCATCCACCAAGGCAAAGGCATTGAGTCCCTCCCTGAGACGAAGGCTCCGGAACTAGTAGAGAAGTCCCTCATCAGACGCTCCCTGAGGGTGTCCATCATCTTCTCAGCATGCATAGACTGGATTCGCATACCCTGTGAGAATGCATCTAGGTCCAAGGGTCTCCTCGGATGCCTCATCATTGCGTGCGCGAGCTGCCTTTCCTCGTATGACTCGAAGCTCTCATCAACACTAGGAGACACTTTGTGCATGACTTGCTGGTGAAGCGCGATTATCGAGTCCCTCTGACGGTCAACGTTCTCCAAAGCCGCATCCAACTCTGACAGAATACTCATTGCGTCGACCATGGGCAGCGTCTTCCCTACCCCTATCCTGCCAACTAGGCTCTCTAGATCGCTTGGAAGACTTCCCGACAATTGCATCCCCTTGGGCATCTTCCTGTGCTCGGCCCTAAACAGGTCAGGACCCAGGTCCAAGCGTATTGAAAACGACTGATTAACTCTGTACACCTTCTTTGGCGGACCTCCCTTGTCCGACTTCTTCACCTCGGAATCGACGAAACCCGCCTCCTCCAGCACCTTCAGGTGTTTGACTACCGCCTGCTGGCTTACATCGAGTAATTCCGAGAGTTGAAGCGGGTAGTGCGGCTCTTTTACCAAGTACCTGAGAATGTCCCTCCGTGTAGGATTCTCTAGAATGCTGAGGGACTCATCGAACCCTACCATCACTTACCAACTCAAGGTTGGGTAGTCAACATCCTCTAAAAACCCAATTCAGATACTAATGACGACAACTCGGATTCCCGTCAACCTTCGTCCCACGACTTCCAAGTTTCATCGTCAACCTCCTGTTCGGGCTTTTCAGGGGGTCGACTGTCCACTTCCGTGAACGGGTTGGGGGCCACTCCAGGCAATCCTTCACCCGGTGCTCCCTCGTTCTGGGAATCATCGATAATTACGCTTCCATTATCGATAATCACGAACTGGTCAGGCATCTTCCTTTTGTCCGTCCACACCATTATAGCTAGAATCACCCCTACTAGCCCGAAAGGAGAGCCTATGCAGCATCCTATGTAGAAGAGATACATCCAGAGGTTTCCAATCAGTTTGTTTGCAGACACCTCATCGTCAACAAGCCAGAGATTCGAGTCACCTTGATTTTGCAGTGTATAGTTCCCTTCCAGATTCTCGAACACTCTCACCAGCGAGTAAACCGTCTTCTCATCCGAACCTATCCTCCTGTTAGAGTCAAACATCCCCGCAGCCCTTCCCGTGACTTCGTTTCCTTCCTCATCCAGCAGAGTTAGATCAGAAGCCGGTGCTTCGCCGTCAGATATTCTCAGGGCCGATACCATTTCCGACCCTTCGATCATGAAAGAACCAGATTCCCCCGGACCCAGCATTACGAGATTGTTCTCCTGTGGATCGAACGACTCAATGAACTCATCCGAGACCTGCCACAGTGAGATGGCAGCTACCAAGAGGAGAATTGCAGAAGATGCGGTGAAGATGCGAGCCCATCTCCTCATACCCCCAGTCACAACCCCGCCTCCAGCCTCCTATCTATAGGGTTGTTTTCAGTATGTGATGCCCAGAGCACCTAGCTTTTCTGGCAAGTAGGTGTCCGTAACGAAGTCCAGGCCATATTTCGCAAGAGACTGCTGCTCAGCCTTCTTCCCAATCTCTTGCATCAGTTGAATCTGCTCCTGCCACCATCCCGTTGCGAATCGCGGGTCGCTAAGTTCTGCATTCAGAGCATTCAGATCTTGCTTAGTCAAGTCATCACTTGGAAGGTCGTATGCCAGGATGTCATCGGCGGTAATGCCCAGATAGGTGGCCTCCTTAGTCGCCAAGTACTCAGAGATATGAGCCGTCTTTATTGCACCATATGCTATGCTAGCATAGATCCTGAAGGACCACGGGTCACAGTCTGCGAAGACCATTATCGGCTTGTTCCACTGATCGCTCATCCTCCTCATTATTCTCCTAGTCGACCTAGCAGGTTGCCCCTTCAGGTGAACCAGTGCGCACCTTGCCTCCTCGTCGAAACCATTCTCAACCAGTCTGTCGAACATCCCACCCGTCTCAATCGCCATAACGAAGTCAATGTCCTCTTCGACCATTCGTAACTTTTCAGACTCCACGTTGTATGGTACTCCATAACCAGAGTCACCAACATCATCTCGACAGTTGATTCTCATCCAATCCCCCCTGCGATTCCTCTCCTCGAAGGTTACGTTTCCGATTATTCGAGCCCCGTCCTCCTCAGGCCTAAGGCCAAAGTCCTCCCTCAGGCATTTGGTGACTATTTCCAGGTCCTCGGAGACCCCATTGCTCTCATTCTGGCTGGAGAACTTCCCATGACCCCATCCCTCTGAGATGTAGTACATCTCTCTGAGTGTCGAAGTCTTCCCATCGGAGATCATCCCCTCCACGAATTCAGTGATGTGTAGCGCCCTGAGCAGTTGTCTGGCCGAACCCAGGGATGTCGCATCCCTTACCGTCTTCTTCTTACCGTACTTGTATACTCCCAGCTTCTTGTCGAATCCGATGTTCGATTTCGATCTCACTGGAAGAGTCATCGTGGGAGGATTCCCCTTCAACATCTTGTCATGCATCTCGGAGGCGACCCCATGCAATGCATCGATCACCTCCTCCTTCGTCTTCTGTCTGTCCATCGTCATTCAATCTCCTCCATTCCATCATTAGTTGAGAAATCCCCAAACAGGCTCGTCTGCCCCTCTTCCAATGACTGAGGTTGCGAAACCTCACTCTGCTCTGCTCTTTCTTTGAGTTGAGAAATCGCTTCCTTCGGCTTCTCTAACTCCGATTCTGCAGCCTCTAGTGCCTCTGACTTCCTCAGTTCCTCAAGCAACTTCTCATCAATCTTCGTGGCTCCGATTACTTCCCCGTTGCCTCTGTAGAATATCTCCGCATCACTCCACTCTCCCTTTCTTAGGCCCGAGACTCCGAAGTGGATGGTCGTAGCAGATCCAGGGTTTAGCGTATCCAGCCTCCAAGCCCAGAGGCCATTGGCCTGCTTGCTCCCACCAAGGGCGTTTTCGGCTATTGCCGTCTCATTACTTTCCGGCCACTTGGCTAGAATTGTATACGCCCTTGCCCTTGCCGTGTAGTTGAAAATAGTAATTGAGCAGGTAGCAAGCTTCCTCTCGTCATCCCACCCCAGCTCTTCTTCACAGAAGACAGCATCCATTATCTTCGTGATTATCGGGGCCAAATCAGGCTCCTCCCTAGATAGCAATTCCGAGGACTTCTTCGAAATCTCAGGGAGAATTATGTTAATCAGCTCGAACTTCTCCCTAGCCTTCTTCCTCTGAGAGCTCTTCTTCAGATGCCCCTTCAGTCCTCTGCCAACCTCTAGCATGGCTAGTCGAATTTCCTCGAAAACCTCTTCATTATCCGAAACTGCCTCCTTTGCCTCGCTAGTGAATTGTACATTTGTTGAAGCTAGATGGATTAGTACAGCAGCAGGGCCCTTTGGAATCCCCTTTCCTCCAGGATGATCCAAACCGTATCTTTTCCAATCGACTGCCTCGAGGGCCTTTGTGAGAAGGCAACCCCCTTGCTGGTACATCAGCGGGACTCTGTTTGCAAACCTTAGGACCTCTATCGGCCCATCTGCACTCAGATCCCCTCCAAATACCAGTCCAACCTCAATCTGAAACGGGTTCCCTTGGGTGACCTTGGGACTCCTGGTTATAGTGGAAGCGAAACGCGAATCTATGGCTTTGGATAGCCCTTTTTTGATCAGAAGGTCCTCGATCGGAGAAAGGCAATCCGTGGGAGGGGAGAGTAGCTTGACCTTCCTGAACGCAGCAATCATCCCCTGCGCATCGTCTGCAGATATTCTCTTCGGGCTCCTACCTTCGTCTAACCCCGCTGCTGCAAGAATCTCACGTGCTGCCCTCATACTGACCCCAGAGAAGTTGTGCCTGAGGAAAGAAGTCAACTTCCTCTCATCAGACTCCCGCAGCATCCTCTGCAGAGAACCCAGTTGTATTCCATGGGGGTGGGGGCGTATCTCGCTGACCTCACGCGGGAGCCTCTCGGTAGTCCTTTGCCAATCACCCTCTTCGATAATGCTCCCATCTCTATCACGAACCACAAGGGAGATACTAGCATGCGGATTGACAATGGAAGTCATCCGCAGGTACTGGTGGACGGACTGCCTTCCTCTCTGGTACTTTGCCCTCATTTCGCACTCTATCCTCAACCCGTGTGGAACGCTTTCCCCGGTCTTCTCGTCCAACCATAGGTCCCTGCTCTCACCTGACTTTGTTGCTCGGTTTCTCCTAGTGTCAATCCCAAGCTCAACGAATACCGCAGACGAGTCTTTGGCTATCTTGGAGACTACCTTTGTCTTGGATCCAGCAGTTAATTGGCTGTACATCACAACCCCTGTGATTCCTATTCCTTGCTGACCTCTTGTTTGCCTGATTGCATGGAACCTCGAACCCAACAGAAACTTTCCAAATACGTTCTCTATGTCCTCCCGGGGTATTCCTGGGCCATTGTCTTGGGTGATTAGCTTCAGCCTGTCTCCCTTCATCCTCTTTATTTCCACATTTATCTCAGGCAGAATCCTTGCCTCTTCACAAGCATCTAGGGAATTATCGACTGCTTCCTTTACGGCTGTGATGATTGACCTTTGGAGTGTGTCGAACCCTAGGAAATGCTTGTTCTTCTCGAAGAACTCACTGATTGAAATCTGCTTCTGTTTGCTAGAGAGTCTTTCTGCAGGGTCCATTCATCCACCACCACCAAGTCCTCCCTTGTCCGAATGACGAGGGGCTTGCAAGGTAGCCCCTGCCCGTAACGAGACCGCTATTGAACAATGCCCCAAGTCACACGCTGAGCCATCGTTTCAGAGGAACACATCAGGATGCCAAGATGTGATTTTCCCAGTGAAGGCGCTGGTCATCACAGTGAGTGGGCTTGCAAGGTACAACTTACCAGGACCTGAACGACCCTGGAAGTTCCTGTTAATGGCCGAAACTGTAACCTGCTCAGGATCGTCACTCACTCCTGGCCCCGCTCCTATGCAAGCACCACAGCCAGGATCGATTAGCTTCACCCCGGCCTTCTCGAATGTCTCGGTCCATCCCATCCTCATCGACAGCTCCTTCACCGACTTTGACCCGAACTGGATGTAGCAATCAACCCCTTCCGAGACAACCAGGCCAGACTTTAGCGCTGCCTCGCAAACCATTGCGTAGTACGAGAAGTCATCATCCTTGCCAGCAGTGCAGGACCCAGCATAGGCTATGTCGATTGGAACCTCACCAATCTCGTCAATGTACGCGCCGTTTGTCGGATCCGAGGGCACTCCTTCGTCGGGATTTCCTGGATGGGCAACCATTGGTCTGATTTGTGACAGGTCAATTTCGTGGACTCCCCCTCCGTAAATCGCCCCAATATCAGGCAAAACGAACTCATTCCTAATCATCGACACATCCGCGCCCTCCCTTCTAGACGCCAACCACTCCACAGTAACATCGTCAGCCTCACAAATGCCCGTCTTCGCACTACACTCGGTGGCCATATTGCAAAGCGTGGCCCTTTCATCCATGGATAGGCTTGCAAGACCCTCCCCGCCGAACTCCATGCTCATGTCCAAGGTCTCTGACTCAGCAGCAAATCTCCAAAGGATATGCAGAATCACATCCTTGGCAGTGCAACCGGGATCAAGCTCCCCAGTTAACTCGAAGCGGATACTCTCGGGGACTTTCACAAATGCAAATTGGTTGTGAATCAGATTCGCATACTCTGTAGAGCCGACCCCATATGCTAGCGCATTGGACGCGCCTCCCATGCATGTGTGAGAGTCGGTGGCTTGGATGAAATCCCCCACGTCTATGAACTCCTCTCTGGCCACTTGGTGGCAAATACCCGGGCTGACACCGTCCTCGGCCGAGTAGTCTCGGACTCCTGTGTGCTCCTGGAATAGGTTCTGCATATCCCTCAGAGTCTGTATCTTCTCAGCGAACTTTCCGAACCTCGGGACCCCCGTTGCATACAGCAGATGATCCTCGAAAACAGCAAATTTCGAAGGATTAGGAACATTGTAATCCTCCCCGTATTCGTTTGCAAGGAAGGTGTGAACCTGTGCGGTAGTGAACTCATGGGAGTATCCGCCATCAACTTGGGCTAGAACTGCGTCACCCGGTTTAACGAATCTCTTCTTTCCATTCTTCCCAAGGAGTTTGTTCGAAACCAATTTCTCAACCATTGTCATGGGCCGCTCCTGCGTATCGAACTCGGGCAGATCGACAGTCCCTTCCTTCAGCCGCCTTGCAAAGGGGAGTATTCCTCCATTCTCAAGAATCAGTCTGCTGACCGGGTCATACTTCTTAGTGAACTCAGATAGGGCAAGGCTCTCCCCGTTCTGCAGCCTCATCAGCATCTCGTGATCTCCCATCAACTGGCCTAGATTCAGATTGTTCCTCTCGTGAATCGGGGCGAAGGACGCCGCTATGACAATCCTGATTCCAGACCATCTCTCGCATTGTGGTGCAGTCTCTCTACTCGAGCCAGTCCCCTTTCTATGCCCAGAAACGATTACCTCGAATCCTCCATCGATCAAAGCTCGTGGCTCGAAAACCCTCCCTCCCTCATGCATCAATCCAGCATACGCATTCTCTGCAATCATAGCTGGCTCATGATCAAAGCAGACCCAAGCAGGAGTCATCACATCGGTGTTAATGTCGTCTAGCAGTTCTTCGACAGACAAATCCTCCATTCTGAGATTCAAACCTTCGTAGAGTTGCTTTCGAATGAGGTCAAGGTTCTTTGTCAGGAACAGAACCCTCTTTCCAGGAGTCAGACTGACATTCTCAGGTGGCCAGACTCCCTTCGACACTCTACCCCTCATATGCTGCCAGAACAGAATCTTATTTCACGATTCTCGATGACTTTCCAATAGTTTCACCCTAACAAAGTAAGATTTCATAATATCATAACCTTAAATAATATGTCTTTCGCGAATTTAATACCTTTTTGCTAAAAGGCGGGTGAAGAATAATGTCATACCTTGTTGAAGACACCGTGAAGTGCGATGAATGTGGAAGCCGACAATTGAAGAAAGACGAATCCAGAGGAGAGGTTGTCTGCGAAGACTGCGGCCTCGTTCTGGAGGACAAGGTGATTGACCAGGGCGCAGAGTGGCGCGTCTTCAGTCCAGAGCAAGGAGATCAGCGTGCAAGAACCGGCGCACCGATGACGGTGATGCT